>ERZ857955.73-NODE-73-length-151990-cov-5.266627_pt1 | contig 151990 bp, 131 predicted proteins | sample MGYA00519956_ERZ857955 | MGnify/ENA primary metagenome ERZ857955 (study PRJEB31778, sample SAMEA3449378) | human gut metagenome | biome: human gut; feature: human-associated habitat; material: faeces | place: United Kingdom | collected 2010/2012 ...
GCGGCGACCCGTATGCCAACGTGGGCCGCAATGATCCCTGCCCCTGTGGCAGCGGCAAGAAGTTCAAGAACTGCCATGGCAGGAACCGCTAATGGCCGATGAGAGCCGCAGCGTTGTGACCCCCGCCGATCTGGACGCCCTCGAGGCGCGCCTTACCGAGGTCGAGGCATATCTGCACATCGATGAGGCCCGCGGCCGCGTGGGCGAATTGGAGCAGGCGAGCGCCGCCCCCGGTTTTTGGGACGATGCCGATGCGGCTCGCGCGCACATGGCCGAGCTCGCCCAGGTGAAGGGTGACGTGGCGCTTGTGGATGGCGCGCGTGAGCGCCTGTCCGACGCCCGCGCCGCCCTCGAGCTCGCCGAGGAGATGGGGGAGGAGGGCGGCGCTGAATTCGTCGCCGAGGCCACCGAGGCCGCTGCCGAACTCACGCACTCCATCGATGAGATGGAGCTCTCCAGCTGGTTCACCGGTGAATTCGACCATGGCAGCGCGATTCTGTCCATCAAGCCCGGGCAGGGTGGCCTGGAGGCCCAGGATTGGACCTTCATGCTGTTCAAGATGTACATGAAGTACTGCGCCCGCCGCGGTTGGAAGGTCACGGTCAACGATTGCCCCGCCGCCGAAGTCATCGGTATCGACCGAGCCACCATCACGGTCGAGGGCAAGGACGCGTTCGGCATGCTTCGCGCTGAGGCCGGTGTGCACCGCCTGGTGCGCATCAGCCCCACGGATGCCAAGAAGCGCCGCCAGACCACCTTCGCCGGCGTAGAGGTCATTCCCGTTCTTCCCGATGACATCCAGATCGAGGTTGCGCCCGACGATATTCGCGTGGACGTCTACCATGCGAGTGGTCCCGGTGGCCAGGGCGTCAACACCACCGACTCCGCGGTTCGCGTGACGCACATCCCCACGGGTATCGTGGTCACCTGTCAAAACGAGCGCAGCCAGATTCAGAACAAGGCCGCATGTATGCAGATCCTGAAGGCTCGCCTCTACGAGCTCGAACTGCAGAAGCGCGAGGACACGCTCGACGAGATTCGCGGTCCCAAGACCGAGATTGGCTTTGGCAATCAGATTCGCAGCTACGTCCTGTATCCGTATCAGATGGTGAAGGACCTGCGTTGCGGCGTGGAGACGAGCAACGTCGATGGCGTGCTGGAGGATGGCGATTTGGACCCGTTCATCATCGGGTATCACCGTTGGGCAACCGAGCAGGCGGAGTAGGGGCACATGGCACGGCGCATCGATATCAACCGCATCATTCAATCTCAATTCATGCGCGACCTGCCGGCCATCATGCTCGGTTGCGCCATCGCCGCGTTCGCCACGGACGTGTTCATGATTCCCAACGGCCTCGCGGCAGGCGGGCTCACCGGTCTTGCGACCATCATCGCCGAGCTCGGCCGTCGTGCCGGCATCAGCCTGCCCGTCGGTATACAGACCATCGTCATGAACGCGCTGCTGCTGCTTGTGGTGGTGCGCTCCGGTGGCCTCAAGTACGTCGTGCAGACCGTCACCGGTTTTGTGCTCTTCGGCTTCTTCACCGACCTGTTCGCACCGTTCGTTCTGCACCTGCAGCATGAGGACATCATGCTTTCGGCGCTGTGGGGCGGCATCGTGTCGGGTATCGGTTACGGCCTGGTGTTCCGCTGTGGCGCCAACACGGGTGGGTCGGATACCGTCGGCCAGATCATCGCTCGCAAGAGCTCCCTGCCCGTGGGCGCCACAGTCATGGCGATCGACGTGGCGGTGTGTGCGGCGTCGGCGCCGGTGTTCTCGGTTGCCAACGCATTGTACGCAGCCCTGTCCATGGTGCTCATGGGCTATGTGGTGGATATGGTCGTCGACGGCGGCAATACCCAGCGCGCCGCATTCATCATCTCCGACCATTTCGATGATATCGAGCACGACATCCTGCACGCCATGGACCGCGGATGCACGCGCCTGATGGCTCAGGGTTCCTGGACCAGGAAGGACCGTCCGGTCCTGTTCTTCGTGCTTTCCCGTCGCGAGATCTCGATCATCAAGACCATCGTTTACGAGCACGATGCCGACGCGATGCTCATCATCACCGACGTGAACGAGGCCATCGGCTACGGCTTCAAGTCCGTCGGCTAGCGCGCGCCACGGACCTCAATGTAGGGACAGTCCCTAAATTGAGGTGGGCGCGTCTGCCGTGTTGCTTTGATGGTAGCGGCCCCATCTTGCTAAAATATTCAAGTCTGTAGTTCAAACGCACGACTCTAAGGAGCTCTAGTGGGTAACCACTTCCGTACGCCGAGCGAAGAGCCGGTGACGCCGCAGGTGCCGCAGGTCGGCACGCCCGCGCCGTCGCACGCCGAGCCTTCGTCCTCCGCGCAGGACCGCCTGTTTGAGCAGCCTGTCCAGCATTCCGTATTCGATGCCTCCGCACCTGCCGCCGACATTGCCTCGGCTGAGGGCTTTGCGCCCCTGCACCAGGGCGAGGCGGCCGCGGCGCCTCAGGCTGCCGCCAATCCCCTGTTCAGCGTCCCCTCGCCCGAGGATGCTCCGGCCTCGCGCCCGAACATCCCCTCGCCGATGGATCCCGCTGCGCCGGCAGCCCAGGAGGTCGCCCAGCCCGGCGTCTTCATGACGCAGACCGGTCCCGCCTCCGGCGTCATCACCGCCGATCAGGCAGATGAGGTCGCGTCCCTGGACGCGGCGCTCGCTAACAACCCCGACTTCACCACGGTGTTCGCCCCGGTCGAGGATTCCCGTGCCCGCCAGGCTCGCGAGGCCGGCGTCGAGCCCGTGATCCTCATGGAGCACGTCACCAAGGTCTACCCCGCGCAGCCCAACAAGCCCGCGCTGGACGACGTGAACCTCGAGATCTATCCCGGTGAGTTCGTCTTTCTCGTCGGTCACTCCGGTTCCGGCAAGACCACGCTGCTCAACACGATGCTTCGCAACGTCAGGCCCACGAGCGGCCGCGTGATCGTCGCGGGCCAGGACCTCATGAAGATCAAGAACCGCAAGATCCCGTTCCTCCGCCGTCAGATCGGCGCCGTGTTCCAGGACTACAAGCTCCTGCCCAATCGCACGGCGTACGAGAACGTGGCATTCGCCCTGCAGTGCATCGGCAAGCCCAAGGCCGTCATAAAGGCCCAGGTTCCCGAGGTGCTGCGCCTGGTCGGCCTGGCCGAGCAGATGGACTCCCTGCCCGATCAGCTCTCCGGTGGCGAGCAGCAGCGCGTCTCCGTTGCCCGCGCCATGGTCAACCGCCCGCCGCTGCTCATCTGCGACGAGCCCACGGGCAATCTCGACCCTGCGATCTCGCTGGGCATCATGAAGCTCCTCGAGCGCATCAACCGCACCGGCACGACCGTGATCGTGGCCACGCATGACCGCGCGATGGTCGACTCCATGCAGCGCCGCGTCATCGCCCTCGAGGGCGGCCGCGTGATCCGCGACCAGGAGAGGGGAGGCTACGGCAACTATGGCGCCTTCTAATTTCGGCTATTCCATCAAAGAGGCTGTCCGCCACTTCTTCCGCAACTGGACGACGTCCTTCGGCGCTGTCATCACCATCTTCCTGTCGCTGTTCATCATCGGCCTGTTCATCATCGGCTCCGTGCTGGTGAACTCCGCGATCGGCAACGTCGAGGACCAGGTGACCATCCAGGCCTACATCTCCGACAACGCTTCCGATGAGGACGTCGAGGATTACCAGGATGAGCTCGAGCGCATGGACAACGTCAAAAACGTTGAGTTCGTGAGCAAGGAGGACGCGCTGGAGGAGTACAGCTCCACCATCTCCGGCAACGCCGACGCGACGCTTTCCGCTCTGGACGGTCAGAACCCCCTGCCGCGCTCCTTCCGCATCGAGATGGAGGACCCGTCCCAGGTCGAGGCCATGGCCGAGAAGATCAAGGACGATTCGGGCTTCCGCAAGATCGTCGATGACGCCGACCCCGAGGTCGACGACAAAGACGCCGATGTGGCCGAGAACGTTCGTTACGGCAAGGAGGAGGTCGGTCGCCTCTTCCAGCTGACTGGCTACATCCGCGTGGCCGCTGTGGTGTTGGTTGCCCTGCTCACCTTCGTGGCGTTCATCTTCATCAACAACACCATCCGCCTGTCCATCACCGCCCGTCGTCGCGAGATCGCCATCATGCGTCTCGTCGGCGCCTCCAACGGCTTCATCCGCGGGCCCTTTATCACCGAGGGTGTGCTGCAGGCCCTGCTCGGCGCCCTGTTCTCCATCGGCGTGCTTGAGCTGTTCCGCAACCTCGTCATCCCCAAGGTTGCTGAGGGCATCAGTTGGATGAGCTTCGCCGTGCCGATGAACATCTACTTCGCGACGTACGGCTCGCTTGTGCTGCTCGGCGTGATCATCGGCCTGTTCGGCTCGGCTATCGCCATGAGGCGCTACCTCAAGGTGTAGCGCGCGAACATCGTTCGATCCCATCGGAGACCCCCTGGGATATCCCACGTAAATGTCCTCGACCGGCGAGCTATGCTCGTCGGTCTGCGGAATGTTTACTTAGGGATGTCCCAGGGGGTCTCCTGCTCTCACGATGCTGCGCGCGTGTTGGGCATGGTTGTGGGGGTGACGTTGGCCCTGGTGATGCCTTGGCTTCGGCGGCTTGGCTTTTGGTGTGGACCGGGCGGGGGCTTGTTGGGTTGGGTAAAAGGGGCGGTAGCTTACATTTCACCCTGTGATTGAAAGGAATGCATGGGTAGAGGTAGACATTCGAAGAACGGACGGCGTGGGCCCGCTCGGTCGCGGAGGCTTCCAGGGCTGACGGGGACGGTGCGGGTGTATGACGCCCGCGCTGAGGTTGAGACGGCCGAGGGCGTGTATCGCCTGGGATCGCGCTCCATGCGCGAGGCCATGCCGGGAGATCGCGTATATGTGAGCTTGCATCGCGGCAAGGGCGGAGCCCGTCGTGCCGTCGTGGAGCACGTGATCGACCGTGCCGTCGCGGCGATTGTGGGCGTGTTCGAGCCTGCGGGGCCGTTGGGCGCCGTGCGCCCGCTTGACGCGCGCATCAAGCAGGATTTCTTCGTGCTGCCAGCCGACGATTCCCCGCGGCGTTTGGGTGTGGAGCCGGGTGACATCGTGTCCGCGCGTATCGTGGACTATCCGTCGCGCACGGAGTCCGGCGTGGTGACGCTCGAGCGGCGCATCGGCGATGCCAACGAGCCGAGTCTGGGCATCGAGTGCGTCATGGCCCGTTATGGGCTCGTGGACGGCTATCCGCAGGCAGCGGTCGACGAGGCTACGTCGTTTGCGCTCGATGTCGAAGGCGCCCTGGCCGATCCACTGCGTCGTGATATCCGCGACCGCTTCGCCATAACCATCGACCCGGTGGATGCGCGCGATTTCGACGATGCCATTTCCGTCGCGCGCACGGTTCGCGGCGGATGGATGCTCGGTGTGCACATCGCGGACGTCTCACACTACGTCGACTGGGAGAGCGCCATCGACCTCGAGGCGCGCCGCCGCTCGACCTCGGTGTACCTGGCCGATCGCGTGCTGCCCATGTTGCCTGAGCGTCTGTGCAACGACCTATGCTCTTTGCGGCCCGATGAGGACCGTCTTGCCTTCACGGTTGACATCGAGCTCGACGCCCAGGGTCGCGTGCGGACGTACGAGCCCTATCCGAGCGTGATCCGCTCTCGCGTGCGCATGGATTACGGTGCGGCCGACGCGCTGCTGCGGGAGGGCGAGCCGGATGGCGCCGCGCTCGACGCCGCGGCACGTGGACGCGCCGAGCTTGCCGTGGAAGCTGCTCGCGCCAACGGCGTGGACCTGCGCGCATTTCTTCGCAACGCCGACGCACTGGCCCGTGCACGCCGTGAGATCCGCCGCAAGCGGGGCTCGATCGACTTCGACACGCCGGAGGTTCATGTCCTGCTCGATGAGGCGGGCATGCCCGTCGATATCGTCACACGAGAGCGCACGGCTGCGACGAGCCTGGTCGAGGAGGCCATGCTGCTCGCCAACGAATGCGTGGCCGAGTTCCTGGCCGATCGCGATCTGGTTTCCGTCTATCGCGTTCATGAGGACCCCTCTCCCGACAGCTTGGCCTCAGCGGCCAAAACGCTCACGGAGCTCGGGGCCGTGGAGGGTGGGCTCGCTGCGGGCATTATGCTCGGCGACCCTCGTGCTATTAACGCGGCGGTCGAGGATGCGGCGGGCACGGCGTTTGCCCCACAGGTCAATGCGCTGCTCCTACGCGCCCAGCAACGAGCCGTGTACAAATCTCATAACGAGGGTCACTACGCCCTCGGTGCTCGGGCGTACTGCCATTTCACCAGTCCGATTCGCCGATACCCCGATCTGATTGTGCATCGCGTTCTCAGGGTCGCCCTCGCCAAGCATGAGCTTGGGAAGAAGGAGGCCCTCGTCCGCGCGCCGCGGCTTACGGGCAAAGGCCCGCAGGCGCTCGAGGCGATTTGCCCGCAGCTCTGCCGACAGGCGAGCGACAACGAGCGGGCGGCCGATGCGGCTGCGAACGCCTCACAGAAGGTGAAGGTTGCGCAGTTGTACGCCAGTCGTATTGGAGAGCGGGACACGGGAACCGTCTCTTGGATCTCCGACCTCGGTGCATTCGTTCGTCTCGATGCGACGGGTGCGGAGGGGCTGGTCCGCATGAACGCTCTGGGTACCGAGTGGTGGGATTTCGACGATGTTCGCCTCACACTCACGGGCGAGTCGACGGGGACGAGGGTCGGCCTCGGCTGCCGTGTGGTGGTGGAGGTTGCGAGCGTGAACGTCCTGCGCGGACACCTTGACCTCAAGCTGCTTCACGTGATCGGGTCGGCGTCGTAGTTGACTTTGGCTTAAGCGGTGGGGCGTCGCACTCGTCCGCTCCGTGCGCTACACTGAGATTTCGACTCTATCAAGGAGGACACCATGGAAATGCCCATTGCGGCGCATGACATCGACTATGCCGAGAATCTGCTCGCCGAGGGTGAGCTTGAGACAGCGGCCGTGTTGTTGGAGGAGCTCGCGTCTGAGGCGGGGGAGTATGCCGACACCGCGTGCATCGCCACGGACGCCCGTCAGTGGTTCAGCTTCTCGAGCCCGTTCGAGTATCTTGCCTATCGCCGTGTCGAGCGCGATCCTCGCGAGCTCTCACAGGTCGAGGCGCCTTTCGATCGCCTGTATGCCGACCTGGCCTACATCTACATCCAGCGTCATGAGTACGAGTCCGCGCGCGACGCCCTCAAGCAGGCTGTGCGCTGGAACCCGATGAACTGCGCGCATCGTCTGAACCTTGCCGAGGTGTTTCGAGCTCTGGGCGACACACAGGAGTGGGCCGCGCTTTCCGCTTCCGTGCTTGACCGCGCGACCACGCCGCAGGCCCTTGCTCGTGCTTTCGCCAACCTTGGTCAGTATTTCCTTGCGGGCGAGAACCTGGCCGCTGCTGAGGGCTGCCGTCGTGCCGCGATTCGCGCCTGCGATGCCGATGCCGCTGCAACCGCTCTCGCCGCGCAGCTCGATAAGGAACATCCCGAGCTCGGCGAGCTTTCGGACGAGGTTGTGAACAAGCAGCTCGAGGAGCATGGTATTGGCACCGGTGCGAACGCCGAGATTGCCGTTTGTCTTCTCATGTGCGCGACGGATGCCGCTTCCGAGGGCGATCGTAACGAGGCGACCCGCTTGACCCTGCTCGCACGTGACTTGGTGGGCGCCCCCGCATGCGAGGCGCTCATCCGCCTGATTCGCGAGTCCGACGCCGAGCTCGCCCGCGAGCGTGAGGAAGCGGCCACTGGCCAGGGAGCCGCGTCCGCAGAGTCCGACGACGATGCAGCGTCCGATGCCGCGCCAGCTGGCTCTGCGTCTTCGGATTCCGTCGACTTCAAGGACGGTGAGTAGCCATGGCCGATGGATTCGCCCGCAAGCCGCGCCGGGAGAAGAAGCTGATCGCCAAGAATCGCTCCGCGCATCATGAGTATTTCATCGATGAGACGTTTGAGTGCGGTGTTGAGCTCGCCGGCACCGAGGTTCGCAGCTTGCGTGAGCGCGCGTGTCAGATTACCGACTCCTTCGCCCTCATTCGAAACGGTGAGTGCTGGCTGCACAACGTGCACATTCACCCGTATTCCAACGGCTCGATCTTCAATCGCGACCCGGATCGCCGTCGCAAGTTGCTGTTGCATCGCAAGCAGATCGACTATCTCGACGGCAAGCTGCGCGTCCGCGGCGTGGCGCTCGTCCCCCTGGAGCTCTACTTCAACGAGGACGGCCGTGTGAAGCTGTTGCTTGGCCTCGGTCGCGGCAAGAAGCTCTACGACAAGCGCGAGGACATGGCGAAGCGCGACATGCAGCGCGAGATCGACCGCGCCCTTAAGCAGCGAAGCCGATAGTTGGCCGGGATTGTCGAGTGTCCGTCTGCGCCTATTTCGACCGTCCCCGCCAAGTCCTATACTGGAGGCAAGCGCCTTCAGAAAGGGGAGTGCCATGGCAATCGATTCAACTGCGATGTTCGCTATGAGTTACGGGTTGTACGTGGTGTCCGCCGAGGCCGATGGTCTCAAGGCGGGATGCGTGGTGAACACGGCTGTTCAGGTGACGGCCGAGCCCATCCGCATGAGCGTCGCCGTGCACAAAGACAACGTGACCGCGCGGGTGATCGCCCAAGCGGGCGCGTTCACGGTCACCGCGATCGACCAGACGGCCGACATGCCCTATATCGGCAACTTCGGCTTCCGCACCAGCGGCACGTATGACAAGTTCGCCAAATACGAGACTGCGGTCTCCGAGGTGGGGAGTCCGTATTGCCCCGAGCATGCATGCGCCATGTACGGCTGCCGTTTGATCGACACGGTCGACGTGGGTACGCATTACTTGTTTGTCGGTGAGGTGGAGCAGGCCGAGCGCCTTTCGGATGAACCCCCGCTCACGTATGCGTACTATCACAGCACGCTCAAGGGAAAGACACCTCCCAAGGCGAGCTCGTATCAGGCCGAGTAAAAAGCTCTTGCTAATAGGAAATAATTCTAGTAGCATATAGGCAACGAGAGGTTTCCGAGGTTCATTCCGCCTGTGTGTGGCATTTGGAACTTGGGTATACTCTGCTTACGTTCATTCGCCTGTGAAAGGAGCCATCATGGCTGACAAGACTTACAAGTTCGTTTGCGTTGTTTGCGGCTTCGAGGTCGAGGTCGACACCCCCGAGCTGCCCGAGGACTACGTCTGCCCCGTGTGCGGCGTTGGCCCGGATGAGTTCGAGGCCGTCGAGGAGTAACTCACATCCGCCACTGCCAGGTAACTGGATCATCAAGGGGACGTCTCTTCGGAGGCGTCCCTTTTTGTGTGTCTGGTGAAGGGGCGGGGTCTTGGCCCGCCGCGATGGCGGACACTTGGCCCACCGCGATTGCGGGCAATTGGTCCGCCGCGACGGCGGGCTCCTATGGGGGGGGATTCTGATCTTCAGTGCGCTTTTTAATCTTCAGTGCACCTGTCGACGAAAATTGCCGTGGAAATTGGCCTGTAGGTGCACCGAAGATTCCAAAGTGCACCGACGTTTGCCGAACTGCACCGAAGATGTGTTCGGTGACGAGGGCTATCCTGGAATCGAAGGCCTGTCCGGGACCCCAGGATCGGTTGCCAGCCCGGAATCGTCTGAAACCTACAATGTTCTCTCTCCGGCAAGCGGCACGCCGGCGGTGGCCAGTAGCTGAAAGAAATAAGACGTGTCGAGAGCCTGGGCAAATGAGAATCGGAGGATGACCGCTCCTGTCAAGTTGAGGTGCGATTCACGTAGCCTTTCGGCTCGCATGGACTGGACGGCCAACTCGGTTTTCTCGACTTTGGAGTGGCGTGCGCCCTTGGTGAGATATTTTGCAAATCCATCGAGCTCGGCAAGAATGTATCTGCCATCCGATAGTTTCCAGCCTAAATCTGCTCGTTTCGACACTCCGGGCATCATCGGATCCTCAATTTCGATTTGAAGCTCCGGTGTTTCAAATCCGAGCTCTATGATGACTGCCCGGACAATAGATTCCCCACCGTTTTCGCTTCGCCCGTCGGCGTATTTAAGTGTTTCTCGCGCTTGCCTGATTCCACGTCGGCCCTTGCCATGCGCGGCGAAGTATTCGATTAACTGCTCTTTCGTCGCGAGACGATGATGGAGGACGGAGTCGACAATCGCGAGGCCCTGGCGAAACGTGGAGGCGCAAAGGCAATCTAACGTCGTTTGCATGAGGGTGGTGCAAGGGATGTTATCCGCGAGTACGTGCCCACCCCCCCTTTATCAATGTGACAGGCGACTTGGCCGAGATGTTTGCGGCGGCTTTCGCTGGGCGATATCGCGACGTGCGTCCGGGAAAGCAGTTCTTGCGGAACTTGAAGGCCGTGTGCCACTGCCGCCGAAAACAAGCAAAACGTCCAGCCGGGATGAAGCGTATGGGGGGCTTTGAGCATCATGCGAGCTTGCACCCGCGGATCGAGCTTGTTGAATGACTCGATGAGCGTATAGGCTCCTGGAAACGGCATGCAGACAATCCCCCTTGCCAGGCGATAGTCGAGTCTTCTCTTCTCATTTGGGTCTTTCGGAATCAATAGACATCCGTGTCGTATGGCTAATTCGAGCCTGCGTTCTGTCGTATTTCCAGAGTTCACGCCTCATCTCCGTTTCAGTGGGGTCCCACGGTGACCATACCGAAAACGCGTCCTGATGGTGCCGTTGTCCACCTGTCAAAAAACTGACCGCACTGGTATCGAGATGGAGCTCCTCCATAATGCATGCATTCGCAATTTTCTTCGGAGGAATTGCGCATGCTTTTGCCTGGCAATGCAAGGCGAATCGGAGCGTTTCTTGGTATCGACCTTTTACACGGGGATCAGCCGACCGATGTCGTTGTCACTCGATTGCATCACGTTCGCTCGAGATGGACTGTTGTTTGAGCCGTCGAGCAATGCCCCGATTGTCCGGGCAGAATTCATCGAGCAAGGCGTGGAAGCGGGTGTTGTGGCTCGGCTCCAGAAGGTGCACGAGTTCGTGCGCCACTACGAACTCCAGGCACTCGGGCGGATAAGCGGCCAGTCGGGCGTTGATGCGGATTGCGCCGGTTTTCGGCGTGCACGAACCCCAGCGTGTTTTCATCACTCGAACGCTCCAACGCGCTGCATGGACGCCGATGCGGGCCTCCATGCGCTCGACTATACCGGGCAGTGCGCGCAGCACTTCGGTGCGGTAGAGCTCGTCGAGGGCGGCTTGATCTATGGTGGTTTGACCGGGGGCACCCTGACCGCTAGCGTCCCGGTCAGAGGCGGCCTGACCTGAGTTCGCTTGAACAGAGTCGCGTGGGACGAACTTTCCCCAGAGCGGTATGCGGTCGGGCAGCTCGCCGGCAAGGTCCGGCGAGGGCCTGCGCTCGATGTTGCGGCGGACGCGCTCGGCGATCCAGCCCCCCTTGCGGGCCAGGAACTCCCGCGCGCGGGCGAGCGGTAGATGCTGCGGGATGCTGAGCGTGACGGTCCCGTCCGCGCGAACGCGCAAGTTGAGGTTTTTCACGCGTTTGCGGACGACGCTCACGGGAATCTCGAGTCCGTCAACGTTGAGGATGATGCCTGCGCTCATCGTTGCGGACTCCTTTCGCCGATCTGCGACACTGCGGTCCCGTTCGTAAAGACCTGCCGACCAAGATGTGCTCCCGTGGGGAATTGTTCGCCCATGGGGCGTCCAACACGGTACCATAGACCGAATGTCACCAATCGAAAGGAGCGCCCATGAGTCACCATGAGCGCGAGGTCATCGGCGTCGATGACCGAGTCTCGCCCGCCCGCGCCATCCCGCTGGGCATCCAGCACATGATGAGCATGTTCGGCTCTACGGTGCTCGTGCCCGTGCTGACCGGCCTCGACCCCAATGTCGCCATCATGTGCTCGGGCATCGGTACCATCTGCTACCTGCTCGTCACCGGTAATAAGATCCCCAGCTACTTGGGCAGTTCATTCGCCTTCATCAGCCCCATCATCGCGGTCGGCGCCACACAGGGGCTCGATGCGGCCATGTCCGGCGTGATTGTCGCCGGTGCGGTGTTCCTGGTGGTGGCTGGCATCATCAAGTTCGTCGGCACCGGCTGGCTCGACCGCCTGCTGCCGCCCGTGCTCGTCGCCTCGGTCATGGTGGTCATTGGCGTGGGGCTCTCGGCCACCGCCGCAAACATGGCCTTCATGGGCACCGACGCTGCGGGAGCATCGGTTTTCAACCCGCAGGGCGCTATCGTGGCCGCCATCACCCTGCTCGCGGCCGTGATCTTCTCCGGGCGTGGCGGCATCGTCGGCACGGTGCCGGTCCTGCTTGCCATCGTCGTGGGGTACGCGGTCGCCATCGCCTTTGGCATGGTCGATTTCGCGCCCATCGCCGAGGCCGCATGGGTCGGTCTGCCCAACGTGAGCTTTCCCAAGTTCGACATGGGCGCTATTGCGCTGATTGCGCCGGTCGCCGTTGTGACGGTCATCGAGCACATCGGTCACCTGCTCGCCGTGGGCGAGATCGTCGACAAGGATTATCGCCCGTTGTTGCCGCGTTCGCTCGCCGGCGACGGTCTGTCCACCATGATCTCGGGCTTCCTCGGCGGTCCTCCCACCACCACGTATGCCGAGAACATCGGTGTCATGAGCGTCACGCGCGTGTATTCGACCCAGATCTTCTGGTATGCCGGCGGATTCGCGCTCATCGTCGGCGGCCTGTGCCCCAAGCTCGCCGCGCTTATCAACTCCATTCCCAGCCCGGTCATGGGCGGCGTGTGCCTGCTGTTGTTCGGTCTCATCGCCTCCAACGGCCTGCGCATGCTCGTGTCCAACGGCGTCGATTTCGATGTCAACCGCAACCTGATGATCGCCTCCGTCGTGATCATCCTTGGTGTGGGCATGGAGACCTCCGGCATCGCCATCCCGCTGGGCGACTACACCCTGCCTGGCATGGCGACCTCCACGCTCGTGGGCATCATCTTGAACCTGGTGCTCCCGCAGGAGAAGAAGGGCGAGGCGAAAGAGTTCGCCTAGTACCTGTTGAACTGTCTCACGTGGCGAAAGCCCTCCGCCGTTCATTGCGGTGGAGGGCTTTGTCCTGAGGTGCGCGTACAATAGCGGTACGCGAGGCATGGTCGATAGGGGGCGTCATGCTCGATGGCGAGCTTTTCATATCTTCCGTTTCGATTCTGTGGGAGCTCGTCCATGGAGACGAGTACCTGCGCCGCATCTCCGCACTGGCGTCGCTGGGCGAGCGTCCGCTTGCATTCGATTCTAACGTCACGTTTTTCGTCGGTGAGAACGGATCGGGCAAGTCGACCCTGCTCGAGGCCATGGCGGTCGCGTATGGCCTCAACGCAGAGGGAGGCACTTCCAACTACACGTTCGCCACGAGGGATTCCCATTCCATCCTCCATGAGGGCATCTACATGGAGCGGGGGCGCTTGGCGCCGCGCAGCAGCTTCTTCTTGAGGGCGGAGAGCTTCTACAACGTCGCGTCTGAGGCCGATCGGTGCAGCATGAGGCCGGGGCTTTCGGGCGCGATGTATACCAATCCTGTTACAGGTGGAAAGGTCCTGTTGCACGAGATGAGTCACGGGGAGGCGTTTCTCGGGTTCATCCAAGACGCCTCCCGGGATAATGGCCTGTATTTCCTCGATGAGCCCGAGGCGGCCCTTTCTCCTTCACGGCAGCTGACCTTGCTGTACGAGATGGATCAGCTCGCGCATCACGGCAGCCAGCTCATCGTGGCGACGCATTCGCCCGTTCTCCTGGGGCTTCCAGGTGCCCGCATCATCTCATTCGACGGTGGCGAGTTGCACGAAATTGCCTACGAGGAGACCGAGAGCTATCAGGTAACGGAGCTCTTTATCAATAATCGGGAACGCATGTTGCATGAGTTGCTCGAGCCTCGGGTATAGTGGTGCAGCACGCCGGCGATCGATCCTGCGAATCGCGCCGGCGGTCACGTAAGGTATGTGTGCGCCCGTGCAGGGCGGGCGACCCATCGATAGAAAGAGGATGCACATGTCCAACCAAGGTAAGACGGTCAAGGCCCACTACCGCGGCACGCTCGACGACGGCACCCAGTTCGATTCCAGCTACGACCGCGGAGAGCCTATCGAGTTCGTGGCCGGCGCCGGCCAGATGATCAAGGGCTTCGACGCCGCCGTGCTCGACATGGAGGTGGGCGAGAAGAAGACCGTCCACATCCCGGCTGCCGAGGCTTATGGCGAGCGCTCCGAGGACATGATCCTCTTCTTCCCGGCCGATCAGGTGCCGGATTTCGAGAAGATTGAGGTCGGCATGAAGCTCTTCCTGCAGGGGCCTGGTGGTATACCCGTGCCCGTGACGGTTGTCGAGGTCTCGCCTGAGGGTGTCAAGCTCGACGCCAACCACGAGCTGGCCGGCTGCGACCTCAACTTCGATATCGAGCTCGTCGAGGTCGTGGAGTAACGCCGCTCTCGCACAGATGAAATGGGATGCCCGGGCCCTTGAGGCTCGGGCATTTTGTTTTCCGGTCGTGCTTATGGCCGTCGTGGCTTGGGCATTTTGTTTCCCGGGCATGTCCTTGTCCGGGCTGGTCGCGCATTTCCCGATGCGCGAGTGCCTTTGACCGCCCACAGCGTTTACAAGCGTAGCCTTTTGGGCAGAAAGAAAACGTTACTCAGGATATGACATTACGCCTGCCGTGAGCCGTCTGCCATGTGCAGCGAATCCGGCCGGCGGCCGTGAACATCACAAGAACGGAGACCCACATGTTTGAATCCCCGTCCCGCGTGCTATTCGACCGCGACCCCGCCATCGCGCAGGCGATCCAAGGGGAGCTCACCCGCGAGCGCCGAAGCATCGAGCTCATCGCCTCCGAGAATTTCACCAGTCCGGCTGTGCTCGAGGCAGTGGGCAGCGTGCTCACCAACAAGTATGCCGAAGGTTATCCCGCGCATCGTTACTACGGCGGATGCGAGCAGGTCGACGTGGTGGAGGACCTGGCCCGCGAGCGCGCTTGCAGACTGTTCGGGTGCAAGCATGCCAATGTGCAGCCCCACTGCGGCGCAAACGCCAATCTGGCGGCCTACGCGGCCCTTGTGAAGCCTGGCGACACGATCCTCGGCATGAGCCTCGACCATGGCGGCCATCTCACCCACGGCAGCCCGGTGAACTTCTCGGGCAAGCTGTATAACTTCGTTCCCTACGGCCTGTCTCTCGAGACTGAGACCATCGACTATGACGAGCTCGAGCGCCTGGCCGAGGCCGAGCGCCCGGCGCTGATCGTGGCTGGCGCCTCCGCCTACGCGCGCATTATCGATTTTGAGCGCATCGCCGCCATCGCGCATGGTGTGGGTGCCCGTCTCATGGTAGATATGGCGCATATCGCCGGCTTGGTCGCGACGGGCGCACATCCCTCGCCCTTTCCACATGCCGATGTCGTCACCTCGACGAGCCACAAGACCCTGCGCGGCCCGCGCGGCGGCTTTATCCTCACCAACGACGACGAGCTTGCCCGCGCCATTGACAAGGCGGTGCTCCCCGGCACGCAGGGCGGTCCGCTCATGCATGTGATCGCGGGCAAGGCGGTGGCCTTTGGCGAGGCCCTGCGCCCCGAGTTTAAGACGTATATCGACCACGTGGTCGAGAACGCTGCGGCACTTGGCGAGGGGATGGCGGCAGGCGGCCTGCGACTCGTGTCCGGTGGGACCGATAACCACCTGTGCCTGGTCGATCTCACGGCCGCGGGCATCTCGGGCAAGGATGCCGAGACACTGCTCGATGCGGTGGGGCTCACCGTCAACAAGAACTCGATTCCCGGTGAGACACGTTCCCCGTTTGTGACGAGCGGCATTCGCGTGGGGTCTGCCGCGGCCACTACGCGTGGCTTCACGGCAGAGGAGTTCCATGAGATCGGCGGCCTTATCGCGCGCGTGGTGTTTGCCCCGCAAGACGCGAGAGAGCGCATGTGCGTGCGCAAGCGCGTGGAAACCCTACTCGAGGCGCATCCGCTGTATCCCGGGATGGCGTAGCCGGATCTTCGCTGCCGCTGTCGAGGTCTCCGCTGCTGTTGGGGCGTCCACCGCTACTGGGACGTCTCGACAGCCGAGGCCCCTGCCGCTGTCGGGACGTCCGCCGCTGCCGAGGTCCCTGCCGCCGCCGCGGACGTCTCTGCAGCCTAGGCTCTTACCGTCGTTTGGTTGCGAGGCGCACGGTAATCGCCGCGAGCGCCCATGCGACGAGCGAGAATGCCGCGCCCACCAGGCCCACGTACGGCATACCGGGCCCGGAGATGACCGCGCCGCCCACGGCGGTGCCGAAGGCGATGCCCACGTTGAAAGCCGTTGGCTCCAGCGAGCTCGCCAGCGTGAGTGCCTGCGGGTACTCCTCGGCGGCGGTGGTCATGAACAGCGAGATGCACGGCGTGCTCACCACGTACATGGTGAGGGCGATGCCGAGAATGATCGCGAGAGCCCAGGGCATGGCGGGGCCGACCGCCCAGAGGCCGAAGAGCAAGACTGCCTGGATCGGAAAGCTCACGAGCATGGTCTTCACGCCGAAGCGCGCGTCGCACCAGCCGCTGAGCAGGTTGGAGGCGAAGCACATGCCGCCGTACGCCATGAGCGCGCCGCTCGCCTCGAGGGTTCCCATGCCGAGGATGTTCTCGAGGTAGGGCGTTACGTAGCCGTAGAACACGTAGATGGAGCCCACGCCGAACATGAAGATGGCGGTTCCGGCGATGATGCGCGGGTCGCGCAGGAGCGGCATCTGCTCGCGTGCGGTGGCCGGGATATCGGTCGCGCCGGTGCGGGGCAGCACGAGGATGAGCGCCGCACACACGACGAGGGACATGACGAGCGTGCCGATGACGGCGTAGTGCCACTCCCAGGTGGCGGCGATGAACTTGCCCGCCGAGGTGGAGATGACCATGGCGATGGAGAACGCGGCGTATACGAGCGAGATGCAGATCGAGATGCGCTTCATGCCGGCGAGCTCGGGGATGTAGGTCGCGCCGATGGCGAGTAGGGTGCCCGAGACCAGGCCGATGAGCATGCGGGCCGCAAGCAGCATCTCGAAGCTCGTGGCGAGCACCGCGGCGCTGTTGCCAGCGCAAAATAGGATGGAGTAGCCGATCAACAGCGTGCGGCGGGGGATGCGGCCGGTGCCGAGGGCCAGCACGGGCGTTGCGATGGCGTAGGTGATGGAGAACGCGCTCATGAGCATGCCCGCCTGGGAAAGTGGAACGCCGAAATCACGCGCGATCTCGGGTTGGATGCCGATCACGATGAACTCGGAGCAGCCGAGTGAGAACCCGAGCGCGATGAGCAGGCCGATGCACAGCAGCGCGTATGGGGTGAGGTGGACGGTGTCCTGAGGCGCGGCGGGCGCGACCGGGGTGTCGGTGCGAGTGCTCGGTGTCACGGGTGCTCCCATCGTGATTTGGGCGTCATCGGTGTTCAAATTGACCATTATGCCATGGCTGGGAGCCGGCGGGCGAGCGCCCTCGACGAGGGGCGCCGTGCTCGCGAAAAGCGGTTCGCCGGCCTGATTCGGCCTCCCACGATGCAAAACGCCCCGCCGGGATCGACGGGGCGTCATATGGGTGATGCGGGCGTGTTCTCGCGTCGCTAGCAATCTTTCACGTTCATCGCGCGCATGGCGTTCAGAATCGCAATGACGGCCACGCCCACGTCGCCGAACACGGCGAGCCACATGTTGGCGATGCCCACCGCGGCGAGCGCGAGGATGAGCAGCTTCACGCCGATCGCGAACACGATGTTCTGGTGCACGATGCGCATGGTCTTGCGCGCGACCCGGATGGCGCGGGCGATATTACTTGGCTTGTCGTCCATGAGCACGATGTCGGCAGCCTCGATGGCGGCGTCCGAACCCATGGCACCCATGGCGATGCCCACGTCGGCGCGGGTGAGGACCGGTGCGTCGTTGATGCCGTCGCCCACGAAGGCAAGGTTGCCGCGGGCGGAGTCGAGGATACGCTCCACCTGCTCGACCTTGTCGCCGGGCAGCAGCTGGGCATGGTACTCGTCAAGACCGAGGTCGGAGGCCACGGAGCGGGCCACCTCCTCGCGGTCGCCCGTGAGCATGATGCAGCGCTCCACGCCCGCGGCGTGCAGGTCGGCGATGGCCTGGGCGGCGTCGTCTTTCACGGTGTCGGCGATGACGATGTGGCCGGCGTAGGCGCCGTCGATCGCCACATGCAGGATGGTGCCGGTGAGTTCGCAGTCGGGGCAGGAGATGCCGTGCGCGCTCATGAGCTTGTCGTTGCCCACCAGGACGGCATGTCCGTCGACGGTCGCCTTCACGCCGTGTCCCGACTCCTCGGCGGCACCCTCGATGCGCGCTTGGTCGATGATGCGCTCCGAATCCGCGGGAGCCTCGTCCAGATACGCCTTCTTGACCGAGAGGGCGATGGGGTGGTCGGAGAACGCCTCGGCATGCGCGGCCACGGCGAGCAGCTGGTCGCTGTCGATAGCGTCTGCCGGGCGCACGCCCACGACGCCGAAGGTGCCCGAGGTAAGGGTGCCCGTCTTGTCGAAAACGACCGTGTCGACTTGCGCGAGTGCCTCGAGATAGTTGGAGCCCTTCACCAGGATGCCGAGGCGGCTCGCGCCACCGATACCGCCAAAGAACGACATCGGCACGGAGATGACGAGCGCGCACGGGCAGCTCACCACGAGGAAGGTCAGGCCGCGCAGGATCCAGCCGGCCCACGCGCCCATGCCCAGCAGCGGCGGGACCACGGCGATGGCGACGGCGGCGAGGGTGACGATGGGGGTGTAGACGCGGGCGAAGCGCGTGATGAAGTTCTCGGTGCGCGCTTTCTTCTCGCTGGCGTTCTCCACGAGCTCGAGGATGCGGCTTACGGTCGACGTGCCGAAGAGCTTGGTGGTGCGGATGCGCAGGACGCCGGTCATGTTGATGCAGCCGGAGATGACCTCGCCGCCCACCTCGATGTGACGCGGCACGGACTCGCCGGTAAGGGCGGCTGTGTCGAGCTGTGAGGTGCCGTCGACCACGACGCCGTCGATCGGCACACGCTCGCCGGGCTTGACCACGATGATGTCGCCGACCTGCACTTCATCCGGGTCGACTTCGACAATCGCGCCGTCGCGCTCGATGTTGGCGTAATCGGGGGCGATGTCCATCATGGCGGCGATGGACTTGCGGCTCTTGCCCACGGCGTAGCTTTGGAACAGTTCGCCCACCTGGTAGAAGAGCATGACGGCAGCGCCCTCGGCCATGTGCGGCTCGGTCTCGGGGAAGAAGATCATGGCGAATGCGCCGATGGTGGCGACGGCCATGAGGAAGCTCTCGTCGAAGGCCTCGCCGCGGCGGATGTTGCGCCACGCCTTGAGCAGGACATCGTGCCCGGCGATGAGGTAGGGGATGAGGTAGAGCGCGAAGCTCGCGTACAGCGCGCCCGGCTCGCCGAAGATGCTCGCGAGCACGCCGAACTCGTCGAGCGCCATGACGGTGAAGAAGAGCGCGAGCGCGAGCAGAATGCGCTTCAACCACTTCTTTTGCTTTTTGTTCATGAATGGTCCAATCGATGGGGCGCGCCGGTCGTCGGCGGTTCACGGGTATCTGTGCGGGCTTGGCGGACGCCCGCCGACCGCGCAGTTCGCTCGGCGCCGTCGGCGGGCGTCGCGCAGCGTGCGCGTCTTAGCGCAGGATCTCGCAGTCGGGCTCGACCTCGGCGGTGAGTTTGACCACGGCATCGAGGACGGCGTCGAAGTCCTCGTCGGCAGCCTCGAGGGTGAGCTTCTGGGTGAGGAAGTTGATCTTGGCGTCCTGCACGCTGTCGAGCTTCTTGATGGCCTCCTCGAGCTTGCCGGCGCAGACGGCGCAGTCGATCTCGTCGAGCTTGAATACCTTACGCATGATGGGTTCCTTTCCGTTGGTTTGGAAAACTATCGAGATCGCCCGGATGGGCGTTTACTCGCGGCTCCTCAATTTGGGGACAGTCCCTAAATTGAGGTGAGGGCTACTCGCAGATGTGGGTGAGGCCCTGGTCGAGGATGGTCAGGACGTGGTCGTCGGCGAGCGAGTAGTGGATGTTGCGGCCGTCGCGACGGAATTTGACCAGGTGCGCCTGCTTGAGGATGCGCAGCTGGTGGGAGACTGCGGATTGCGAGGCTCCGAGGTTCTCGGCGATCTCGTTGACGCTCTTCTCATCGTTCATGAGGGCGTAGAGGATCTTGATGCGCGTGGTGTCGCTGAAGACCTTGAAGAGGTCGGCGAGGTCGTAGAGCAGCTCCTCCTCGGGGAGGGACTCCGCGGCGTCGTCCAGAGTGTGCTCCGGGGTGCCGGCGTTCAGGCAGTGCTGGTTCTCGTGGGTATCCATGGTACCTCCTCTCATATGAACACATGCTCATACATCAACTACAAATGATTATATGAACGTATGCTCATATGTCAAGAAGACTATGGCGAATCGTTGGATATCGGTTGACGTTAACCCTATGTCGACCGATTCGCCCTGCATTCCGGTTCAACTGCTTGAACTGGATGAGCTTTTTCGTATCGATTTGAGGAATCACAAAGTAGCTGGAGCGCATTGCTCGAGTGAATCCTGCGGTTTTAAGGAGGGCGAAGCGTTATATATCAGGCGGATTCAGGAATCGATACGAAAAAGCTCACTGAGCCTGAGATGGGCTCAGCGATTTGTTCCCGATGGACGGTTTTCGTGGAAGGGCCAAGCACGGAAAAGCGCGTCACGCATCTCGGATTGCTTTCGGGCCAATCTCGGTGTGGGACTTGGCAGCTTTGTATTCAGGGTGTTGGAGAGGCGTTGTGCGAGCAGCTCGAAACGCGCACGGTCCGAAATCTGCTTATAGGAGATGCGGATTACCTCGATGCCCATGCTTTCCAATGCGAGCGCCCGGTCGTCATCGGCTTGCGCTCGCCCGCGGCTGTCGTGCGCCATTTCACCTTGGCATTCCACGATGACCATAGGGTGATCGGGTGTCTCCTCCCACACGATGTCACCGTACGCCTTTTTCAGTCCGCAAATGCGCCGGGCGCTATCATCGAGCTTGATTTCAAGGTTGTTTTTAAACCCGCCGAGCCCAAGACCTCCTACCCGTCGAGGCGACCCGATAAGGATGGAGGCTTTCGCCTCGAAGGGGGAGGCGACTTTCCCGGTGACGTATCGCATCGCCTTTGCAAGTTGGTTCCGTCCGCGCATCCCCTTTCCAGCGTTGAGGATGTAGCGGATATCGTCGAATTCGAGAAGGGGCGGCCTAGTCCACAAATCTGAAGGTTTCCCCTGGGTATCGGTGATGCATTGCCAGGAATCGAGCCTCTTGAATTCGCTTTGTATTACCGACTGATAGATGGCGTCGTCCATTTTAATGTTGGGGGAATAAAACGAAAACGAACCGGTGAATTCGTATATCAGCAAGGCCGTGCTGATGGGGTCGAGATGGGTTGAGAGCATCAGCAGCGTAAGGAGAGGAGATGTGACGGAGACGTCGAACGGCGTGTCGACAATCGCCTCCGCGGGCATGTCTTTGGTCCACAGATGTTGTTTCACAAGCGTTGAGGTCAGGCGGTCGCGCCCGAAGCTCAGTGCATGGATCGGGATGTGTATGATGCCTGTCGCGACCGGGCTTTGACGGAGCCGGGCTCGTCCATAGGGGGTATCGAAGTCGGGGATCGGGGGAAGGGCATAAAGGTAGCGGGGCGGTGTCCTGTAGTACCGCAGTGCGGATATGTCGCAGAGAACCTTTGTCATGGCGGACAGGATAAGGGACGTCTGCCTGTGGGGCAATGGATTCCCCCGAACGGTAGCTAATGGCAAATTAACGGTTCTACCTGCATGTTCAATACAAATAATTGTCAGAAATGCGACGGGTCCACGTTGGATGACGTCAGGCGGCCCGTCAGATTGAGGGCAGATGCACGGCATGGGGCGGTTGTCTGCCGGGCGATTGACGAATTTCGCATGAGATGCGAGCGACCTGGGCTCGAGCTGCGGCCACGGGATGGCGCGCCCCAGCCTCGCGGAGCTTTTTCGTACTAATTTGGAGGTTGGTCGAGTATGGGGCATGTTTTGGTGCGTGTATTTGCAGGAAAAGCCTACATACGCCAGGGGTCTATAACGCAAATCGTCAAATCGATACGAAAAAGCTCCATGAGGGGCTGCGGCCTTAGATCTGGGTGCCGCCGATCTCCGGTGGCAGGGAAATCGAGCGCTTTGCGGCGACAGGTGTGAGCAGCAGCCCCACGATGGGCCAGAGGAAATTGCTCGGTAGCGAGGCGTTTTGGGCGTGGCCGAACGCCATGAGGATGAGGTCGGACGCGACGCCGGCTATCGCGGATGGGGTGCACGTGACCCCCAGGAGCGCAACCGCGAGGATGAGGCCATCGGCCCCGGTCTACGTCTTAGGGATGCGGCAGCGCTTCCGCTAGAACACGATTCCGAGCACGGAAGTGGTGAACAGCGCGGCAGCGACGGCGCCGACGAAAGGCGCGATGCCGGGCACCACCAGGCCGTAGAGCCAGTTGTTGTCCACCTTGTTGCGAATGGGCAGCAGCTGGTAGGCGATGCGGGGGCCGAGGTCGCGCGCCTGGTTCATGGCGAAGCCGGTCACGCCGCCCAAGCCCATGCCCACGGCCCAGACGAGCAGGCCCACGCCGATTCCCAGCGCGAGATGGTTATCGCCCGCCTGAGCTGCGATCGCGAGGATGCCGGTGAGGAACACGAAGGTGTCGAACGCCTCGATGCAGAAGTTGCGGACCAGGTTGTAGGACTCGGGCGTGGGGTTGGTCGAGAAGATGTTGCGGATGGCGACGCCGTCGACCTCGCCTTCGGAGGCGCGGAAATCATCTGCGTAGATGAGCCATGCGATGCATGCGCCCGCAACGCCGCCCAGCATCTCGGCGATGGCGAAGGGCACCACGCTGCTCCAGGGGATGAGGCCAACGATCGCCTGGCAAAGGGCCATGGCGGGGTTCATGCACACGCCGCCGAAGATGAACAGGCACACGCTGATGCCAAACGACCAGGTGGTGATCGCGAACATGTGGCCGGAGTCGCGGTACTTACTGCCCTTGAGCGTGATGTCGCAGTGCACGCCGACGCCGAAGACGATCATGAGGGCGGTCGAGGCGAATTCGGCGAAGAGGTGGTTGATCATGGGGTTCCTTTCGGTGGTCGTTTCGTCTGAGGCGATCGTTGCCGTGGTGTGTCGTGCTGGTCTCTCGGTGGCGGCGATCTTATTTGGCGGGCCGAGTCGTTAGCGCTGAACGACGACGCCGAGCCCATCGGGGATGACGGCGAAGCGCGCGTTCGGCCCCTTGAGCTCGCGGGCCAGCTGCACGGCCTCGTCGACGGTGCTTGCGGGCGTCATGTGCATGGCTCGAATCATGTCGTGGTCGCATAGGTCGCTCACGAGGATGACCGGATGATGGGCGAGGATGCGCGCGAAGATTTGGGCGGTCCACTGGTCGGGCAACGTCTGGTCCTTGGGACGGTCGATGCAGGAGCGTTCGAACGCGGCGGGGTCGTTTTCCGCGATGTTTTTGAAGAAGCCCTCTCCGCCGTGGCCGTCGGCGCATCCCGCGACCGCGATGATGACGCCACCTTCGTCGAGCGTTGCTTCAGCGGCGGTCATGCCCTTGACGGCCTGGTAGATGTTCTGGTCGAGCGGGTAGCCGCCGTTGGTGGTGATGGCAACGTCGCAGTCCACGGCGCTCACGCCGGCGAGCCCGCGCACAAAATCGCAACCCACCTCGTGCGCCGCATGGATGTCGCCCGCGAACGCTCCGATGACATGGTGCTCTCCGTCCAGAACGACGTTCAGGATGAAGGCGAGGCCCGCCATTTCGGCGGCGGCCATCATGTCGTCGTGCACGCGGTTGCCCTCGATGATGCCCGCTCGCGACCGCGGGTCGTGCACGAACTGCCCGTTGTGGTTGTACATGATGGTCTTGTAGGAGGCCACGCCCGGCAGCACCGACTTGCGAGACCCCGAGAAGCCGGCGAAGAAATGTGGCTCGATGAAGCCCTCGGCGAGCAGCAGGTCGGCTTCGGCGGCGATACGGTTGATGATGCACTCGCCGCCGGAGGGCAGGGTCCCGATTGCGACCATCGCCTCGTCGTCGGTGGCGACGTGCATCACGATCTCCTCTTCGGCGACGATGCGTTCGCCATACTTGTCCACGAGCTCCTCATGTGTGGACGCACGGTGCATGCCGGTCGCCACGAGGATGCGCACGTGCGCCTCGGGTGCCGCCGCGTGGATGCGACGCAGCAGGATGGGCATCGTCACGCGTGAGGGAACCGGGCGCGTGTGATCGGAGCTGATGATCACGATGTCACGTTTGCCCTGGCAGAGCTGCTCGAGTGTGGGCGAGTCGTAAGGGGTGTCGAGCGCCCGCTCGACGAGCTCCTCCTGCCCAGCGTCGGGCGTGAAGTCTCCCTGTTTGCCCGCGAGCACGCCGACGACGCTTTCATCCGGCAGGCTCAGATGCATCCGTCCTCGGTCATATGGCAAATCTATATCAAACATGTGTGCCCCTCTCTTGGTTGATTGCCGGTACGGACGAGGGGTAACTATGGTTGTGATGGCATCTGGGCGGTCTGACCTATGTTGTTACCATTTGGTACAGCTTCGGCTTCACAGTCCGATAGAGTTGCGATTTCCAGAGGTCAGGTATGGGAGGGGTGCGCGTGATCGAGAGATCTGACTATCTCGTCGACTTTTTGCGCGAGCGGGGATTTCACGAGATGCGCAAAGCTCGCCATGAGTATCTCTCGTACTACGGCTTCGATCAGGAGTACGTGTTCGTTCTTGTGGAGGGCGTGGTCAAGGCGAGTGTCACGCTGCGCGAGGGCACCCGGTTCAACATCTCCTACATCAAGGGTCCGAGCCCCGTCTCGCTTCTCCGCGACGAGGTGAGCAGCCGTGCGAAATCCCCCTACAGCGTGCGCGTGGAATCTCCCGAAGCGATCTACATGGCGGTTCCCCGCGTGAGGTTCTGGGAGTTCGTGAATGAGGATTCTCGCCTGCTGGGCTATGTGAAGGACTATTACCGCGCGAGCCTGGAGGAGAGCCTCTATCGCATGCGTTACCTGACGATGAACGGGAAGGTCGGCGCCGTGGGAGGGTTCTTGTACGACCTGAACGAGCGCTTCGGCGTGCCCTGCGACGAGGGGAGCGTGATTGCCCTCGATGTCACAAACGAGGACATCGCGCAGTTCTGCGGGACCTCGTCGCGCACGAGCGTGAACCGCATCCTACGCGGTTTCAGAGAGCAGGGCGTCATTTCGACGAGCGGGCACGATGGCCGCATCGTCATCCACGACGCGTCCATGCTGGAGCGTTATGTGATGGACTGACCCAGGTCGGGTGAGCATGGGCTCGCTGGGCGCCCGCGAGTCGGCACGCGCGAGGGCGAATTCATTTCTGCTGGCTGCTGCCGGCGCGTCCTATCCGTTCACCAGGGCGATAAACGAATCGAGCGAATACTCTCCGGAGATGCGCACGCGCGGGAGGGCGGTGACGTCGTCGCCCACATGCGCCCACGAGTTTTGCGTGGTGAAGGCGCAGAGGATGCCGGCGTCTCGCACAGCCGCGCGGCCGTCGTCGGTGACGTCGCCAAAGGGATAGGCGAAGGCCTGGGTCCCGCCCACGATCTCCTGCGCGTGCTTGAGATCCGCCGCGATCTCATCGCGGCTCATGGCGCTGATGATGCCGCCGTGCCCCACGTTGCCGCCGGGTTTGTGCATCCCAAAGGAATGGGACTCGAAGGCGACGTAAGGGCTGCGGTGGTCGATGACCTTTTGGGCGGCGTCGGCGTCGCTGGCGATGACGAACGAAGTCGCGGGCACTTGATACTTTTCGAGCAGGGGCACACCGACGTTTAGGAAGCCCATCTCGCCGTCATCGAACGTGAGGACGACGCTCTTTGTCGGAAGGCTGTGCTTCCCCTCGATGAAGGCCTTTACCTCGGGATACGACGGGAAGTAGAAATCGTTTTCCTTGAGGTAAGAGAGCTGCTGCTCAAACGCGGTGCTGGCGATGAAGTTGCCGTTGAGGTCCGCCGGCGGGTTTGCGGGGTCGTATACGTAGTGGTACATGAGGATGGGCACGCCGCCCCGCATGGTTTTCATCGACTCGACAACATGCACGGTGCGCACTGCCTTTGCGGTATGACCGGACGAGTCCGACACACGATAGGTCACTTTGTACGTGCCGGGTTTGGAGGTGTCGACCTTGCCCAAGGTTTTAATCTTGGCGTTGAGCAGGCCGTCGGCGGGCTCGGCGGCATGGGCGCCAGCCTCGAGGTATTCCTCCCCCTTGAGCACATAAGTGTCTTTGGTTCCGTTGAGGCCGATGACGATCTCGCCGGCGCCGCCGCCAGCCGTGCTGTCTTCTATGATGGGCGCGCTGCCGGGCTTATCCTGCGAGGGATTGCCGCCTTTGGACATGGCCCGGAAGAGGGCCGTCCCTCCCATGCCGACAAGCGCGATGAGGACAAGCGCCGCGGCGATTCCTGCGATGCGCGTGCACGAATTGCGCGGGGTCCGGCCGGAGCGCGGGACCTGGCCGCGGCGCGAGGTCTGGTCGTAGCGCGAGGCCTGGCCGGAGTGCGAGGCTTGGCGGGAGTCTGCCGCTCGATTGGGGCGCGGTGCTCGGCGCATGTGCGGTTTGGCAGGGGCCTGCGGATGATGTGCGACCTGGGGGCGAGCCACGCCCTGTTGACGAGCGGGTTGCTGCGGATGGCGCGCGCCCTGAGGGCGGGGTGCGTGTCGGTTGCGATCGCTGGGGTTCACGTCGGCCTCCTGCGGACGATGGGCGTCATGGCGTCGAGTGTAACGCGAAAACGCTCCGAGAATAGGAGCGTTTTTGCAAGTCGTCTTATGAAATTGTCACGCAGTTGTTGGTGGCGGAGCTTTTTCGTACTGATTTTGAGAAACCCGGAGTATGGGAGGTCTTGCGAACAACAAAACCGCAGGTTGCGGCAAGGCGCAAGGAGTACGTACTCGGCAAATTGGGAAAACAGTACGAAAAAGCTCGACCTTTCAGCGGGGTCACCGCACCGACGCAGTACGACCCTACTTGAGGAACATGTTCTTGAGGTTAAACTCTGCCTGCACGGTGCGCAGCATGAGGTCCGTGTCGTCGAGGCCCAGGTGCAGCTCGTTCTCGTCGGCGGCAAGCGTCCCGCGGCGACGTGCCCAGTTCTGCAAGCTCGCCGGCGCGCTCTCACGCGGGAGGGTGCGGACCTCGCCGTCGACGGAGCGGCAGATGTGGCGCGAGTCGATGACGATGATCTTGCCCGCGCGGCGCGCCTCAGCGTAACCGGGCAGGTGCAGCATGAACCAGCTGTCCTCGAATGCTGCGTTGTGCGCCATGATGGGGTAGCGCTTCATGAGCTTGAGCAGCTCCTTCTGCAGCTTCGCGTCCTCGCGGAAGGGCGTCTTGCCGTCGAGGTCGGACCACTGGATATGGTGGATGTCGGCCAGCGGCACGCCCGTCTCGCGGTACATATCGGGGATGCCGCAGTAGAACGCCTGCGGGTCGTGCGGCACGGCGTCGCTGGTGAGCTCCATGATCTCCCAGCCCACGTTGATGATGTAGCCGCGCTCGGGTGCGCGCCCGGTGGTCTCGATGTCGATGCCGAGCACCGTGCCCTTGATGGGCTTGCGCACGTAGGCGACGGAGTAGGCGTCGCGGTCGCCGCGGACCTCGCGAGCAACGGCGCTGGCTGCACGGCCCTGCATCTTGCCGATGCCGGCGCACAGGTCGGCGTCCGTTAGGTTGCGCGCGAGCAACGGGCTCGAGAGGTTGCGCAGGCGCGCCTCGCCGATCTGATCGCAGAGCTCACGGTTCTGATCGGCCAGCGTGAGGATGACGCCGAAATCGAAGCCGGGCTCCTCGTTTGTGCGCCATTCGTCGAGCAGCGCCTTCATGGCCTCCTCGCCGCGCTGGCGCTCGGATTCCATGGCGTCGTAGTCGCCGTAGATGAACATGGGGATGAAGGGCTGCATCGAGTATTCGAGTGCCTGCTGTGCGTTCATGGGAAGAGCTCCTATCGTGAAGAAAGCGGCCGCGCGGCGGTGCTCGTCGGAGTATTTTGGCGGGCCCGGGCGCGGTCTAAGATCGTTCGAACACGAGTATAGAGGGTCTCGGCGGGGCTGAAGTGTTTGAGGTGTGAAACTTATTTAGTGACAATTCGGATGCGGCCAACGTGGCCGAGACGATATCCATCGGAACAAACTAGTTCCCGATCGCCGAGCGGCGGATCCAGATCTGCATATGTGTCGCTCGACTGCGGAAGGCCGTGGCCGGGCGGCTTTTTGTTGTCTGGAAGGACTGCTGTTCGTTACGAGTTACCCAAAGGCAACTTTTAGTATACTGGTTCACTCGCATATCGTGCGTTTGCCAAGTGGTACGCGGGGTATGTAAACAGCTACGCCTCGGGGCGCTGGGCCCCGCTGGATGTTTCCGTTGAGGAGAGTCGGCCGTGGATCTGCTGCTGCATTTCATAGAGCATGCGCTCGAGGATACCCTTGTGCTCGTGCCGTTCCTGTTCGTGACCTATACTGCGCTCGAGGCGCTCGAGCATGCTGCGGGCGCCCGTGCGAACGCGGTGGTTCGCCGCGCGGGCGCTGCCGGACCGGTTGCCGGCGCGCTGCTGGGCGTGGTCCCGCAGTGTGGCTTTTCGGCCATGGCGGCCACGCTCTACGCCGGTCGCGTGGTGACGCTCGGCACGCTCGTGGCGGTGTTTCTCTCCACGTCCGATGAGATGCTGCCCATGTTGGTGGCCGAGCGGGTCGACGCGGGGTTGCTGTTCCGTGTGCTGGGGCTGAAGGTGCTGGTTGCTCTCATCACGGGCGTGCTTGCCGACCTCGCCATCCGCGCGCTGCGCAAAAACGCCCGCGTGCACGCGTTCTTGCGTCGCACGGTGTTCTCGGTGCGTCGCGACGGCATGGAGGCCGACGTGGTGGATCAGATGGCCGAGGGCGGGGAGACCGCCGAGCATATTTGCCGTCTGTGCGAACAGGATCATTGCGGTTGCGGGCATGATCACGCGCATGTGCATGGAGGCGAGCACGGCGATGCGCACGGTCATGAGGATGCCGACGGTCACGTGGCGGGTTGCGACCATGATCACGGCCACGGCCACGGCCACGCCGGCGGACGCTTCGGAATCGTCGGGTCGATCTTGATGAGCGCCGTCTCGCACACCGTGCAGGTGAGTCTCTTCATTTTCCTGGTGACATTCGCGCTGGTGCTCGTTCTGGAAACGGTGGGTGAGGATGCCTTGGCCGCGTTCCTCTCGGGCAACCAGCTACTCGCGGTGTTCGCCTCGGCGCTGGTGGGCCTGGTGCCCAACTGCTCGGCGAGCGTGGTCATCACGCAGCTCTACTTGGAGGGCGTGCTGGGCTTCGCGCCGCTCATGGCCGGCCTGCTCACGTCTGCCGGCGTGGGGTACCTGGTGCTGTTCCGCACCAACCGCCATCCGCGTGAGAACGCCGTGATTGTGGTTGGGCTGTTCTTGGTTGCATGCGTTTGGGGTCTGGTGTTCGCCGCGCTGGGGATGTAAGGCGCCGTCTGGTGCGTTTGTAAGGGGGCCTCGGTGCCAGAGCGGTACCGAGGCCTCTTTGCGTTTGAGGCGGGCGTGAAGGGGGTGCGGTTAGCTGTCGAGAGCCTCGCGCAGGAGCTGGGCGAGGTTGCGCTGGAAGCGCTCACGGTCGTCGTCGGTGAAGGCGGCCGGCCCCTGTGTGCGTCCGCCCGCGCGGCGGACCTTCTTCTCCTCGTGGCGGATGAACAGCTGCATATCGATGGTGGCCTTGTTGTATATGTGCCCGCGCACGCCGATGGCGGCGGCTCCGCGGCCGAGCACCATGCTGGCAAGACCGATGTCCTGCGTGACCACCACGTCGCCGGGCTCCAGGCGCTCGATGATGGCAAAGTCCGCGCTGTCGGCGCCGCATGAGACATCGAGGGTCTCGGCCCAAAAGCCGGGATGCGTGGCGTCGCGCCCGCGGGCGTGTTCGGCGTCGCGCGGATCGTCGCGGCGGATGCGCCGGGCGAGGTTCTGCGTGGAGTTGCCGGCGATGAGCACGGGGATGCGCGCCGAGCGTGCGCAGGCGAGCGCCTCACGTGTGACCGGGCACGCGTCGGCGTCGATGATGAGGGTGGGCATGGGGGAGATCCTAACGTTGCGAAGCGGCAAATGATCAAAACCTGATTCCACCTGTATCATAATCTGCCACAAGGGGTCCGTGTGAGGTACTACATCGAGGATAACGGCATCAGAATCCATCGCATGGACGACGCGGTGTGCCAAACGTACGACTTTGCCCAGGGGCGCTGGGTCTACAGCACGGAGATCATGGACATGTTTATCGGCGAGCTGTGGGCTGACGAGGCGAGTGAAGTCGAGACAAACAGCGTCACTCCGCGTGTCTCAGTAGAATCCACTCCCTGCGATAATGGTATCGATTCGTCCGGACAAAAAACGATGCCGGCGGCGAAGGGCGAGCGTCAAAGTCGCATAGGGACCCTGAGTGCCGCCGCATAACGGGGAAGGATGGAGGGATGGAAATGGGTGCGAGAAGAAGCGGGTCGCGCATTTTCATCGTCATGCTCGCAATACTTGCGTTCACGCTAATCGTCGTTGGTGCGGTGCTTATCGCGACGGGGCGCCTTTGCATCACATCCTCGCATCGCCCTGTCGACCGGTACGAGGGAGCCTCCGGGGCGGGCGATGCCGGTCTCTCCGCCGACCCCGCTGCCACGGTTGACGCCGACGCCGATGGCATCGCCGACAACGGTGATGTCCTTGCCGCTGCCCTCGCCTACATCCAGACCCGCCCGCACTACAAGAGCGTCTATTACCCTTCGGGCTATCCCGATGACGAGCACGGTGTCTGCACCGATGTGGTTGCCATCGCGTGCCGGGAGGCGGGTTACGACCTTCAGGCACTCGTCGCGGCCGATGTTGCGCGGCGTCCAGAGGCCTATGCGATCGAGATTCCGGATTCGGCGATCGATTTCCGTCGCACGCCCAATCTCAAGGTCTTTTTCGATGCTCATGCGCAGCGCCTGGTAGACGATGCCGATGAAATCACCGAATGGCGCGGTGGGGACATTGTCTTGTATGAGGGGCACATCGGGATTGTCTCCGACCGTCGCAATGAGCGCGGCGTTCCGTATCTCATTCATCATTCCGGGCCGTTTCAGTTGCGCTATGAGGAAGACAAGCTGCAAAGCTATGGACACATCGTCGGGCATTATCGCTTGGATCCCACGTGCCTCGCGCTGCTGTCACAGGGCGCAGATTCGCATGATTCCGCTACCTGACTTGGGCAGCTCTTCAAAGGTGGCGCCGCAATGAAAATCAAGGGCCTCATATTCTTCGACATCGATGGGACGCTCGCGCGCGGCGTCATTTCGGCCCGCTATCGCGCGTGCGCGGCTATCGCGTCTCGCAGCCAAGCGGCACAGCCGACGACGTTGCCATCGTAATAGACGGTGAAACGCTCATCTGCGACGTACATCTCCGCAAGGCCCTTGTGCGCCTCGGGTGTGTAGAAGTTCCAGGTGAATCCGAGCCACTCCCGGTGGAGGCGATAGATGCGTTTTCCCTCGTCGCCTGTGGGATCGGCATTCGCGTTTACGGCCGCTTCGAGCGATTCGTTGATTGCGCGCCCCAGCTCCTGGAAACGCTCGAACTCGCCCTCGCTCAGGTTGAGCATCTTGCGGTTTGCCTCGTCCGCGGCGGTGTCGCCCCAGCGCTCGCGCACCTCGGCGCCGTGCTTGCGCTCGTTTTGCTCCACGAGGTCGCGCTTCATGCCCTCGAACTTCGCCTTATCGTCCATGGGGACTCCCTTCTCGATGTGCTCGATTGTGCGTTCGACGGTGCGGATGAGGGTATCGAGTCGCTCTCGTTCGACCCTGAGCGTTCCAAGATGGCGCGCGAGCGTTCGTCGGCGCTCATCTTCCGTTGCGCTCAGGGCGCTCGGAATCTCCGCCACGCTCATTCCCATGTGGCGCAAGAGCAGGATTTCCTGCAAGCGGTCGAGGCCCGCAGGGGTGTAGCGGCGATATCTGTTGGCTGTTCGCGCGGGTACGAGCAGTCCCGTCTCTTCGTAATATCTGAGCGTTCGGGTTGAGACCCCCACGATGTCGGAGACCTCTCCGATGCCATAAGCCCTGTTCGCGCTCACATGTCCCTCCCGTTCCGTTCCGCTCGTAGGATAAACCTTTACGTTGCGCAAAGGTCAAGAGGTCGTTTTTGGGAGTTCAGGCAGACAAAACCGCCCGGGCCTTTTGCGGGTCCCGGGCGGCGAGTATCGGTGTTGGATTGAGGACGATGCGCAAACGGGGCGCGTCGCGAACGCCGCTAGCGTGAGATCTTTCCAAAGGTGAACGCACGGGCGAGCAGCACGCCGCCCAGCACCGCGAGCGCGATGCCAGAGAAGACGATCATCAGGTCGACCGATTCGAGCGGGAACATGAACACGGTGATGCCCGCGACAATCGACAATACGCCGGAGAGAATGGAGAGACCGCGGTTGTGCACCATGCCCGTCTCGACGAGGGTTACCACGCCCTCGATAATCCAGCCGAATCCGATTGCGATGGCTGCGAGCGTTGCGAGGGCCGCGGCGGATGCCGTCTGGTTCTTTAGCATGATGATGCCGCAGAAGAGCAGCAAGAGGCTGGAGAGAATGTTGAGCGCGCGCCAGCCCGCAGGCATGAAGGGCGTGCCCACGGCCACGCCGATGCGCACGACGCTTGCGATAATGAAGTATGCTCCGAGGATGACGGCGAGCACCACGAGCGTCTTCACGGGCCAGATGAGCAGGGCGGCGCCGCCGATGAGCCCGACTACTCCGGTTACGCCGTATAGGAACCTGATCGCCTTGACACCACGGTCGATCATCCCAAACTCGTCAAAGCAGAAGGGGTCGATGTGCCGTTCGCCCTCGTTGTCGATGAATTCTCTCATGGCCACTCCAATCGACAGAAGTTAGATAACGTACATATGTAATCCTACCCATGCGAAAGGAAAGGGATACCTTTGGACCCCGCGAGCGCTGTCAGCTCATCGATTGATACAATCGGAACACATTGATATGAGCAAATGCGACATCCGTAGACATGATGTTGCATCGAGTGGGGGCTTCGATGAGCGGTGACCTGTATCTGGTTCGACACGGCCAGACCATGTTCAACGAAAAGCGCGTTATCCAGGGCTGGTGCGACGCCCCGCTCACGCCGGAGGGCGAGGAGCAGGCGGAGCGCATCGGGCGGTACTTTGCGCGCGAGGGGATCGCGTTCGACCATGCGTACACCTCAACGTTGACGCGCACCCAGCAGACGATTGAGCGCATCGTGGATATGCCTTACGAGCGCGTGGAAGACCTGCGCGAATGGGGTTTCGGGGCCTTCGAGGGCGAGCGGGTCGACCTTATGCCGCCGTTTCCCTGGGGCGACTTCTACGTTCCGTTTGGTGGGGAGGGGCAGATGGCCGTCCGCGCCCGCGTGAGCGATGCCCTGGCACGGATTATGGAGCAACCTGGGCATGAGCGCGTTTTGGTGGTGAGTCACGGGTCGGCGTGCCGTGAGTTTCTGACTAAGTGGGTGCCCGATGGCGGTTTTGGCTGCGGTAAGGTGCCGGGCAACTGCAGTGTTATGCATTTCGCGTTCGACAAGGGTGCGTTCGAGTTGGTCGAGATCCTCGAGCAGGATAAGTTGCGAGATTTGCTCGGGGAGTAGGAATTTCATTCCCGGTGTGCTTCGAAGCTTGTCGTTGATTGGGCTGTGGCCGGTGTATCGTTTGCCCAGCTGGATTCAGGGTTTAGACGAAATGTATAAATCGCGGCTATTTGCTCTGCATCATGCATAGGTCTTTGCATCTGAGGCGACGCGCATCGTACGTTTTTCGAAGTGTGGTCAAAATACCCTGATTGTGCGCTGAAGGGTTTTGTCGCGGGCGACAAAACCCCAGGATTGCCTAAGACGAATCTTTACGTGTGAGCGGCTCTGTCCTGTCGGGCTGGAGGCTTGCGGCAAAACCGCAGGATTGGTGAAGGCGGGAAAATATGCAAGGCAGAAACCGGAAGGATTTGAGCGCACAATCAGGGTATTTTGACCAAATGCTCGGTTTTACATGAAAATGGCCTCCCTTTTGAAGAAGGGAGGCCATGCGAATCACTGGTTTTGCCAGGTGAGCGCCTTGCGAAACGATTGCTATTTCGCGATGCGATGGATGAACAGGCCGCTGCGCAGCTTGGGCTCGAACCACGTGGATTTGGGCGGCATAACCTCGCCGGCGTCGGCTACAGCGAGCAACTGGTCGATGCTCGTCGCGCACATCGTGAACGCAACGCCCTCGGCGCCCGCTTTGCACTCAAGTTCCTCGGTTCCGCGGATGCCGCCGACGAAGGAGATGCGCGGATCGGTGCGGGGGTCCTTGATTCCAAAAATAGGAGACAAGATACAGCTCTGCAGGATTGAGCAATCAAGTGAGTTTGCTGGGTTGGAGGCCACTTCGTCATCTTGACTCGACCTACCGCTGCGGCGCTCGTCATCCTTGGCCGATCCCATCTCGGCGTTGAAATCGTTGCCGGCATTCTCCGTGGCATAGACCCTCGGGTTGGGGTCGTCCGCCCGCAGCTCGTACCAGGTGCCGTCGGTGTACATCCCGAACACGCCGTGCTCGCGCGGTTCCACCGGCCCCTCTGCCTCCACGATGCCGAATCCTGCGCCGCTCAGCACCTCGAGCAGCTCGTACGTATCGAGTCCGTTGCGGTCGGAAACCACGCGGTTGTACGGCAGGATGGTGAGCTGGCTGGCGGGGAACAGGACGGAGAGGACGTAGTTGAACGGCTCCTTTCCGGTGTAAGTGCCTGCCGCCAGCGCTTCTTCGCGCATGCGGCGCGCAACTTTCACGGCGCTTGCGGCCCGATGATGCCCGTCGGCGATATAGGCGCACGGAATCGTGCCGAGCATGGCACGCAACGCATCGACGGCATCGTGGCGCACGACCTCCCAGACGGTCTGGCGCACGCCCGACTCATCGGCGAAGTCGTACAACGGGGTGGAGGTCGTGGCCGCGCCGACGATCATGTCGAGCACGGGCTGGTCGCGGTAGGTGAGGAAGATCGGTCCCGTCTGGCAACCGAGCGCTTCGATGTGCTCGATGCGGTCGCGTTCCTTATCTTCGCGCGTAAGCTCATGGCGCTTGATGACGCCACCTTCGAATTCGTCGACGGCGCACACACAGACGATGCCGGTCTGCACGTGTCCCTCCCAGGCAAGGCGGTAGATGTAATACGCCAGGTTGCGGTCCTCCACGAAGGTCCCGTCCGCGAGGCGCTCGCGCAGCAGCTCCGCTCCGAGCGCGTATACCTCTGGTGCGTACATGTCCTGATCAGCGGGAAACTGCGTCTCGGGTCGGTCGATGTTCAAGAAGGAGAGCGGCCTGCCCTCGATGTACTCGGCCGCCTCGCCGCGGTCAAAGGCGTCATAGGGAAGAGCTGCCACCTCGGCGGCGTGCTCGGGGACGGGGCGAATGCAAGGGAAGGGAAGCGCTCTCATGGACGGTCCTCTCGCGCGGGTCGATCACATATGGCGTTATCGTACCCCGCCTGTGCCACGATGGATGAAAAAAGCGGGGCTCGGGCGTAAACTCGAGCCCCGCTTTCGCGAGCGTAGCTGGGCGCGGTCTGCGTGTAGTCTGCCGCGGCCCGCGCTTCCTGGGCGCGGCCTGCGCTATTTCTCGTTCTGGCAATCGCCGAAGTGCCCCAGGCGCTCAAACTTCTCAAGGTCGGTATCTGCCATACCCTGCTGCATGCCCTCGAGACGCTTGGTGTACATGGGATCGTTCTCGTCATTCCAGATCTTCTCGGCCACGGGCGCCCACGCCGCCGCGCCGGCAACGGTCTTGCGGCGGAGGTCTTCCGGGGTCTCCGGTTCCACCAGGTCGGTTCCGTGCGCACCGGATTCGGAGACGAGCCTGCCGAGCTCGTAGGGGTTCTCGAGCATGGGGCAGGGCCGCAGGTGATTGTCGTTGAACGGTTGGTTCTCGTAGTATTTCATGAACAACGGCGATTTAAGGGCCTCGAGCAGCGTGACGTCGTGGATGTTGACGTTGCTGTAGTGGATGAACACGCAGGGCTCGACGTCACCCGCGGCGTTGATGTGCAGGTAGCGGCGGCCGCCGGCGATGCAGCCTCCCACGAACTCGCCATCGTTTTGGAAGTCCATGGTGAACAGCTCCTTCTTGGAGCGCATGTCACGCACGAAGTGGTACATGCGCTCGCGCTGCTCGGGAGTGGGCATGAGCGAGGCGGGCGAGGAGGCTCCCACGGGCATGTAGTGGAAGTACCAGCAGAACAGTGCGCCCTTCTCGATCATCCAGTCCATGTTCGCCTCGGTGGCCACGGCGTCGGCGTTCTCGCGCGTCCAGCAGCAGGAGATGCCGAACGGCAGGCCGTTTTCGCGAAGCAGGTTCATGGCGCGCTCGATCTTGGCATACGTGCCCTTGCCGCGGCGTGAGTCGGTCGTACCCTCGTCACCCTCGGCGGAGATGGCGGGAACAAAGTTGCCCACGCGGATCATCTCCTGGCAGAACGCCTCGTCGATGAGAGTCGCGTTGGTGAAGCACAGAAATGCGCAATCCTGGTGCTTTTCGCACAGGCGGATGAGGTCGTCCTTGCGTACGAGCGGCTCGCCGCCGGTGTAGATGTAGATATGGCAGCCGAGCTCCTTGCCTTGGCAGATGATGGAGTCGATGTCCTCGAAGGAGAGGTTGAGCGCATGTCCGTACTCAGCCGCCCAGCAGCCCGTGCAGCGCAGGTTGCAGGCACTCGTGGGGTCGAGCAAGATCGCATACGGGATGTTGCACTGATGCTTTTCGCGCATCCTTTCCTGCTGGGGCCATGCCAGAACGCTGCAGTCCACAATGAGCGTCTTGAGCAGCTTGGTGCGTACTTCGGGGTTGAGGTCGAAGATTCGCATCATGAGTCGGTACCAGTTATTGCGTTCACGGATCGCGGTGTCGAAGGCTCGGCGTTGCGAGGGGAGCACATGCTCGGGAACGAATTTGTCCACGAGCGTCATGATGGTGTCGATGTTCTTCTCGGGGTCCTCTTCGAGATAGTCGATGATTTTGTTGAGGGCCGCTCGTTCCGCCGCTTGTGTGAGTGCCATGCTGTTCCTTCTTTCGACGCACTGGAGGCGACGCGGGGCATGCCTACAGTTCGAGTCGCGAAGACGGAGGATCGACTCGCCGCGTCGCCTTGCCGTGAATAGTAACAGCTGTGGTATATTCTACAAATGTGGAATAAGCAACTGTGTCTATTCAACGAAGTGCAGATAGATGTGGGTTTTGCCTCAAAGGATACGAGCTGTGGAGGAGCAAAGGGTATGGATGGGTGTCGTTTGAGGATGGTCGAGGAGCGAGGTGCCTCAAAGGCGTCCGCGCCGTCCGCGTCCCAGTGCGAGCGCGTCGACCGTCGCGTGCTCCGCTCGCGTGCGGCTATGGTCGCGGCGTTCGAGGACCTGTTGGCGGAGAAGGCCTATGAGGACATCACGGTCACCGACATCGCGCGTAAGGCCGATGTGGATCGCAAGACCTTTTACAAGCACTTCGGGTCGATCGACGGCCTGCTTGCTTATGTGCTTGATAGCCATATCGACGATATCGTGGAGAACACGCACGGGTTGCTGGCATGCACGGGGGAAAGCGAGCAAGGCGGCTTTGCCGTTCGCATCCAGGTGTTTTTCGAGATGGTGAACAGGGCCATCATGGAGAATATCTCGCTCAAGCGGCGCGTGTTCGAGTGCGTTCCCTTCGACCTGATGTTCACCTGCATCAAGCAGTCCATGTATGAGGAACTTGAGCGTTACTGCATGATCCCGGCGAGCGTGCGCTCCGATCAGCTCGACTATTACCTCTCGTTCGTGTTCGGCGGGATTTTGTCGGCGTACCGGCAATGGATCATGATGGGCGGCGATACCCCCATCGAGAACGTCTCGAGCGCGGCGAGCGCCCTGGTTGCCCGTGGCCTTTCCTCGCTCGAGGGGTTCGAGCCCGCCGAAAGCGGCCTCGCCCCGGGCGCTCCGCGCGCGGTGGATGAGCTCGGGGCGTAGGCGCTCTGCGCTTTATTTGATGACGCGCACGCGATACATGGACGGAATCGTTCTCAATGCTGCGATGGTAGCCTCGTCGAGGTGCTCGTCGGTGTCGAACATCGTGTAGGCATTCTCGCCGGCGCTCTCGTTGACCATGCGTTGCACATTGGCGTTGTCTTTCGCGAGGACTGCGGTGATTTGGCCGATCATGTTGGGCACGTTTGCGTGCAGGCATCCGATGCGGCTCGCGGCCCGGGCCTTGCCCATGGAGCAGGTCGGGTAGTTGACCGAATGAGCGATGTTGCCGTTCTCGAGATAGTCCTTGAGCTCGGAGATGGCCATGTCCGCGCAGTTCGCCTCGGCCTCCTTGGTGCCTGCGCCCGAGTGCGTGGTGATGAAGGTCCGCGGCATGCGAACCGTCTTGGGCGTGGCGAAATCGCAGGCGAACCAGGAAAGCTCGCCGGCGCGCAGAGCGGCGTCGACCGCGTCCTCGTCGATGATGGATTCGCGTGCGAAATTGACGAGCACCGCACCGGGTGCGAGCAACTCGAGCTGGTCGGTCGAGATCATCCCGACGGTATCTGCCTTTGCAGGCACGTGCAAGGTGAGGTAGTCGCATCCGCGGCAGAGGTCCTCGAGCGTGCCCACGCGCTGGACCTCGCGATTGAGTGACCAGGCGTTCTCGACCGAGATGAACGGGTCGTAGCCAAAGACGTCCATGCCGAGCTCCACGCAGGCGTTTGCCACGCGGGACCCCACGTTGCCGAGGCCCACCACGCCCACGCGTTTGCCACGGATCTCGCGCCCCACGAACGCCTTCTTGGCCTTCTCGGCATCCACGAGGATGTCGGGGTCGTCGGCGTTATCGCGCACCCATTGCATGGCTTGGACGATTCCGCGGCTCGACATGATCATCATGGCGATGACGATCTCCTTCACGGCGTTGGCGTTGGCGCCTGGGGAGTTGAACACCACGACGCCCCGTCGCGCGTACTCCTCGATGGGGATGTTGTTCACGCCCGCGCCGCAGCGTCCGATGGCGCGGATGCCCGCCGGGAGCTCGTAGCCGTGCAGGTCGGTGGATCGCATGAGGATGGCATCCGCATCCTCGGTACGTTCGACCAGCTCGTACCCCGCTCCGAAGTCGACCTGTCCGTCTTTGGTGATGTCATCGATGGTCTTGATATATCGCATGGTGAGTTCCTCCGTATCCCGGCGACCGGCACCCATGGGGTCCGGCGCTCAGACAGTCCTGCTCGCACGAAGAGCCCACTGGGCTCTTCGGCTCGTGCGGAAACTCGCGGCGGACCTCATGGGTGCCGTCCTTGCGTTCCGTAGCAGAAATAACAAATGGTGCTGACGAAGCAGAATGAATAGGGCGTCGAGCCCCTAGATAGATCGGCCGCCTCGGGAGGCCTCGAACTCGCGCATGCATGTTGCCAACGCGCCGACGGAGTCCATGGTCACGGCATTGTAGATGCTTGCTCGCAAGCCGCCCGCCATGCGATGGCCCTTGATACCTTCGATGCCGCGCTCCCGGGCATAGGCTATGAAGGCCTCGTCCGTCTCGGCGTCGCACGTGCGGAAGGTGACGTTGCTCATGGAGCGGCTTTTGGGATCTGCCGTGCCCTGGAAGAGGTCGCTATCGTCGATGGTGCGGTAGAGCAAGTCGGCCTTTGCTCGGTTGCGCTGCGCCATGGCGACGAGCCCGTCGGTCTGCTCGATCCAGCGGAAGACCTTTCCGCACAGGTAGATGCCAAAGGTGTTGGGCGTGTTGTACATGGAGCCCTTTTCGGCTTGGACGCGCAAATCCAGGTAGGTGGGGCATATGTCGGCGCGAGCCGGCCCGTTTGCGATGAGGTCCTCACGCACGATCACCACGGTCACGCCCGCGGGCCCCGCGTTTTTCTGCGCGCCGGCGAACAGCAGACCGTAGCGCTCGATGTCGAGCGGACCGGATAGGAAGCAGCTTGACACGTCGGCGACGAGCGGCGTGTCCGCGCAGTCGGGGAGGGTGTGCAACTGCGTTCCGAAGATGGTGTTGTTCTGGCAGATGTAAACGTAGTCGAGGTCACCCGATGCCGCGCGATTCTCGACCGCGCCGAGCTCGGGGATGCGGTCGAAGTTCGAGGCCTCGCTGCTCGCAAGCACCTCGGCGTCTCCGTATTTGCGCCCTTCGCGCCAGGCGAGTTTGGCGAAATTGCCGCTCACCACGTATCCGGCTCGTCCCCGGCGCATGAGGTTCAACGGGATGCCCGCAAACTGCAGAGTCGCACCGCCTTGCAGGAACAGCACACGGTAGGAAGGCGGGATGTCGAGCAGGCGGCGCAAGGTGGCCTCCGCATCCTCGATGATGGCGCGATACGCCTCGGATCGATGGCTCATCTCCAGCACGGACATGCCGGTCCCGGCGTAGTCGAGAAGCTCGTCCTGTGCTTCGCGCAGGACGCATTGGGGCAGTGCGGCGGGGCCGGCTGAGAAGTTGTGCACGCGTGCCATGGTGGGCCTCCCTCGGGTGTCGTGCCATTGCCAAGACTTTAGCATCATAAAGTGATTGTGGCGTCGATTATGGTCGAAGCACTCATTTGTTTACATGATGCGCCTTCGACTGGATGAGCGCGGCCTCGAGTGCGAAGCGCGGTACAATAACCCTAACGTTCAAGTTGACCTTTAAGGGGTACAGATGGCCATCTTCGTCGTCTCGGACATCCACGGGCATGCGCGCGCCTTCGACCGCGCCCTCGAGCTTGCGCAACCCGGTTCGGACGACACCGTCTTTGTGCTCGGCGATATAGTCGATCGCGGCCCCGACCCGTTGGGCGTGATTGACATGGTCCGCGCGCTTCCGAATGTGCGCGTGCTCATGGGCAACCATGAGGAGATGCTCTACGAGTCGCTCGAGAGCGATGACGAGCGCGACAAGCTGACCTGGCACATGAACGGCGGCTACACCACCTACGAGCAGCTCGAGCAATTGCCGCGTGATCGCTATGTGGACGTTATGGACTGGCTCGTGAACCTGCCCACGTTCGCGGTGGTGGAGGTCGATGATCGCAGACCCTCCGCGGCGCGGGGCGATCGTAGGAGCTACCTGCTTGCCCATGCCGGCGTGGACGCGCCGCGCCTTCGGGCCTCCCTGGATGCGCTCGGTGTCTCTTGCAGCGAGGCGGAAGGGTATGCCGCGGCGACCCCGGACGATCTGCTCGCAGCCATGATCGAGCAGGACGTGAACGACCTGCTGTGGATCAGGCGCGATTTTTGGTCGACGCCGACGGGCCTGGTGGGGACGAGCGGCTTGGGGCCGGTGGTGGTTGCGGGGCACACCCCTTCGATCTCGATGCCGCGTTACGCCTCGCTCATGTGCGGGTCGGGGGTTGACGAAGACCTGCGCGGTGTGATGGTCGAGGTCGGCTGCTCGCGTGACACCGGCGGCGTCGCGGATCGCGTCTGCATCGATTGCTCCGCCGCAGCGGGCCATCCCAGTGGCCGCGTGGGCATTATGCGCCTCGAAGATCGCCGCATGTGGCTCGCCGACATCGAGGAGGGCGAGTAAGCCGCGTTGCGAGGCCGTCATGCGCCGGAACGGCTCTATGCGTGGAACGGGGAGCGGTTTTTCTCGGATAGGTCCTGCCTGATGCGGTGGTACTCGATCGACAGCAGAACGAGAAGCATGACCATAGAGGCAAGGTATCCCGCCACGGCGCCGGTAAGGCCCGTGAGCCAGATGAGCGCGGTGGGGACCACCAGGGAGAACGCGAAGGTGATCGCGTAGGGCTTGGTGGCGGAACTCTGTCGGCGCAGCACCGTGATGATGGCGTAGAGGAAATCGATCGCCGCGCTCACGCCGCCCGCGACGATCATCAGGTAGGCGATTCCGCGATACGCCTCAAAATCCACACCGTACATGAAGTTCATGATCGGTATCCCCAACCAGCCCATGAACACGAGTGTGCCGGCGGTCATGAGCACGATGACGGCGATCATCGCCAGGACGATCAGATCGAATTTGCGGCGCCTGCGAGGGTTCGACCAGATGTTGGCGAGTCTCAGCAGTTGCGGTTTGTACAGGAACCCGGCGGCGAGCAGGATGCCTTGGGCGGGGAAGAACAGCGCGTTGAAGTACAGCTGGCTGTCGTAGGGGAGCATGCCCTCCATGGCGAACTTGGGCACGCTCTCGATGAGGTTGAACATGAAGAGGGCCGAGAAGAGCGGGAGGCAGTGACGGAACAGCCCGCCGATCTCCAACGGGCTCATGCGTCTCGAGGCTTCGGTTTCCAGAAGGGCGAGCGGAATCGTGACCAGGATGAGGGTGGCGACGGCCACCAGGCCCGCGGCCGCGCCCGCCAGGGCGATGCTGCGCGTGATGAACAACAGTACGCTGAAGGCGATGATGACCGAGACCGACCTGAGCGCCTGGCTGATGCCGGCGAGGTAGAGCTTGTCCGCCTGTTGCAACCGTCCTTCGTACACATCGGCGAGTCCGTCAACGATCTTGTAGATGTAGATGCCGATGGAGAGCATGAGCATGGTGACATCGTATCCACGAACGGTGCAGTACAACAGGCCCGCCGCAAGCGCCAGCAGGGAGGTGAGCCAGCGTTGCGCCTGATATGAGGCGAACGAGCACTTCTCGTCGATATCGGATACCTGATAGGTGCGCACGCCGAAGTTCGAGAGGAACATCAAGAGGGTTCCCGCGGCGAACGCCATGGAGAACATGCCCGCCTGTTCGATGCCTGCGAGTTGGGTTGCCACGACGGTCAGCACCGGGAAGACCATGCCCCATGCGCCGGTGCCCACGGTGTTCCACAGGTAATCGCGTGCGGTCTCCCCGCTGCCGCACTCGGCTTCCTGCACGGCAAGGCCGCCGTCGTAAACGGCGGCGATCAGTCGTGTCCACCATGCGTCGGCCAGCCGCGCGACCGTGCCGGGCTCGTGTTTGGAGGGGCCGTCGGCGGCTTTCCCCGCCTGCGCGGCCGTGCTCGCGTGCGGGTTTCCGAATAACGTCACGCTGCGCTTGCGTTCGTGCCGCTCGTGGAGCGAGCGGACCTTGTCGCGCAGGTTGTCGAGAGGGTGCAGGGGCACGGTTCCTCCAATCGGTCGTCTCGGCGCGGGGTGGGCCTTCGCGGCGGGGCTGGGTTGCAAGCAGGATGCGGGGGTTGAAAATGTCAATGCCGAGCCTGCTGAATGGTACGATGTTTCAGCGTGAGCGGCGACGGGGGAAGTCGCCGTGAGCGTCGCGCGGCATTACCGCCGCCCGTGAGATCGGACATAGTACATCGGAGATCGTTAGGAGTCGCCGTGTCAATCGCTGCCCTCGCTGTTCCATTCGTATTGGCATTGTTACCCATTATCTGGTTGGTCGTTGCGCTCATCGCGCTGCACCTGCCTGCGTGGAAGGCCGCCATCGGGTCCTTCGTCATCGCTTGCGGATTGGCGCTCACTTGGTGGGGCATGCCCGCCATCGAGGTCGCTACCGCGAGCCACGAGGGTTTCGTCATGGCGCTGTGGCCTATCGTCCTCGTCATCATCGCTGCGGTGTTCACATACAACCTGTGCGTGCGCACGGGGGCCATGGACGTGATCGGCTCCATGATCACCTCGCTTTCTCGTGACCGTCGCGTGCTCGCGCTGCTTGTGGCCTGGTGCTTCGGTGGCTTCATGGAGGGCATGAGCGGCTTTGGCACCGCCGTCGCCATTCCCGCCGGCATGCTCGCCGCCCTCGGCTTTCCGCCGTTGCAGGCCGTTCTCGTCTGCCTGGTCGCCAACGGCGTCCCGACCTGCTTCGGTTCCGTCGGCGTTCCCACGGTGTCCCTTGCGGGCCTCACGGGCCTCGATCCCATTCAGCTCGCGTTCACCGAGATGCTGCAGATCGCCCCCTTCTTCGTCATCGTGCCTTTCATCATCGTCATGATCGCGGCGGAGCCTGCGAACGATGCCTCGGCAAAGCTTGGCCTGGCCGCCCGTCTGCGCGGTGCGGGTATGATCGCTCTGGCTTCGGGCGTCGCGTATGCGCTGCCGTCGCTGGTGGTCGCCGCCTTTGTCGGCCCCGAGCTCACGGTCGTGGTCGGTTCGCTGTGCTCCCTGCTCGTCACCGCCATGCTTGCCCGCCGGCAAAAGACGGTCGCGCCCGAGTTTGAGATGCACGTGGACGCCGCCGAACACGTCACGCCCCGTCGCGCCCTGCGTGCCTGGTCCTGCTTCATCTTGATCTTCGTGCTGCTGCTGTTGACGTCCAAGCTCGTGCCCGCGGTCAACGCCTGGCTCGCTCAGTTCTCGAGTTCAGTCACGATTTTTAGCGGCGCCGACCCCTCGACTGTCACGTTCATGTGGGTGAACACGCCGGGCGTGTGGATCTTCATCGCCGCGTTCGTGGGCGGGCTCATCCAAGGCGCGACGCCGCGCGTGATGGGCGAGGTGCTTGTGGCCACGGTCAAGCAGATGATGCCCACGGTCATCACGATGCTCGCCGTCCTCGGATGCGCCAAGGTCATGGGCTACGCCGGGATGATCGGCGCGGTCTCCTCCTTCTGCATCGCCGTCACCGGCTCTCTGTTCCCGCTCATGGCCCCGGTCATCGGCGCGGTCGGCGCGTTCGTCACGGGCTCTGGTACGAGCTCGGGGCTGCTGTTCGGATCGGTGCAGCTGCAGGCCGCCGAGGCTCTGGGCATGGACCCGTATTGGATCGTGGCTTTGAACTCCCTCGGTGTCGGCGCGGGCAAGATGATTTCGCCCCAGTCGCTCGCCATCGGAATGGCCGCCGTCCAGGTCACCGGTGCCGAGGGCAAGCTGCTTTCCCGCGTGCTGCCCATCGCGGTCGTGTTCGTGGTGCTGATGGCCGCACTCGGTCTGGGCGGTGCTGTGCTCTAGCGCCCGCCTGCCATCCAGTCGCCCAGGCCCTTGCGCATAATCCCTTCGACCGTGGTTCCGCTTCGCTTCACAGAAACGGTCTGCGGGAATATGCTCCAGGGCCTGGGCTATGGCAGCGCAGCCGGAAGGCGCCGGAGGGTTTCCCCGCAGCGCGTTTTTGTGGAGCGCAGCGGAACCACGCGCGAAGGGGAAATCCCGCAGGGGCCTTCCGCGGTGGGATAGATGTATGAAAAAGGAGCCCCGTGCAGGTGGATGCACGGGGCTCCATTGCGTTGGCTTTACGCGGGCACTAGGCGCGCGGGCCGGCGTTTTTCACGTTCTCGGGCAGGTGGGCGTACTTCTTCTCGAAGTTCTCCTGGAACATGCCGGCGAGCTTCTTGGCTGTGGCGTCGTACTCCTCCTTGCTGGACCAGCACTTCCATGGGACCATGACCTCATCGGGAACACCGGGGCAGCTGGTGGGGATGTCCAGGTTGAAGACGTCGTCGTGAATGAACTCGGCCTGCTCGAGCGTGCCGTCGAGCGCTGCGTTGACGTTGATGCGGTTGTAGTCGAGCGGAATGCGGTGGCCAACGCCGTAGGAGCCCTCGACCCAACCGGTGTTCACCAGGTAGACGCGGGTCCTGCCGGAGGCGATGCGCTCACCGAGCATGTCGGCGTAGACCATGGGGTCGAGCGGCATGAACGGCTCGCCGAACAGGGCCGAGAAGGTGGGGACGGGCTCCTTGATGCCCAGCTCGGTGCCGGCGACCTTGGAGGTGAAGCCGCTCACGAAGTGGTACATGGCAGCGTCTGCGGACAGGCGGGAGATGGGGGGCAGCACGCCGAAGGCGTCGCAGGTGAGGAAGATGACCGCGGTGGGCTCGCCGCCCGCGCCCTCGAGGCAGCTGTTGGGGATGTGCTCGACGGGGTAGCCGACGCGCGTGTTCTGCGTGAGGGAGACGTCCGCATAATCGGGCTCGCGGTGCTCGTTCAAGATCACGTTCTCGCACAGGGCGCCGAACTTCACGGCGCGGAAGATCTCGGGCTCGCGCTCCTCGGTGAGGCCGTCGCACTTTGCGTAGCAGCCGCCCTCGAGGTTGAAGATGCCCTCGCCCATGGCCCAGCCGTGCTCGTCGTCACCGATGAGCAGGCGCTTGGGGTCGGCGGAGAGGGTGGTCTTGCCGGTGCCGGAGAGGCCGAAGAACACGGCGGTGTCGCGGGACTCGGGGTCCATGGAGGCCGAGCAGTGCATGGGCAGCACCTTGTCCTCGACGGGGAGCAGGTAGTTCATGACGGAGAAGACGGACTTCTTGATCTCGCCGGAGTACTCGGTGCCGGCCACGACCACGACGCGCTCGGCGAAGTTCACGAGCACGGCGGCCTCGGAGTTCAGGCCCTCGATCGTGGGGTCGCACTTGTAGCCGGGGGCGGCGAGAATGGTGAAATCGGGTTCGCCGTAGGCGGCGCGCTCCTCATCGGTGGGGCGGACGAGGAGTTGCGTGATGAACAGGGCCTGGCTGGCACGCTCGCAGGCGACCATGAACTTGCGGGCGTGGGCGCGGTCGGCGCCGGCGAGGCCGCGCACGACGTAGAGGTCGCGCTCGCCGAGGTATGCCGCAACGCCGTCGCGGACCTTCTCGTAGCTTTCCTGGGAGATGGGAACGTTCACGTTGCCCCAGGCGATGGTGTCGTGCACGTCGGGGGTGTCCACCACGAAGCGATCCTTGGGGCTGCGGCCGGTGTATTTGCCGGTTTCGACCACGAGGGAGCCGTTGGACGCGAGCTTGCCCTCATGATGAGCGAGCGCCTCCTCGACGAGCTCGGCGGGGACCATGTCGAGGTGGATGGAGTCTGCGCCGGCATGGACGCCGTAGCCCTCCAGAACCTTGGTGACGGAATCAGTAGCCATTGTGATCCTCCTCAGGATGGGGTTCGGTATCGATTTCTCGATGCACTTGAGCGCTGCGGAGGGCTGTCGTGCCGCCCTGGATATGCGCGTGCATGTCAAAGTGCGTCGCGAAAAACGTTTTACCATTGCATCGAGGTATTAGTACCGCATCTGCGAGGGGGTTCATGCGTGGTATTCGGCAAGGGCCACGCGTCATTCGGCGGGCGGTAGGTTTTCAACCGTCTGTGCGCCCTGGGTGCGGCCTGCGGCCCGTTGTGCGTCCATGGGAATGACGATGGCGAAGTGCCGCTGCGGCTTGCGAGGCTAGGACTTCGTCTCCATCTTGGCCCGGCAGCGCGGGCAGGTCACGCGGAGCTTGCCCTTGCCCTTGGGCACGGACAAGATCTGCCCGCAGTTGGGGCACTTGAGGAAACGCGAGGTCTTGCGCTCTTTCCACATCTTCTGGGCGGTGCGCTTCGCGCGCTCGTACTCGATGTTGGGAGCGGCGGAGGCAGTGGGGCCGCCGGAGGCGTTGCGACCGGCAGGGGTGATGGAGCCAAGGCGTACAACGAGGTTGCCCAGCACGGGGACGCGCTCGGAGAAGGAGCGGAACGCGTTGTTCTCGTTGCAGCGTACGGTGATGTTCTTGGAGAACGCGCGCGCGAGCGCGAGCAGCACGATTGCGAGCGCGATCCACGTCAGCGGGTCGAGGTTTGCGATGGTGCCGATGAGGGCGAGCAGCATACCTGCGCCGCCGAGCACGCAGGTGAGCTCGTCGACTCCGTAGCGGTCTTTCATGAAATCGTTCATGGGTGCCTTTCCCTGTCTGCGCCCGCTGCGCGAACGCCGTCCATGTCATGGTTTCACGGTACCCGTATCCGGGCGCCGCGCTACCACGATACCCCTATTTCGCCAGCTTCTCCACGATGGCTTCGATTTCTGCGAGCTTGGCGTCACGCTCGGCCTGCGTGCCCTGGGCGAGTGCCTGCTGCACGCAGCCTCCGATGTGGGCCTTGAGGACGTCGGCGTTGATGCGCCCGATGAGGGATTGCGTTGCCATGAGTTGCGTTGAGATGTCGATGCAGTAGCGGTCCTCCTCGACCATCTTCATGATGCCCTCGATCTGCCCGCGGGCGGTCTTGAGCAGGCGCATGGTCTTATCGCGGTCGGCCATCATGGGCGGTTACGCTTTCTGCACGGACAGAGCGCGGAATTTCTCGCCCGCTCCGTTCACGGCCTCGGCGAGCTGCTCGGTCATGACGTCATCGGAGCACTCGACGGTCACGGTCTGCGTCTCGTGGTCGGCGTCGGCGTCGGTCACGCCCGCGACGTTGAGCAGCGCCGTTTCGACGGTGGCGTCGCAGTGGCCGCACATGAGGCCCTCGGTCTTGATGATGTAGTTCATGGTTGTTCCCCTCTCTTCGTCTCAATTGGGGACAGGCACCGATTGAGACATTTTTCATACGATTGCGTTCCGACGTCTCAATCGGTGCCTGTCCCCAATTGAGACGGTTGGTCGATGCGCCTGGGCTGGAAGGTCCTCAGGCGCAGGGCGTTGCCCACCACGCACAGGCTCGACAGGCTCATGGCCGCGGCGCCAAACATGGGCGAGAGCTGCCAGCCGAGCAGCGGGTAGAACACGCCGGCGGCGAGCGGGATGCCGAGGGCGTTGTAGAACAGCGCCCAGAACAGGTCCTGCTTGATGTTGCGGATGACGGCGCGGGAGAGCCCGATCGCACGCGGGACGTCCATGAGGTCGCTCTTCATGAGGATCACGTCGGCGCCCTCTTTTGCCACGTCTGCGCCCGCGCCGATCGCAAGCCCCACGTCTGCGCGTGCCAGAGCGGGGGAGTCGTTAATGCCGTCTCCCACCATGGCGACCGTGTCTCCGTCGCCCTGCAGCTCGCGCACCACGCGCTCCTTGTCGGCGGGCATGACGCCGGCGATGACCTCGCTCACGCCGACTTTCGCGGCGATGGCGCGTGCGGTGGTTTCGTTGTCACCCGTGAGCATGATGGTGCGGATGCCGAGCTTTTTGAGGGCGGCTATGGCTGCTGCGCTCGTTGCCTTGACGTCGTCGGCGACTGCGATGATGCCCACGAGCTCGCTGTTCTTGGCGAAGAGAAGCGGCGTTTTGCCCGCGCGGGCGAGCTCGTCCAGAGCGGCGCGATCGACGACCACACCAAGCTCGTCCATGAGGGCGGCGTTGCCGGCGGCGATTGCGTTGGCACCCTCGCGTGCCGTCACGCCTCGACCTGGAATGGCTGCGAAGTCTTGGACGGTACGGGCCACGATTCCCAGCTCATTGGCCCGTGCCATGATGGCCTCCGCGAGTGGGTGCTCGCTGGTGCGCTCGAGGGCGGCGGCAAGCTTCATGAGTGCCTTTTCGCTCATGACGGGCGAACCGTCTGCGCGGCGGGCGGGCATGACGTCTGTCACGGTCGGTTTGCCCGCTGTGATGGTCCCCGTCTTGTCGAGGACCACGGCACGCACGCCGTGCAGCGTCTCGAGTGCCTCGGCGCTCTTGAACAAGATGCCCATTTCGGCACCGCGCCCGGTTCCCACCATGATCGCGACGGGCGTGGCGAGGCCCAGGGCGCACGGGCAGCTGATGACCACGACGGCGACGGCCGAGGTGAGAGCTTCGTTCACGTTGCCGCCCGTGGCGATGAGCCACACGACGAAGGTGACGGCGGCGATGGCGAGCACGACGGGCACGAACACGCCGGCGACCTTGTCGGCCAGGCGTGCGATGGGGGCCTTGGTGGCGTTGGCGTCCTCGACCAGGCGGATGATACGCGCGAGGTCGGTGTCGGCGCCCACGCGTGTGGCGCGGAAGGTAAAGGAGCCGGTGCGGTTGACGGTGGCAGCGCTCACGGTATCGCCGATGCGCTTCTCCACCGGCATGGACTCGCCGGTCAACGCGCTCTCGTCCACGGCCGAGGAGCCCTCCAGTACCACGCCGTCGACGGGGATCGCCTCGCCCGGACGTACTAGGATGGTCTGGCCGAGCTGGATGTCATCGGCGTTCACAGTGGTTTGCATACCGTCCTCGCCGACGACCGTTGCGGTCTTGGGGGCGAGGTCGATGAGACGCTCGATGGCGCTGCCCGTTTTGGACTTGCTGCGCGTTTCCATGTACTTGCCCACGGTGACGAGCGCCAGGATGGTGCCCGCGCTCTCGAGGTAGAGGTTGTCCATGCCGACCATGTGCGCGGCATGCGGGTCGCCCGCGGTGAGGGCTGCCGCGATGCGATAGATGCCGACGATCGACCAGCCGATGCTGGCCGCCGAGCCGATGGCGATGAGGGCGTCCATGGTGGGCGCTCCGTGGACGAGCGATTTGAACCCGCTGGTGAAGTACGAGTCGTTCACATAGACGATGGGAGCGAGCAGGAGCAGCTCGGTGAGTGCCACGTTCATGATGTTCTCGGGCGCTCCGAAAAACGCGGGAAGCGGCCAGCCGAGCATATGACCCATGCCGAGGTAGAACAGCGGGATGAGGAAGGCGATGGATACGATGAGGCGCCCACGCATGGCGCGTGCCTGGGCCTCGAGTTTTTTGGTGGGAGACTCCAGGCGCGGAGCGGCCGTGGAGGCGCCGGTGCCCGCGCTGCCGCCCGCCTCGACGGGGGAGGCTGCGTAGCCCGCGCGATCGACGGCGGCGCAGATCGCATCGGCGTCGACGGCGTTTTCGTCGTAGTCGACGGCCATGGAGCCGGCGAGCAGATTCACGGCGACGTTCGAGACGCCCTCGAGGTTTCCCACGGCGCGGTCGACATGTGCCTGGCACGCCGCGCAGGTCATGCCGCGTACATCGAATGTCTGATGAGCCATGTGCAGCCCCTCTCGTAACATTATTGAGTCTCAGTATACCCCACCCCCCAGGGGTGTCTATGCCCGGAATGTGCAATTTGGGGACGGGTGCAAATTGCACATGCGGCTAAAACGTGTAGACGGCGGGCGGGCAGCCGCCATTTCGCCGGGTCATTTTGTGTCGTCGAAATGGCGGAGCGGGGTATACGTGGATATACATGGGTAGACGAGAGAATGGAGCATGAACATGGGCTTCTTTTCGGAGTTTTCAAAGGCCTACAACGGGGACGAGGCGGGCGATCGATTCCTAGTGGCGGGTGACCCTGTGACATGTCCTCATTGCGGTGGAACCCATTTCTTTTCAAAGTCAGCGCTGCTCGACTCGCGAGGGGCGTCTCTTTTGAATGTTGATTGGGCATGCAAGGGGGCCACCGTTCTGATTTGCTCGAGATGTGGACATGTTGACTGGTTCGCGGAGAGCGGCTTGGTAGAGAAGTTCTAAAGCTATTCGGCGATTATTCGCTCGGATGTGCTAATCGGAGCCAGAATTGGCGACGAGCGCATTCTGCACATTGGGGAGATGTGTAATTTGCACCCGTCCCCAAATTGCACATCTGCAGCCCGTATACTTGCCTGCGGTGGAATCTGCTCCACGTGTTCGCGTCAATGCCGTTGGCGAACACGCTCCACCGCGCGGACCGGCCCGCGCGCCACTTGTGCATATCGACCCCACAGCGCGGACGGTTTGGCGAGCGCACCCATGTCGGGTGCCGCTGCTGCCGCTTGCCGCGCGGAAATGGACCATTTTGACTTCCACCAACGTCACCGAATTCGATACGACTTCCTCCGAGGCCCCCGTCCCGTCTTTCGCCGACCTCGGCCTTTCCGAGGAGGTTCTCTCCGCCGTCGCCGACATGGGCTACACCGCCCCGACTCCGGTTCAGGCCGCCTCGATTCCGCATGCCCTCGACGGAGAGGATGTTCTCGCCGCCGCTCAGACGGGCACGGGTAAGACGGCCGCCTTCCTCCTTCCCACCATGAACAACCTGCCTCACGTGCCCCGCTCTCGCGCTCGCGGCCGCGTTGCCGCCCAGGGCCCGCTCATGCTCGTCATCACGCCCACGCGCGAGCTCGCCCAGCAGATCGAGGAGGTCTGTCGAGCGATCGCCCGTCGAACCGGGCACACGAGCGTCACCGTGGTGGGCGGCGTGAGCTACAACCCGCAGCGCGACAAACTCAAGCGCGGCTGCGACATCCTCATCGCTACCCCCGGTCGCCTGCAGGACCTCATCGACCAGGGTGCCTGCTCGCTCGACCAGGTGCAGGTGCTCGTCCTCGACGAGGCCGACCGCATGCTCGACATGGGCTTTCTGCCCGCCGTCCGCCGCATCGTGAGCTACACGCGCGACGACCGCCAGACCCTGCTGTTCTCCGCGACCTTGGATGAGCAGGCCGTGGGTTCCATCACCGACCTGGTGACCGATCCCGCCCGCGTCGAGATCGCGCCCGTCACCTCCACGGCCGACACGGTTGAGCAGTACGTGCTCCCGGTGTCCCTCGAATCCAAGAATGCGCTGCTCGCGGATGTTCTCAAGCGCGAGGGATCCAACCGCGTGATCGTGTTCTGCCGCACCAAGCACCGTGCCGACGCCTGCAGCCGCCGCCTCGCCCGCGCCGGCATCACCTGCGCCGCCATCCACGGTGACCGCAGTCAGGCCCAGCGCGAGCGTGCCCTCAGGGCCTTCCGCTCTGGTGAGTGCGACGTGCTGGTCGCCACGGACGTGCTCGCCCGCGGCATCGACATCTCCGATGTCCGCTACGTGGTGAACTTCGACGTTCCCGAGGACCCGGTCGACTATATCCACCGCATCGGCCGCACGGGCCGTGCCGGCGAGGAGGGCTGGTCGCTGACGTTTGTGACCGTCGATGATGTGGACGGGTTCTACGACATCGAGGCCCTCATGGGCAAGACCGCCGAGACCTTCGATGCCGATGGTCTTGAGCTCGGCCCTCATGCCCCTGAGGTCGATCTCGACCGCGTCCCCGCGAAGGCGCCCGCCGGCAAGAAGGAGAAGAAGCGCCGTCGCAAGGCCACTGCCCGCGCGAAGGCCGAGCGCTCCAGCGGTTCCAAGCGCCCCGATGTGGCTCCTAAGGCTCCCCAGGGAGTCAAGGAGGACGCCCCCAAGCCTTCGCGTCGCAAGCGTTCGGGCAAGACCCGTGTCCACGCCGAGGAGGCTTCCGAGCCCGTTGAGCTCCTGACTGCGTCCGAGGTTCGCGGTGAGCGTGCCGCGTCCCAGGATCGATCCACTTCCAGGCCCTCCAGGAAGGGGGCTGCTCGCTCTGGCGGCCTTGCCAACGGCCGCAAGCGCGAGGACGATCGTTCCCGCCCCGAGCGCTCATGCCGCGACGATCGCCGTCGCTCCGGTCGAGAGGACCGCTCCGACCGTCCGCGTTCCGACCGCGGTGACTCCGCTCGCAATCGCGGTGTCCGCTCCGGTCGCGATGCCTGGCGCAATTACGATGAGCCCTCCGAGCGTCGCGGTCGTGGCGGCCGTGGCGGTCGAGGTGGTCAGCCCGGGAATTCCGCACGAGGGGGTCGTGGCAGCTCCTACGAGCAGCGCCCCGGTGCTCCGCGCTCCGGCCGCCGTCCAGGGGACCGTGGCGGGCGCAGGTAGCGTAAGCGGTAGCCGCCGACGGCGCTCGGCTTCTTGCGAGTCCGTCCGCTGAGACGACGATAATTGGTATAGACACCCCTCCCACCATGATGGGCTCTTCATGGTGGGAGGGGTGCTTTTCGCATATTGGGGCTGAACGGCCGACCTTTTGAGCTGCGTATTTCAGATGCATCGGGTCTCGTTCGGGAACCCATTCGGATATGTTTGCGACATCCTTCAGGGACACTGCCGCCATGTTCGTCTCGGGGCCTTCTCCATGCTCTCGCGCTCGTAGCCTGATGGTGATGCGAACGGACCAGGCGAAAGGAGCGCCCATGGCGGACCCGACTGAGATCGAGAGGGAAGTCGCCCAGATGGCGGAGTATTGGGGCGAGCGAAGGGAGGGGTGGAGGGATGCGGCCGCCGACGAATTCGAGCGGATTGTCATGCCCGCGTGCCTATACGGTCCCGAACAGGATTTTCGGCGACTTCAGATGGTCAATATGTGCTTCACCGAATGGGTTCTGTTCGAGCGTCCATTGCGTGAAGGCAAGACGCCCTTGCAGCTGTATGTCGAAACGCCGCCTGAGGGCACTTTAGAATCCACGGTTGACCATCTGAGGCAGATCGATGAGACGCAGTTCTTCGCGCGCTTCGCCATACTCGATAAGGAGCCGGAGACCAGTCGGGCGATGCTGCTCGATGTGGGGACTGACCGTCGCTATGAGGTGTGCGATGGCGCGTTATGCAAGAATGTGCGCTGGAGAAATGGGACCATTGCGGAGCGCATCGCATGCGTGGACGGCCTGTGGCAAGTAGTCGGACAAGTTCACCTGTACGATCGGGCCAACCCTGATGCGACTCGCGTAGATGGGCCGGGGGCCCTGCATCCGGATGACTTGCGCGCGGAGGACATGTGCGAGGCAGGCTTGTTCCTGCGCTTGGTGCGAGACGTCCTCGGTGTCGATGGGCGATACGCCCCCACGCTTTCCATGGTATCGGTGGAAGGGGATGCGAGATAAGGCGCGAAAGCCTGTTATGTGAAACCCCCGAGCGGTTTTCATGGGGTGTGTGTGAGGGTGTTCGTCGGATGGTACGGTTCTGCGGATTATTTGTGCCACCTGCTCGTTTGGAGTGAGTTCATGCCCGTTCGCATCATTACGGATTCCGGTTCTGAGTACAAGTCGTCCGACCATCCCGCTCTCGAGGTCCTGCCGCTGACGGTCGCGTTCGGCGACGATGTGTACCGTGAGGGAGTGGACATCACGTACGACCAGTTTTACGAATTGCTCGCTGAGCGCGAAGAGTTTCCCAGCACCGGCCAGGCGACGCCGTTCCTGTTCCAAGAAGCCCTCATGCGCGCTCGCGAGGCAGGCGAGGACGTGGTGATCATTACCATGTCCAGTCGCCTGTCCGGTACGTATCAAAATGCGTGCATGGCGGCCACTGCCGCCCGTGAGGCGGGGCTCGACACCGTTCGCGTTGTCGACAGCTTGAACATGACGCTCGGCGAGCGGATCGTCGTGCAGTACGCGCTGCAGCTGGTTGACGAGGGACTTGGGGCCAATGAGATCGCCGAAGCCCTGGAGGCGTCGGTGCCCCGTGTGCGCATCGTTGGTTTGGTGGACACCCTCGAGTATCTGAAGCGCGGCGGGCGCATTTCCGCCGCCGCAGGTACGGTGGGCGAGCTTCTGTCCATCAAGCCCGTAATCACCGTGACGGATGGAGAGGTCATCGTGCTGGGTAAGGCACGCGGTTCGAAGAAGGGCCGCACCTTGCTGCATCAGGAGATCGAGAAGGTCGGCGGTATCGACTTCGACATGCCCGGAGCGTTGGGCTATTCGGGCCTTTCGGACAAGACGCTCCGCAAGTACCTCGAGGAGTACCGCGATGTGTGGGAGGGTGGCATCGCCGAAGAGGATCTTCCGATCTCCCAGGTCGGAGCCGCAATCGGCGTCCACGTGGGCCCCGGCGGCATTGCGGTCGCCTTCTTCTCCCGCGCTTAGGTACCGCCTTCGACAATATGGATGTCTGGTGATGCCGCGAGATAGCGGTACACTTTCGCGGAAACTGTTCATTAAGTACCCTGAAAGGGGATATGATGGCTGTCCGTATTATCACCGATTCCGGTTCCGATTGCCTGCCGGGCGAACATCCGAATCTCGACGTCCTACCGCTTTCCATTGCTTTTGGCGAGACGACCTACAGCGCCGACGTAGACCTCACGCGCGAGCGTTTTTACGAGTTGCTCGTCGAGGGCGATGAGTTCCCGACGACCGGCCAGGTCAATCCGTATGCTTTCTCGCAGGCGATCTCCCGCGCCCAGGAGGCGGGCGACGATGTGGTGATTCTGGCGCTTTCGAGCAAGCTGTCCGGTACGCATCAGAGCGCTGTCACGGCCGCCTCGCAGGCCGATGGGTCTACGGAGGTGTATGTCGTTGACACCAAGAGCGTGACGGTCGGTCAGCACATCCTAGTCGATTACGCACTCCGTTTGGTCGAAGAGGGCCGCCCGGCAGCCGAGGTCGCCGCTGCTGTCGAGGTCGCCGCTGACCGCGTCTGTTTGGTCGCCCTGCTCGACACCCTCGAGTACCTGAAGCGCGGTGGCCGCATTTCCGCCGCTGCTGGCACTCTGGGGGAGATGCTCTCCATCAAGCCGGTCATCACCGTCGCCGACGGCGAGGTCGCGATCCTGGGCAAGGCCCGTGGCTCCAAGAACGGTCGCAACTTGCTGCGCCAGCAGCTCAAGAGCGCGGGCGGCATTGATTTCGATATGCCCGTCATGGTCGGTTACACCGGTCTTTCCGATAAGCTCCTGCGCAAGTACCTTGAGGACAGCCGCTCCGTGTGGGAGGGCGGCATTGCCGAGCAGGACGTTCCCTCGGTTATGGTCGGTGCGACAATCGGTACGCATGTCGGCCCCGGCGCCATTGCGGTGGCGTACTTCAAGAAGGCATAGCGTCCTTTCAAATGACGTCTCTTTCGCGGCCCTCGCTTTCGGTTGGGATGATCCGGGCCGAGAGCGAGGGCCGTTTTGCCATTCTTTTGAGGAGGGTGGCGGAGCCGCCCGCGCCTGCTAGCGGTAGAATGGAGATGTTCGTGTATGCAGTCATTTAAGGAGGACGCACATGGCGATTTCCGCTCCCATCGATGCAACCAAGACCCCTGCGTGGGTGGCTCTTCAGAAACACCACGACGAGCTCGTGGAGAAGGGCATCAGCCTGAAGGATTGGTTCGCCGCCGATCCCGATCGCGTTGAGAAGCTCAGCTATCGTGCCGGTGACCTGTACTTCGACCTGTCCAAGAACCTCGTCACCGATGAGACACTCAAGCTGCTCGTAGACTTGGGTCGCGCTTGCGGCGTCGAGGAGCGCCGTGACGCCATGTTCTCCGGCGAGCATATCAACACTACGGAGGACCGTGCCGTCTTGCACACCGCCCTCCGCCGTCCCGCTAGCCAGAAGGGTGAGCTCATCGTCGACGGCCAGGATGTCGTTGCCGATGTTCACGAGGTCCTCGATCGCATGTACGCCTTTGCCGATCGCGTCCGCTCCGGTGAGTGGAAGGGCGTCAGCGGTAAGAAGATCGAGCATGTGGTCTCCATCGGCATCGGTGGTTCCGACCTCGGTCCCGTTATGGTCTACGAGGCCATGAAGCCCTATCTCGACGCTGGCATCGATTGCCGTTACATCTCCAACATCGATCCGAACGACATGGCCGAGAAGGTGAAGGGCCTCGATGCCGAGACCACGCTCGTCATCATCGTCTCCAAGACGTTCACCACGCTCGAGACGCTCACCAACGCCCGTGAGGTCAAGGCGTGGATGCTCGAGCAGCTTCGCGCTTGCGGCGCCGTCGACGGCAGCGCCGAGCAGGATGCCGAGGCTATTGCCAAGCATTTCGTGGCCGTTTCCACCGCCCTGGACCTCGTGGCTGATTTCGGCATCGATCCTGAGAACGCTTTCGGCTTCTGGAACTGGGTCGGCGGTCGTTATTCCGTTGATTCCGCCGTCGGTCTGTCGCTCATCATCGCTCTGGGGCCCGAGCGCTTCCAGCAGTTCCTGGCGGGCTTCCGCGCCATCGATGAGTACTTCGAGAACACGCCGCTCGAGGAGAACGTCGTCGCGCTCATGGGCCTCATGAACGTCTGGTACGTCAATTTCTTCGGCGCCGACACGCACGCCGTGCTGCCCTACACGCAGTACCTGCACCGTTTCCCGGCCTACCTGCAGCAGCTCACCATGGAGTCCAACGGCAAGCACGTCCGCTGGGACGGTACACCCGTCACGTGCCACACCGGCGAGGTTTTCTGGGGCGAGCCCGGCACCAACGGCCAGCATGCCTTCTATCAGCTGATGCACCAGGGCAGCGTCGTGGTTCCCGCCGATTTCATCGCCTTTGCCAACACCTCCAACCCCTTCGTCGATGAGGGCCAGGATGTGCACGAGCTGTTCCTGGGCAACTTCCTCGCCCAGACCAAGGCCCTTGCATTCGGCAAGACGGCCGATGAGGTCCGCGCCGAGGGCACGCCCGAGCAGATCGTCCCTGCTCGCGTGTTCGAGGGCAACCGTCCCACGACCTCCATTTTCGGCGACACGCTGACTCCGTTCGCCCTCGGTGAGCTCATCGCCGTGTACGAGCACATCACGTTCGTCCAGGGTACCGTTTGGGGCATCGACTCCTACGATCAGTGGGGCGTCGAGCTTGGCAAGCAGCTTGCCAAGCAGATCACCCCGGCGTTCCATGACGACGAGGCGCTGAGCCAGCAGGACGCCTCCACCAAGGCTCTGATCGAGTTCTATCGCGCGACACGCAGGTAGGCAATCGGTTCCGAATCCGTTTCGCAACGAGGCTCCGGGTGCACTGGGGCCTCGTTTGTTTTGTAAAGAGCGGCTGTTAATCTCCGAGTGCCCGCAACAAGTAATTTCGAACCGCCTTTTCGCAGCTGGCGGGATACAGGCAACGGGCGCTCTCGACGCCGTCATATTCGACGATGCGCTCGATGATGCCGAGTTTCGCGCCGCGCGGGGTGACGTGCCAGCCATCTGCCCGCCGTTCGATTAGGCCGCCCTCTTGAAGCAGCTTGTTCGCTTGATGGGAACGCATCTTGGGGAAGACGCCCGCGCTCGCCCAGTCGTCGAGGACCTTCTGCAGATAACGTGCCTCACTTTGCGGACTTGCTTTGACGAATGCCGATGCGCCCTCGCGTGCGAGCGCGGCGATGCTGCCTCGTTCGGGTAGGGCGTGCGCGCCGGTGTCGAAGGAAGGGGCGAGTGTCGGTCCGCTCTCCGTGCCATGGGCCATTTGAAGGTCGATCAGCTCGTCAATGGTTACAAAGGGCCTGGCATGTGGTTTGTCGTGGCCGATGGCGGTGGCGATGAGTTCGGTTTCTGCCGCCGTGGTGCCGTTGGTTGCCAGGCGCAGCATCGCGAATGAGAACATGTCTGAGCCGCTTCCGGCCATCGCGGTCCTCGCATTGCCTTCGATCACTTGACCGCCCATATCGCGCACGATCGAGTTCTTGCAGCGGAGGCGGCGCCGACGCCGGGCGAGCGCCCTTTCGCCGTCATTCGGGATTTCGGGGCTTGTGTGGCGGTACCGGCCGTCATCGATCTCGATGCACAGGACGATGCGCATGGTTTGTTTGTTGTAGATCACGAAGTCGAATCGTTCCTCACGTCCGGCATCGCCATGTTGGATGAAAGTCTTTTTGTCGGCGGCGCGGAACTCTTCGTCGTCAGTCAGGCGGCGGGAGAGCGCACGAGGGGAGAAGCAGCTTGAGAGCGCGACGCCGCGCGCGACGGCGAGGCCGCGGCGGGCGACGTCGACGCCCTCCAGGGCGTTGCATAGGGCAAGTTCGGCGGCCGAGTCTTCATTGCCGACGTATGTCCGAATGGCCGGAATCTCGTCGAACGCCGAGACGAGGGACGACCGATGGAAGCCGTATGCATAGTTGCTGATGGGGAACCCCCGCTCTCCCGTGAACGCATCCGATGCGGGGTCCGTGCGCCGGCGGGCGTAGTCGATGAGTTTCTGCAAAAAACGCTCTCGTTGTTCGCGTTCGGCTCGGTCGCGCGTGGAGAGGGCTCGCGCCGCGCCACCGGGCGATGGCGGGATATACGTGCCGGTGAGTGCAAGCTGTGTTTCTTTGGACATGAGGTCGGTCGAACAGATGACCACGAGTTCGTCTTTGGCTCGTGAGACCGCCACGTTGATGATCGACCGTCCTTGCGACCAGGGCCAATCCCAGTCCCCGTCCTCCACGGGGAGAAGATACACGGCGTTGTATTCCTGTCCCTGCGTCTTGTGGATCGTCAGGCCGGTCTTTTCCCATGAATCAACGGCCTCGGCCTCGTCGGCGTGGAAGAGGCACTCGATTGCGGCCGCTCCCTCCGTGTCGACGAGGCGGTCGTAGAGAGCCTCGAGCTGGCCGCGGAACGGGGATACGATGCGCACGGAGAAGCTCGGGTCCGTCTCGAGTCGGGCGCGCAGGCCCGGCCACTCTTCGTGCATGAAGATCTCGATCTGCTTGCGGTTCTCCTTGCTCGATTGCGGGGCGCCGCGCTGGGCCTTCCGTTCCGAAGCTTCTTCTGCGTTTCGGTGGTCGTGTCGATGCGGCTCCCAATAATCGCCCTCGAACCAGCGGATGCGGATGGGTGTTTGCACGGACCGATCATAGGCCGGGGTGCGCACGACGAGACCCTCCCCACGGGGCGCGTAAATCTCATCGCTGCAAAAGCCAATGATGCCGGGATGGCACCTGAAATGCTCGTTGAGAAAGGTATGCGGTGCGCCGATCGGTTTGAAGACGGCCTGCGCGGACGCCAAGATGCTCATTCCGTCACCGGTCGTCACATCCTGCAGGGCATAGGGCGATTTGCGACCCGGAACGGGAATGCCGGTTTCCTCGGCGCTGCGCGCGGCGGCTTCTGCGGCGTTCGCGTGGTAGACGGGTGGAAGCTGCTCGATATCGCCGACGAGCACCACGCGCCGGGCGCTGCTCATCGCGAGCAGGGCAAGCGCGGGCGCACACTGAGACGCTTCGTCCATGATCAGATAGTCATAGCGGAACACGTCGCCGTCGTTGAAGCATTTCTTGAGGGAGTGGATGGTGCTTGTGATGAATGGACGTTCGCGAAGGAATTCAGAAGCGGTGAGGGAGGGTTCCCAGCCCCCGGTGTCGTAGCGCTCGTTACGGCGAGCCTCCGAATCGTCTCTGATGTCGAACTGCGGTCCCTGTGGATGCTCCTCGTTCCAGGACCGGCGATTCTCGAGCTTGCCCAAGGCGGCGTAGGAGTTGAAGATGCGACGGCGGTTGGGCTCCCGGCCCTCATCCGCCGCCGCATATCCGGCGATTTTCTTGGAGATGTTTGCGATGGCCTCGCCGTTGGTGGACACGACGGCTACAGTTGCGCCGCGTGCGATCATGCAGGAAACCATGTTGAGGATGGTCTCGGTCTTGCCGGTTCCAGGAGGACCCTGGACGAGCGAGATGTCGGATTCGAGTGCGCGGCGGACGGCGAGTCTTTGGCGATCGTTCATCCCATAGGGGCTCTCGATAAGCGCCGCGTCAATCTCGGCGTCGGTCGCCTCGCCGAAGATCAGCCGGTCTTGTGCCGCTCGGTCCCCCAGATACGCACGGCAGACGGTGTTCAGGTTTTCCGCGGATGCGAGACCGGGCGATCCGTCAGCCGCCGGGTCGCGATAGAACCAATCGATCTCCCATGGAGGGGTCTTTCCTCCCTCGCCGTTGGGGAAGCTCGACGCGTGCGCGGCAACGCGGAGGTAGGAGAGGCTGTTCGAGAAATCGGACATGGTCGCCCCCATGTGAATTTGGGTGCCGTGGCAGGCTCGGGTCGATCAGAACTCAATTGTAGTGTCTTGCAGGGACGAACTCGGCGTGTAGTCGAACGGCGCGGCATCGATTTCCAATGCGTTCGCGCCGTGCTCCAGCGTGACGGCCGTGTCGTGCAGGGGATGGTCGGCCACCTCGTAGCGGCGGACGAGCTCACCGGGCTTGCCGCGCAAAAACAGCCAGGAACGGTCGAGTGGGGTGGCGAGCAGCGCGCTGACCGGCTTGTTCGCGCGATCTGAGAAGTATCGTGCGCTGGCGGTGTCCTGGAACGCCAGGACGAGCTGCGTGTCGCAGTTGCCGATGATCGTGTTGGCGCCCTCCTCGCCATATCGGGCTGCGAGCTGGCTTGTGGTCTGGCACAACATGGTGCACCAGATGTTCTTGCTGCGCACCACCGAGATCGCCTGCTCGAAGTTGGGGATGCGGAAGTTGCCAAAGTCGTCGAGGAACATGCGGACGGGAACGGGCAGCGAGCCGCTGGGCATGGCATCGGCCTCCCTACCGAGCGAGATGAGCGCTTGGGTCAGGAAGAGGTTGGTGAGCGGGTCGAGCGAACGGTCCATGTCGCTGAGGGTCACGAAGAGCGCCGTGGGCTCGTGGCCCATGCGGGCGAAATCGACCTGGGGGCTATGCGTGTACAGGGCGCGAGCGGTATCGAAGCTGAGGCACATGACCTTCTCCGCGATGATGCCGATGATGCTGGCGTTCATCTTTTCCGCGCCCATCGTGGCGCGGTAGCGCAGGTACGCCGAGGCACAGAAGCTCGTCGGGTCGCAGGCGATTGCCTCGTCGAGCAGGGCGAAGGTGCCGCCGTCTCCCAGGGAATCCACCAGCCGAACAACCGATTCGAAGGTCTGCTCGGCGGCGGGCAGCTGTTCGACGGCGTAGGCGACAAGGCAAGACAGCAGGTTGGCCGCCGCTCGGTCCCAGAAGGGCTGGGTAAGGTCCTCCGCGGGGCAGATCGCCGTTGCGACCGAGAGGATGTCCTGCTGTGACGGCCTGCCGTTCGCGGGGTCGCGGCGGATGAAGGCGAGTGGGTCGTAGCCGACGGGCGAGGCACATCGAGGACAGGCCGCATCCATGTTCGAGAAGTTGATGTTCTGTACGACGTAGCCATGGGAGCGCAGCAAGGGGCCCATTTCGCGGCAAAGCTGCCCCTTGGTGTCGAGCACGATGAAGCTTGCGTTCATCTGCATCAGGTTGGGCTTGAGCACGTGGCGCGTCTTGCCTGCGCCGGATGGACCGATGACGAGCATGTTGTTGTTGATGCGGGTGGTCCAGGTGTCGGTGTCCAGGGTGCGGCCCGAGGCGAGGATCGTGGGATTGGAGGTGGGGAGTGCGGTTCGGCTCATGGTTAGAGCTCCTTTCGGGATTCGATGATGCGGGTGGCGAAGCCGAGGTCGAGTGCGCGCTCAGCTTCCAGGTAGGTGTCCTTGCAGGTGAGGGATTGAATGCGCTTGAGCGTGAGCCCCGAGCGCTCGGCGAGGATGGTGTTGAGCGTCCGGCGCCGTTCCATGAGACGTTTGCTCGTCTCCTGAAGGGCGAGCGCGGAGCCACCGGCGCCCTGCGGGATGAGGGGGTCGTGGATCATGAGGGATGCGTGCGGGTACATCTCGCGCTCGTCTCCTGCCATGAAGATGATCGAGCCCATGGATGCAGCGAGGTCGCTGCAGACCGTGCGGATGGGGCAGGACACCGAGCGCAGCACGTCGTAGATGGCGAGTCCCGGACCCACCTGCCCGCCGGGGCTGCTGACGAAGAGGGTGATGGGGGAGGAGGGGTCCTCTCGTTCGAGGAACAGCACGTGTTGGCACAGAGCGCTCGCCATCAGGGGCTCGATCTCGCCGGAGATGACGAGGGTGCGTTCGCGCAGTAGCTCATCGTAGATACTCGTGCGCTCGAGTCCGCGGCTCGTCTCGCGGAGGATGGAGGGGGCGGTGTCGAAGACGGTCATGGGTTTTCCTTTCGATGGGGGGGGAATCGGTTCGTGTGGCGGTGCTCGAGACCGCCATCTAGCTGGACGTGGTCCTCGGCTTGTCGCGCAGCCGCTGTTCGAGGACGCTCGGCGCCCGTCGTGGCGCTTCCTCGATGCCGAGCGCCCCGCATTCGAAGAGCGCTGCGAGGGGCCTGACGAAGAGGCTCCGAATGGCCTGGGCGCGGCGTGCGGGGTTTCGGGCCCTGTGGTCATACGATGCCGTGTCCACAAGCTCGGGAAGGCATTCGTAGATGAACAGGAAGGCGTCACCGCATCGCCTGTTGTAGGCGGCCGCATAGGCGTCTTGCATCGCCGCCGCCCTTCCGCCGTTTTCCATGATCAGCGCTGCGCAGACGGTGTAGAAATCGTCGGCGTCGAGCGTGGCGAATCGGAAGAGCGCGTCCATGGCCGCTCTCGGACCCGAATAACGCAGGCTGTTGGCATTGAGCCGCGCGGAGTCGAAGTGCTTGAATGCACAGGCGTTCGTCGAGTAGCGGGGGATCCACGAGAAGGGGAATTGTCCCGCCGCACTTCGACGTGCGGACTCCCCGATTTGCTCGATCGGGGCGTACAACTGCTCGGTCGTTTGCCTGAGCGCACGGTGGAGCTCCGCACAGTCGTCTTCATCCGTCTCTATCAGCCGCCAGGCCCGCTCGAGCCTCCAACAGACCGACGCGATACCGTGTCCGCGCACTCCCTCCGTGTCAGGGGAGCTGGGGGTCCGGCCGTTGTCGATAGTCGCGACGCGACGCATCGCCTCTGCGGCGAGCGGGTCGTTTTGGAGGAAAAAGCCGATTTCGAGACGACAGAAATCGAGGACGGCGCGCTTGGCGAGGGCGGGGCTGCATCGATGGTCGGCGATGGCGGCGAGGCGCCCATCGAGGGGCAGTTCGCAATTCTCTTGCAGGAAATCTGCGAGCGTCCACTCGTGGAACTCGTGATCGGTCGGGCTGAACATGCTGCTTCCTTTCCAGCGCCGGGCAGGCGCCAGGTCAACGTTGCGCACGGCGGTGGGCCGTCGTGCGGCGAGCGACAGGTAGGCGAAATCGACATGGCAATGCCGATGGCCTATAGCAGATCTCCCAATTTGATTGTGATGGTGTTAGTGAAACGACTCATACGCTCAAACTGCTCTCGTGCTGCTCGTGACTGTCAGGCTCAAACATCTCTTACGCTAAAATACGCGAATTCCGCGTCGGGTTCCTTTACTCTATGCGCCTCGTTGGCCGATTGCAAGAAGGCAATTTCAAAACAATTCTCTGTGTGAGCGGAAGGGTGCATGCGGAAAGTGCCGATTTGCACCCATCGCGAGCTGGGGGAGCGGGTATCATGGGCGTCGTAAGACGCCTCATGGAAAGGGTCGTGCATATGGCAATCAAGGCGATCGCACTGGATATCGACGGTACGCTCACGAACGATGAAAAAATAATCACGCCGCGTACGAAGCGCGCCCTACTCGACGCGCAAGACGACGGCGTCAAGTTGATTCTCTCATCGGGCCGGCCGGTCCAGGGCCTTCGCGCCATCGCTTCGGAGCTCGGGTTGGAGGCGCATGGCGGCCTGCTCGTCTCCTTCAACGGGGCGCACGTGGTGGATGCGGGGACCGACGAGGTCCTCTATGATCAGCCCATCGAGGTGGATGTCATGCGCTCCCTCGTGGAGCATGTTCGCTCTTTCGATGTCATCCCGTGGATCACGCAGGGTGTGCGCCTGTACGTCGAGCGCGGATCGAGGCATGTCATCACGTATCGCGGCGAGCCGTTCGACATCGTCGAATACGAGCGTCGTATGTGCGACCTCGAGCTTCACGAGGTCGACGACCTGCTCGAGGTGTGCGGGACGCCCCAGGACAAGCTGCTGTGCGCGTCGGAGCCCGAGTATCTGCAGCAACATTGGCGCGCCATGTACGGACCGTTCACGGATGAGCTGTCTGGCATGTTCACCGCTGATTTCTATTTCGAGTTCATGGCGCCCGGTATCGACAAGGGGCGGGCGCTTGCCGGCGCACTGCCCAAGCTTGGCATCGATGCATCCGAGGTCATCGCATTCGGCGATGGTCAAAATGACGTGTCCATGCTCCGCTGGGCGGGCACGGGGGTCGCGATGGGCAACGCCGTGGACGAGGCCAAGGCGGCTGCCGATATGGTGACCGCGTCCAACAACGAGGATGGCATCGCTCACGCTTTGGCTTGTGCTATGGGCATGGTTTCTAATTCGGAATAAGGGGAGGAGAGGACATGGCTTCGTGTCGTTTTCCGTATCAGGCGGTCATCTTCGATATGGATGGCGTGATTGTCGACAGCGAGCGGTTTTACTATGACCAGCTTGATGAGATGTATTCCGCCGAGGGGATATTCGTCCCGCGCGAGGAGCTCTGCCGGGCAGTGGGCGCTTCGTATAAGGATTTTAAAAGCAACCTCGTTCGTTGGTTCGCAATGGGGGGCGTTGACTTGAGCCCCGAGGAGGCTGAGGCGCGCTATGACGCATGGGCCGCGGTGCATCCGGCGGATTATGCCGCACTGCTCAACCCCGGCGTGCGCGAAACCGTGGTCGAGCTAAAGGGCCTTGGAGTCCGCGTGGCGCTCGCTTCGTCATCCCCCATGGACAACATCATGCACGTGCTCGAGGTGTGCGGTTTGTCCGATGCGTTCGAGCATGTTACGAGCGGTGAGCAGTTCCTCGAAAGCAAACCCAATCCCGAGATATATCTCCACACGCTCGACTTGTTGGGGCTTCCCGCTACGTCTTGTTGCTGTGTCGAGGATTCGGTGCCGGGCATCGCCGCGGGCAAGGCGGCCGGTCTGACGGTGATCGCAAAACGTGAAGACCGTTTCGGCTTCTCTCAAGAGCTCGCCGATGCGGTCGTCGATTCAATTGCCGACATCCTCGCTCTCTCCGCATCTCGTTAGCTGCCCCTTCGATCAGCCCGATAAAATGTGACGTCGTGTGCCGAATTTAATGGGGCTCCAGTGAATAGTGGTATTGCTTTCTGGGAACTTATACAGTAAGGTTCGCGCGGTGAGCGCGTTTGCGAGACATTCCGTAGAGGAGCATCCATGGCATTTCGACGCAAAGACCCTCAATCTCTGTTCGGCTCGAGTGGATTCTCGGTTACGAAGACGTTGTTCGAGGCTCCGGCCTTATCCTTTCTGCCCGATGTCTACCAGGATTCTTCCTCGGGAAAATGGGCGGTGGCCTATCATGGGGCATCGCCGGTTATCTTCAACTACGGTGATGTAGTCGACGCGATGCTGATCGAGGACGCATCGCTTGATATTCATGAGGTGGAGGATAAGAAGGGGCTCTTCAAGCAGATCGTCAAAAACCCCGCAAGGGTTTCAAGGGCGGCGGCAGGAGCCGATGGCAGCATGTGCCCGGGTCTCACGCTTCGAGTCACCACCGGCTCCAATCGGGTTGACGGAGGGGTTGGAGAGCTCCTCATCCCCATTATCACCAGGCCGGTCCGGACCAGCTCGCTCGTCTATAGGCAGCTTTTGGAATTTGGCGTGAATTTGAAGTCGGAGTTCATTGCCATGCGCGATGCGGCGGCACGCCATGAGTGCTGATGCCTGTGCTGCGCCACCCAAAGATCGCGCTATCGAGGGAATTCTATGGTTGATCGAGACCGGTTCGGTCGGCTTCGGCGGCAGGCTGCCCGCTGAGCGCGATCTGTGCACGCGGTTGGGCGTGTCGAGAACCGCATTGAGAGGCGGAATCAGACAGCTGTGTTCTCAGGGCGTGCTTGAGAGTAGGCACGGGTCGGGCACGTACGTCTTGCCGAAAAAACTGACCCATGTCTTCCAGCGTTCGGGGGGCTTTAGCGATCTCGTCACGAGGGCCGGGAGGATGCCGTACTCGAAATTGCTGAGTGCAGAGCTTATCGAAGCGGATGAACTCGTGGCGAAGAAGATGAAAGTCGCCGTCGGATCTACGGTTTTCAAGTTGTCCCGCGTGCGTCTTGCGGATGAGATCCCGGTCGCCATCGAAACGTCGTTTACCGATTATGCTCGGTTTCCCGGAATCGATGCATATGATTACACGGACGACAGTCTTTTTCGCGTGATTCGCGATGAGTATGGCGTTCAGGCGGCCCATGGGGTGGAGAGGCTTTCGATCACCCGGCTGAACGAACGCGAGGCCGATTTGCTTAGCGCCGAGGTCGGCACGCCGGCGTTTTTCGAGCAGTGTTTTAACCAGGATTCCGAAGGCTCGGTCGTCGAGTACTGCCGCGCCGTCAACCTTGCCGATCGTTTTCAATATGCGAACGATGACTCTCGATCCGGTTCGGCAAGTGGAAAGGTGTTGGAATGGCTCAATTCATAGGGGAGTGCGATCGTCCGGCTGGCACCGATGGGAATCACGAGGCGCTCTACATGCGCGTTCGCAACGACCTTCTGGATCGCATCAATCGTGATGAATATGCTCCGGGTATGGCGCTTCCTTCCGAAAACGATCTGGCCAAGATATACGGCACCACTAGGCTCACGGTCAGAAACGCTTTGGATGGGCTTGTGGAGCAGGGGCTCGTTCGTCGAATACAGGGCAAAGGCGCATTTGTGTGCAGCCGACCGGGCGATCAGGCCGGTGTTGGCGGTGTTCCGGCGGGATTTCGCGCGTCCATGCGCTTGAAGGGACTCGCTCCGTCGGTCCGCGTTCTGGCAAAGTCGAAGCGCACGGCCGGCGAGCACTTCGGGCGCTTGTTCGGAATCGAGCCCGATGACCTGCTTTATTGCGTCCGTCGTCTGAATGGCGTCAACGGCACCCCTGTCGCCATCGAGAACACGCTAGTTCCGATGCCCCTGTTCCCCATGATAGACACCTTCGATATCACGGCTTTCAGCCTGTATGAGACATACGGAATGCTCGGGCACCCTGTTGACGAGGCGCATCAGAAGCTCGGTATCGCGCGGTTGGATGCCCATGACGCGCGCCTGCTTCAAGTTGAGGTCGGAAGTCCCGCCCTGTTGCTCGAATGTCTCTCGCTTGATTCGGACGGGCGAATCATAGAGCTTGCCCGCTCAGTCAACTGCGGCAGGCGAGGTGGGTTTACGTACCGTTTCTAACCTCCTTCTTTTCGACTGTACGTTCACCGGCCGGATGCTACCGCTCACCCTAAATTATCGTTTGGCAAACAACTGGTCTTAAAAAAAACCGTATCTTATATAGATGTAAGTGGTATCGAATTCCATAGCCCTATATAGGAATGGGAGCAAGACATGAAGATGCTCGATTACGTCGAACTTGCCAACTCGCGTCTTGGTGAGAACTTGACGCGCGGCGCCGAGCTCGTGCGTCCGCTCGTCGACCTCTTTGTCGCGGAGCGTTGCTCCGCCGTGAGGATCGTGGCATCTGGCTCTTCACGTCATTCCGCGCTGTGCGCGCGTGATTTCATGCAGGATGTGCTCGGCATGCAGGTGGTTGTTGTGACCCCCGAGTCCTATATCTCCCGCGAGCATATCTTTCCCGCCAACGCCTTCACGGTCGTTATCTCTCAGAGCGGCTTTTCGACCAACAGCATCGCGGCGCTTGATTTCATTCGCAAGCGCGGTGAGCGGGCGGTCTCGATCACCGGCAACCCCAGTGCCCCCATCGCCGTCCATTCCGATTTGGTCGTGGACTACGGCGTGGGAGTCGAATCGGTGGATTTCGTCACCATGGGAGTTCTTGCGCTTGTGGAATTCCTCATGCTCTTCGCATTGTATGCGGCGCGCGCCGTCGAGAGCGTTGATGACGCGCGCGTCGAACTTGAACTGGATAACCTGCGCTCCGCGATCGAGGCGCACCGTCAGGCGCTCGATGACTGCGTTTCGTTCGTGAAGGCCCAGCGCCTCGTGCTGTCGCGAATTGTGCCGGCCTGCGTGGTCGGCAATGGGGCGAATCTTGGAGTTGCGGAGGAAGGCGCTCTCAAGCTGAATGAATGCCTCAAGCTTCCCGCGATGTACTCCGAGGGCGAAGAGTTCGTTCACGGCCCGCAGATGCAACTGACGCCGGACAGCCTGGTGTTTCTCATCGACGATCCCGAGGGGTCGGAGAGGCTGGCAATGCTCCACTCTCAGTTCCGCACCGTCACCGCGGGCGCTTTCATCATCACCGGCCACCCCAAGGGCGTAGAGGGGGAGCTTGTCATTCCGGCTACATCCAACCCGCTCATGTGCGCAATTCCGAACTTGGTGCCGTTTCAGTACATGGCCGCCAAGTTCATGGAGGAGTTGGAGAGAGGGGAGATGCATCCGTACGTTCGGGCCCTTCGCGACGGCATTGCCACCAAGGCGCAAGGCTATGAGGATTCCATCCGAGAGCTGGAAAAGCGCGCGAAAGAGGCGTACGGCGCCTGATGAATCTGGGGACGAAGTCCCTGTCACATGGAGTAACGCGGGCCGCCCCGCTGCTCATAGATATGTATCTCAACGATTGAAGAGAGAGGACAGAAACCATGGCAGAAACTGAGAAAATCGAAATCATGCACTTCGATCAGGAGGGCTATCTTGAGGATGGCGCTGCCCTGTACGAAACCGGCCAGAAGATGGCCGCCCTTGCCGACCGCGTGGCCGATGAGGGCTACGATGCCGTGTTCCTGATGGGCGTTGGTGGTACCTGGGACGAGCTCATGCAGCTCGAGTACCTCATGAACAAGTTCGGCGACAAGGACCTCGAGGTCTACCTCATCCACGCCGCCGAGTGGAACGTGATGGGCCACAAGCGCATGACCGAGCGCTCCGTCGTGCTCACCGCCTCCGAGTCCGGCACCACGCCCGAGGTCCTCGAGGCCTGCAAGAAGATGAAGGAGATGGGCATTCGCGTCTTCGCCATGACCAAGCCCGAGGGCCTCATCGGTCAGGCCGTGGGCGCCGAGAATTGCGTCGCCATGGCCTCCGATCATGGTGCCGGCGGCTGCGAGAAGGGCTACTATCTCGCCGACTGCTTCGGCCTGCGCCTGCTGAACCGCCGCGGCTGCTTCCCCAAGTGGGATCTCTTCCTTGAGCAGACCAAGGATATCTGGAAGGATATGCTCGACATCCGCAAGCGCTTCGAGCCCCGTGCGGAGGAGCTCGCCAAGAAGTACGCCCTCGCCCCCTACACCATGATGATCGGCTCCGGCGCCCTTTGGGGTGAGACGATTCTTTATTCCATGTGCATCCTCGAGGAGATGCAGTGGAAGCGCACCCGCTACATCACGTCCCATGACTTCTTCCATGGCACTCTCGAGCTCCTGGAGCCCGGCGTCCCCGTGTTCCTGTTCAAGGGTGAGGATGAGTGCCGTGAGCTCGACAACCGTGTCGAGGCTTTCCTCCGCTCCGGCGTGACCGGCGATGAGGATTACGTGATTTTCGACACCGCGGAATTTGCCATCCCCGGGCTCGACCCCGACTTCCGCGTCATCGTTTCCCCGTGGATCCTTACCGTGTGCATCACCGACCGCCTCTCCCGTCATTACGAGATGGTCACCAAGCACAATCTCAAGTATCGTCGCTATTACCATCAGTTCGATTATTAATCCCGATCGGGGTGCGCCCCGCGCCGTTGGGCGCACCCCCGGATCGCATCGTCTTAAGATGATTGACGCACTAAGGGGGTGAAAATATGAGGAAGTTCCTTCTTGCGACTCACACGCATCTCGCGGGCGGCTTCAACGAGGTCATCGAGCTTCTTTCCGGTAGCCACGACAACGTTCGCGTGCTCAACCTGTATGTCGATGGAAACGCAGATGCCGAGGCCCTGCTCGCGGACGAGGTGGGCGCCCTTGAGGAGGGGGATGAGCTCGTGATCTGCACGGACATCATGGGCGGTAGCGTCAACAACGAATGCCTCAAGCTCGTCCAGGGTCGAAGCGATGTCTATCTGTTGACCAACACCAACCTCCCGCTTCTCCTTCAGTTGCTGTTCCTCCCCGAGGGGGACACGGCCGCTCAGATTCGCGGTGTCGTCAACGCGGATGAGACTCGTGTGATTTTCTGCAACGACCTCATTTCCGAAGAAGACGGGGACGAGGAGTTCTAGACGTCGCGTTCTGCGCGTCGTTTGGGACGGCGGACGGAGACCCGCCCGCCATGTTCTACTTTTCCAGTTTGGGGGAAACAATGATTCAGCTTCTTAGGGTCGACCATCGCCTGCTCCATGGCCAAGTCGCGGTGTCCTGGGTTCAGGGCCTGCATTCCGATTGCGTGTTCTGCGTCGGTGACAAGATCGCCAACGACCCCGTGTGGAAGACCACGCTCAAGCTTGGCAAGCCTGCGGGATGCAAGCTCGTCATCAAGGACATGGCCCATGCGATCGAGGCCATCAACAGCGGTGTGACCGACAAATACCGCATGCTGATCAGTGTTCAGACGATCGCCGAGGCAAAGCAGCTCGTGGAGGGTTGCCCTCAGATCAAGAGCATCAACCTCGGCAACACCAAGGCGAGCCCCACGACCAAGGAAGTGGCACGTCAGGTGTTTCTCGAGCCGGAAGAGTTCGACATGCTTCGCGAGCTCGTCGACAAGGGTGTCGAGGTCGAGGTCCGACCCTTGGCGGACGACCCCAAGATCGACGCCCGAACGTTCCTTTAGCAACGTATCTTTGTGCGGGATAGCCCCGCGATCCGCAACTATTTAGATTGGAGGAGACATGCTTGTTCAATCCATCCTCATCGGTCTGATTGCCGCCTTGGGCGCTCTCGACTGGCAGCTTGGTTCGCTCTATGCATTCCGCCCCATCGTCCTGTGCCCGCTCGTCGGCCTCGTCCTCGGTGACCTCCAGACTGGCTTGGCTATTGCCGCCAGCCTCGAGCTGCTGTTCATGGGCTCCATCTCGATCGGCGCTTATGTTCCGCCGAACGAGACCGTCGGTGGCGTCTTGGCCTGTGCATTCGCCATCTCGCTCGGCGAGAGCACTGAGGCGGCCATCGCCCTGGCGATGCCCATTGCTGTCCTCACTCTCTCGCTGAAGAACATCATCCATGCGCTCGACCCGTTCTTCGTCGACATGGCTGAGCGTTTCGCCGCCAAGGGCAACCTCAAGGGTGTGTACGCGATTCATTTCCTGCTCGGCAGCTTGATCGGCTGCGCACTGTACTTCGTTCTGTGCGCCACCGCCTTCTACATGGGCGTCGATGCCGTCAAGGGCCTGCTCGACATGGTTCCCGAGTTCGTCATCAATGGCTTTGGCGTTGCCGCCAACATCCTTCCTGCAATGGGTTTTGCCATGCTTGGTCGTCTCGTGCTCACCAAGCAGGTCATGCCGTACTTCTTCCTCGGCTTCCTCATCACCTCCTATGCCGGTGTCCCCGTGCTGGGCGTCGCCGTTGCCGCGATTATCATCGCGGTTGTGAAGTTCGACCTGCTTAACCCCAATGCCACTGCTGCTCCCGCCCTCGCCTCGGAAGGGGATGACGACGATGACTTCTAACGAGACCGCGGTTCAGACCGCTTCCGTGGATGATCAGTACAAGATCACCAAAGCCGACCTCATCAAGACTTCTCTGAACGTCGGTTCGCTCGGCATGGAGTTCTCTTGGACGTACTACAAGCAGATGAACATCGCCTTCTGCTTGATGATGGCCAAGATGCTCAAGAAGATTTACCACGATAATGAAGAGGGCTATCGCGAGGCTCTTGTCCGTCACATGGCGTTCTTCAACATCACGGTGCAGTTCGCGCCTTTTGTCGGCGGCATCGCCCTCTCTATGGAGGAGCGCATCGCTCGCGGCGAGGCCGATCCCGAGTCCGTCAACGAGGTCAAGGCCGCGCTCATGGGCCCGCTCTCCGGTGTCGGCGACGCTATCTTCCTTTCCACCCTGCGTGTTCTCGCGGCGGGTATCGGCATCTCCCTCTGCCAGGCTGGCAGCTGGCTGGGTCCGATCGCATTCCTGCTGATCTACAACATCCCTGGTTTCTGGCTGCGCATCTGGGGTATTCAGAAGGGCTATAACCTGGGCGTCAACTTCCTTGACCAGGCGATCGCCTCGGGTCTGATGGAGAAGGTCATGCAAGCCATTGGCATCATCGGCGCCATGGTCATCGGCTCCATGACGGTCAGCATGTTCTGGGCCACCATGCCCATCCCCATCGGCGGCGGCGAGGGTGCTGCCACGCTCCAGTCCATCCTCGATAGCATCATGCCCGGCCTGCTCGGTCTCGGCGCCTTCGGCCTGTATTACTGGTTGCTCTCCAAGAAGGTCAATCCTTCCATCCTCATCATTGCGACCATGGTCATCGGTGTCATCGGCGCTTACTTCGGCTTCCTCGCGTAATATGGCCGGGTAATCGGTCGACGAGAATTGCCCCCAAACGGACGCGGCGGTCTTCGGGCCGCCGCGTCTTTGCGTGTGAGACGGACCAGCATGCTTATCCGCGAGGTCCGTGCCGCTGAGGAGACGCGCGTCAAGTTCGTCAACGACCTGCTTGACGGCGAGGACGAGGAAGACGAGTTCTAGAGTTGTGTCGACCGGGCGAGTTCTTTGGGACCGTGTCTTCGGCAGTTCTAAACCCCTCGGGGGAGGGGAATAAGTAAACGCGCGGGCGGCGATGCCGTTGCCCGCGCGTTCTTTTCATCGCGGCCGTTTGGGCTGCACGGATCTTTGTTTGGGATGTGGGAGCATGGGCCGACGAACCCATGACGAGAACAGGCTCAGCGCCGCCGAGAGGCGCCTTATCGGCATCGAGTGCCTTCAATGGTGCGCGAACAACGCGGTGTATTTTCTGGGCTTGATCGGAGCGGCAACCTACGATCTGGCGGGCACGGCTTTTCTGGTGGCGGCCATCACGCTCGTGCGCAATCTCGCTACGTCGATTGGCAATTTCGCCTCGGGTTCGGTAATCGATGCGATCGGTCCGCGCAAGACCACGATCATCGTCTGCGCGCTCACCGCGGTGGTGAGTCTCGCTATCGGTCTTGCGCCCATTACGGAGATCTCGCTGATGATCGCCGCGTTCGCCCTTGGTCTTTCGGGCGGCTTTCTCAATACCGGCACGCACGCTTATCCGGGATACCTGGTGGCCACGCTTACGGGGCGTCAGCGCCTGAACGGCCTGATGGTCCTGTACAGCAACATCGCATTCACTTTGGGTCCGATCTTTGGCGGTGCCCTGGTGTCGACGTTCTCGACGCAGTCGGTGTATCTGTTCATGGCGGCTGCGATGGCCGCCGCTACGGTGTTGGCCTTCGGCTGTCACGAGGAGTTGCGGCCCGAGCATGAGGAGGAGGCCAAGACTGGCGTGCTCTCGGGCATGGTCGATGGCGCCCGCATGACCCTGCGTGACCATGACCTGCGGCTCATTTTCATTTCTGGTTTCCTCGGCTTTTTCGCGTTTGGAGCGTTCGACTCGCTCGAGTCCCTGTTTTATCGCGACGTGCTCGAGGTCGATGTGATGTGGCTCGGTTGGCTCTCCTCGGTCGTTGGGTTCACCGCCTCCATCGGCGCATGGTTGCTCACCAAGCTGCCCGGCCGCATGGCCAATCTTACCTTGCTGCTGGGATCGCTGCTCGGCGTGGGCGTGGCCTCGATGATCTACGTCGGGACCGATGTCCTCGCCATCGCGATTGTCGGCCAGGCCCTCAACGGCCTTGCCTGGGGCTTCTTGGAGCCGTTGCAGATGATCTTGGTGCAGGAGAAAGCACCCATCGCGTATTTGGGTCGCATCATGGGCTTTGTCCGCTTCGGTCTCATGAGCGCCGGCGTGCTGCCGTTGCTGGCCGCTCCCGTGCTCGCCGAGGTGTTTGGGGTGCAGGCCGTCTTGTTCACCGCGTCGTGCGGCATCGCCCTTGTCGGCGCGGTGTTCTTCTTCACGCAGCTTCGCCGCGTGTCCCGATCGAGGCGTTAGGCTGAGAGCAGTTCCATTCCCAAAGCGACGGCCTGGTCTGCGATGCGGCTGTGCGATTCGGGGCGGATGCTCGCCAGCGTGTCGAGGGTTCGCTCGAGGCTGTTGCCCAGGGCCCTCGCGCTCGAACGCTGCCCGAAGGTGCGCGGGGCGTCGGTTTCGATCAAAAGGCGCTCCAGCGGGATCTGTCGTGCATACTCTCTGCCGCGCTTGCTTGCGAGCATGCGTTCGTTGACGGAGAAGATGCAACCAGCGCTCCGTGCGCGCGTGAGTTCCTCGCTCGTTCCCGAAAACCAATGGAAAACGCAGGAGGCATGCTCGGGGATGCCAAATTCCTCGAGTAGGTCCAGCATGCGCCCGGCGGCTTTGCCGGCGTGGAGGGAAAGGACGCGGCCAGACATGGGGTGCCGTGCGCATGATTGCAGGATCGTTGAGAGCCCGCGCTCCTGAAGTGCGGCCGTTTTCGCACGCGGTCCGTTGAAGTCGAGGCCGATTTCACCGATGAGCCGCCTTGTGGCGACAAGGCGCGCTGCCGCCTCGATATCGTTCTCGCCGCATCTGCCGTCCGCGAGCCACCAGGGATGCAGGCCCGCTCCCACGAAGACATTGGGATTCGCGTCGAAGCGTTCGAGAGCGGCGAGGGCATCGGCGGGGGAGACGGTGACGCAGAACAGGGCGAGACCGAGTCGCTCGGCGTCGCTCGCAACCTCGCCGCCGTTCGCCAGCTGATCGGGGTGGCAATGCATGTCCACGAGTCGCCATGGGGGCCGGATGCCGCCAGTTGTGGTTTCGCCCATCATGATGCGCGCCCGCCCCGCTTGCCCGCCAGCTGCCCTTTTTGCGCCGCATCGTGCATGGCGAGTGCGGCGGAGACATCGTCGCCCTCTCCCAGGCCGGAGATGTGGCGCAGGACCTCGCCCGCGATCATCTGGCCCATGATGGGCGGCATGAAGCTCGCGGTGCCCAAGTCGGTGCGCTCCGAGCGCGCTGCCCCCGGGGCGGCGGCGATGCGCACGGGCTCTTCGCAGGAGTAGAGGACGCGCAGATGGCGGATGCCGCGCTTGCGGCACTCCTTGCGCATGATGCGCGCAAGGGAGCAGTTGACCGTCTTGTGCACGTCGGCGACGCGCAGACACTCGGGGTGGATCTTCTTGGCGCCACCCATGGAGCTGATGATCTCAAAGCCGCGCTCTTGGGCCAGGGCGGCGAGGGCGAGCTTGGTGGATACGGTATCGATGGCATCGACCACGTAGTCGATGTGGCCACCCGTCTCCTCGAGGCAGGCCTCGTACAGTTCTACGAGGTTCTCGGCGAGCACGAAGGCGTCGTGTGCGAAGACGCGGCAGCTCGGGTTGATGTCGGCGATCATGGCGGCCATGACGTCGACCTTGCGTTTGCCCACGGTGCTCTCGAATGCGATGGCCTGACGATTGATGTTGGAGGGGGCGACCACGTCCTTGTCCACGATGACGAGCGTCCCGATACCGCCGCGCGCGAGTGCCTCGATGCAGCTCGAGCCCACGCCGCCGCAACCGAATACGAGCACGCGGGCGTCTTCGAGACGGGAGAGCCGTTCGTCGCCGAGCATGACGCGCAGGCGGTCCTTCATCGTTTCCATGGGTGCTCCTCGTGAGTGATTGGGTGCGTTCTCGGCAGGTATTGTAGCAACCTGCCCGGCGTCGACCTGCCTGCGGCGGCTTCTTTCGCTCGTCATTCGAGATGTAACCGAAGTCACGATTTTGGTATGTGAATCGTGACTTCGGTTACATCTCGTTGGGAAGCGATGCGATTTTCGGTGGAATTCGGCGCCGGTTGCTAATGGCCGAACGGACGTGCGCCTCGACAATTCATCGAGAATTCCTGCAGCGGCTGGTTTCATGCGACAATAGAAACGTTAGACCAGTTAGACCCCCAGAAATGGAGTCGCTAATGGCAGAGTTCATCTACCAGATGTATCAGGCGCGCAAGGCGCATGGCGACAAGGTCATCCTCGACGACGTGACCCTGTCTTTCTATCCCGGTGCCAAGATCGGCGTCGTGGGGCCCAACGGCATGGGCAAGTCCACGCTGCTCAAGATCATGGCCGGCCTCGAGGAGGTCTCCAACGGCGATGCCCGTCTCACTCCTGGTTACACGGTGGGCATCCTGCAGCAGGAGCCGCCGCTGGATGAGGACAAGACCGTCATCGAGAACGTTCGACTCGCTTTTGCCGACATGATCGCCAAGGTCGAGCGCTTCAACCAGATCTCGGTGGAGATGTGCGACCCCGATTGCGACATGGACGCCCTCATGGCCGAGATGGGCCGTCTGCAGGACGAGATCGACGCCGCCGACGGCTGGGATATCGACTCTAAGCTCGGCCAGGCCATGGATGCCCTTCAGTTGCCCGATTCCGACATGCCGGTGAACGTGCTCTCCGGCGGTGAGCGCCGCCGCGTGGCCCTGTGCAAGCTGCTGCTCGAGGCCCCCGACCTGCTGCTGCTCGACGAGCCCACCAACCACCTGGACGCTGAGTCCATCCTGTGGCTCGAGCACTTCCTCAAGAACTACCCCGGCGCCGTGCTTGCCGTCACGCATGACCGCTACTTCCTCGACCACGTGGCCGAGTGGATTTGCGAGGTCGACCGCGGTCACCTCTACCCCTATAAGGGCAACTACTCCACCTATCTCGAGACCAAGGCTGCTCGCGCCGCCGCTCAGGGTCAGCGCGAGGAGCGCCTGGCCAAGCGCATCGCCGCCGAGCTCGACTGGGTGCGCTCCTCCCCGAAGGCACGCCAGGCTAAGAACAAGGCGCGTCTGGCCCGTTACGAGGAGATGGAGGCTGAGGCTCGCGCCAGCCAGAAGGTCGACTACACCGATATCCGCATCCCCGTGGGCCCGCGTTTGGGCTCCAAGGTCCTGGTGGCCGAGCATCTGCACAAGGAGTTCGACGGCCGCGTCCTCATCGACGACCTCTCCTTCACCCTGCCGCGCAACGGCATCGTGGGCGTGATCGGTCCCAACGGCGTGGGTAAGACCACCCTGTTCAAGACCATCGTGGGCCTGGAGCCGCTCACCAGCGGCAACCTGGAGATCGGTGAGACCGTCAAGATTTCCTACGTGGACCAGATGCGCGGCGGCATCGACCCCGACAAGACCCTGTGGGAGGTCGTGTCCGACGGTCTGGACATCATGCAGGTCGCCGAGAACGAGGTCCCGAGCCGCGCCTACGTGGCGAGCTTCGGCTTTAAGGGTCAGGACCAGCAGAAGCGTGCCGGCGTGCTGTCCGGCGGCGAGCGCAACCGCCTGAACCTCGCGCTTACCCTGAAGCAGGGCGGCAACCTGCTGCTGCTCGACGAGCCCACCAACGACCTCGACGTCGAGACCCTCTCCGCGCTCGAGTCCGCGCTGCTGGAGTTCCCGGGCTGCTCCGTGGTCATTTCCCACGACCGCATGTTCCTCGATCGCGTGGCCACTCACATCCTGGCATGGGAGGGCACCGACGAGAACCCCGGCAACTGGTATTGGTTCGAGGGCAACTTCGAGCAGTATCAGGAGAACCGCGTCGCTCGCCTGGGCGAGGATGCCGCCAAGCCGCATCGCGTCCACCGCAAGCTCACGCGCGATTAGTCAGAGCGCTGTCGCACACTGGGTTCCCGCATGAGAAGCGCCCCGCATCCGATGTCAGTCCGGATGCGGGGCGCTTTTGCGTGGATGGGCGGGGCTCGATGAGGACGCCTGGGATAAGACGCGTCTATTCGACTGCGGACAGCTCCCATTGGAGGCCAGTGCCCCCGCGCTTCTTGAGGGTGACGCGGATCGGCTCGATTGAGTCGGCGTGCTGGATGCGCAGGGGGAAGGTCGCGCGTGCCCGCGTGCCGGAGATAAGTTCGAGGGTGCGGGCGCGTGCGTAGTCCTCGGCGAGGAGCGTGAAGACGTCCGTGCCGTAGGGGAGTAGCTCGCACAGGTCGGCGATGAGTTCGCTGGCGAGGTAGACCTCGGTTGAGAAGTCGGTGGGATACGTGGCGAGAACTGCGGGCGACAGGGGTGCAGGCGCCGCGGAGAGGGGCGCCTGGTTCGTGGCGAGCTGCGATGGGGCGCATGCGGGCTCCAGAGGCGCCTGATCGGGCTTGGGCGAGATGGGATGGGACTCGAGCTTTGTCTCGCGATCAATGCCGCTGTACGGGTCGTAGGTGACCGTGAGAGAGACGGCGGGGGAGGGCTGGGGGCCTCCCTCAACGCAGGCGCATGCATCATTGCGCTCCGTGAGGGATGCCTCTTCGTGTATGCCGGTCGTTTCGACAACCTCGACAGTCTCGGCGGTCTCGACAGTCTCGGCAGCCTCGACAACCTCGACGGCCTCAGCAGTCTCGGTTGCCGGAGCGTCTTCTGGGATGTTCGCAGCATCTGCGTTCGTGTTCTCAGAAGTGGCCTCTGTTTCCTCGGCGCGGGTCTGCGCGGCTGCGCCAGGGAGGGAGGGTGACTCGACTGCCTCAGTTTTTGCAATCGGCTCCGGCTCCGGTGCGGGCTCGGGCCGCTTCACGCGCTTGGGCCTCGCTGGCTTGAGAGCCTTGTCGGCCTTCTTGCGTTTCCAGGGCTTGTTCGACGGACCGCCCGCGTCCTTAGCTTTGCCGGTTTCGAGCGCCGCGAGGGCCTCGTCCCAGGCGGGCTGGGCCATAACGGTGGCGTAGATGCGACCGCCCTTGAAGACGGTCAGCTTGACGAACTCCTCAAGCGCTTCGAGCAGGGCGCGGGTCGATTCGAATCCGAGATCGTCGGCGGTCATGCGGTCGCGCGCGAGCGCTTCCTCGACGGCGGGCATGAAGGTCTGCTTGCCGCATCCCAGCTCTCGTGAAAGCAGCTGGTAGAGGTAGATACGGTTGTTGGGGGTGAGCTGTGGTGCTTGGACTTTGGTTACCATGGGTGTCTCTTTCGTAGTTGTTCGCTACCCATGGTACCATCCCGCGCGGATGGCTCGTCTGCCAACGACGAGCATGCCTAGCGGGTTTGATGAATCGCGGGCGCGGAGGTGTCGCCTGTGTCCTCCCCGGCGGCGTCGGTCTCATCCGGGGCGGATTCGCCCGAGCCGGCGTCTGATCCGTTTTGCTGAGAAGTGCCGCCCTCGTTGGGTGCTTCATCCGTCGTGCCGCCCGTGGTGCTCTCGGCGCTCGTTCCCGCGGTTCCGTCGGAGGCTGCGCCATTTTCAGGCTTTACGGGTTCAGCGCTGGGAGTATCGGGATTTGTCTGCGCCGTCGGGGTCTCGGCGGGGTCGTCGACAGTCATATCCGCTTCCGGCGCGGGCTGGACGTCGGCCGGACGGTTTCCGAAGACGCTCGGCGTTTTGGTACCCAGACCCTGCCCGGAGGTCGTCAGCATGATGATGCCGGCACTTGCCGCCACCGCAGCGATGGCGATGAGTGCGGAGACGACGGCCACCTTGCGTTTTGAGGCGCTGCGCTCGGCTGCCGCCCGCGCCTGGAGCTTGGTGGGGGCGATGCGGATCCGCGGTGCCCCCGCGGTGGCCTCGTCTGTCGCGGACGGGCCTTCGGTGCTCGCGTAGCCCCTCAGTGCATCCTGTTCGTATGCGTGGCTCATCTGCTTGGCCTTGAGCTTGCGCGCGCTCGCGTCGAGGGCATTGCGGTAGAGCTGGGAGCAAATCACCGTGACCATGGAGCTCACCGCCGCGCCGATGACCGATCCCGCGATGCCGATGCGCGAGGCGAGGAGCATGGAAGTCGCAGCGGCCGCTGATGCCGCGATGGCCTGGGCCACGGAGATGCCGTCGAACAGCCCCTTTTTGATGGGGATGGGTTGCGTACCGCCGATATGCGTATCGGGAGAGTCGCCGCCCCCGTACGGAGAGTAGGGGCTGTTGGGGTGACTTCCGGGATATGCGGACTCGGGGTATGCGGGGCCGGAAACGGGTCGGCCCTCATAGCCCGCGCCGTCACGCCCCCCGTACGTGCGCTTCTCATTGTCCATGCGGATGTCGTCTGCCATATGCGCCTTCATTCGATATCGTGATCGCTCACGTGATTGTGATACCCGAAGCCGCGGGATTCCACCCTCTGGCGGTCGGGAACGCAAAGTCCCAACAGACGCGTGGGTCTTGTGGAGTCCAAAAAAGATGCGCCCGGGCCGCGTGAGCTCTCGGGCGCATATAGTGCTTATGGGTTCGTTCGATGGTGGCGCGCCTGCTATTTGAGCGGGGGCATGGGCTCCCAGGTCTTGTCGCGATAGATCTTGCGCGCGTCGCGCATGCCGCGGAAAAGCGCGCTCATGCCGGTCTTGAACTTGTGGTCGACCGCGATGAGACGGATGACCTCCTTGGCGAAGGTCGCGGCGGTGCCCAGGCCGAACAGGAATCGGTTGTAGTCGCCGTGCAGGCGGAAGTACTGCATCATGTAGCCGCGATTACGCATGATGTGGTAGCGGTTCATGTCCGATGTTCCGTTGAGCTGGCGGACGCCGGCGATGTCCCAATTGGGGATATCGCGGCTGCGCTGCAGGATGATGTCGGACACGACGATCGACTCGGTGACCTTGGAGGCCAGGTAGCCGTAGACCGTGTCGTCCCAGTAGATGAAGAAGCGCGGATCGGGGAAGCCGATTTCGTCGACCACGCTACGGGCGAACAGGCCGCCCTCGAAGCACATGGTGTTCATCGCGCGGAAGCCCGACTCGTCGAACGCCGCCGGCGCGATGGGGTTGGGGATGCCCAGCGGGACGATGAAGTGATACTGCCAGTAGAACGGGCCGCCGTCGTAGTCGTAGCGGGAGCCCTGCACGACGCGATGCGTGTGCGTCCAGGGCTCGAGGCGCTCGATTGCCTCGGGCACCACCATGACGTCGTCGTCCATGACCCAGAACCACTGGGTGCCCAGCTCGTATGCGCGCTTGACGCCGGCGGAGAAACCGCCCGCGCCGCCCAGGTTGTCGCTTTGCGGGGCGTACACAACGCGCGCCGTACCGCCCTCGGTATCCGCGGCGTCGCCCTCCACGCCCCACAGCTCGTCTGTGCGGCGGCCGAGGTCCTCGACCATCTGGCGGGTTTGCTCGGAATTCTCGTTATCGACGATGACGATGCGCCACGGGGCGCGCGTCAGCCCGCAAAAGGAGTCGAAGAGCTTGGCGAGCAGCTCCTGACGTTTGAAGGTCACGACCACGATCGCCAGCCTGTCGATGCGGTTCGGGGCCGTTGAGGAGCCGTTCGATATGGTGTTGCCGGTTTGCGGTTGCTCGGTCACGTGCTCGCCTTTCTGCGGGGCGGATGGGGCGATCAAACCCTTCGTTCAAACTGATATTGGCTATTATAGGCCCTGAACCAGTTCGTATCGAGGAGGGCCCGCCGTGGGAAAGCTGCTGTTCGTTGGAGTGACATGCGCCGATGTGGTGATTAATGTCGATAAGCTGCCGCAAACGGCGCAGGACGTTGTCGTGTATGGACAGAAGATGACGCTCGGCGGGTGCGCATTCAACGCATTCTCCATCGCTCATGCGCTTGGAGAGCCCGCGATGTTGTTCAGCCCCGTGGGTACGGGCGCGTTCGGCGACTTCGTGCGGCGCGGCTTGCGGTCCGAGGGCGTCGAGGTCCTGGTTGAGAACGATGCGATGGAGAACGGTTGCTGCTACTGCTTCGTCGAGCCCGGCGGCGAGCGCACGTTCGTGGCGTACCATGGCGCCGACTATCACTATGAGCCCACTTGGTTCGATGCGATCGATATGGACGAAGTCGACGCGGTGTACGTGTGCGGACTCGAGGTCGAAGATCCCACGGGGCCGGTGGTCGTTGAGTTTTTGGAGCGCGCGTGCCGGGATAAGGCGATCTTTTTCACGCCGGGCCCAAGACCCGATTCCGTGCCCCTCGATTTGCTCGAGCGCGTATGTGCGCTTCATCCCGTCTTGCACATGAACGGAGATGAGGCGATGGTGCTTGCAGGCCGTTTGTGTGACGGGGAATCCGTTGACGATGCGAAGACGGAGGGGGACCGCGCGGATATCGAACGCGCTGCCGTGGCCCTTGCGCGCTATGTCGGCAACGCCGTGTTCGCCACGCTGGGCGGAGACGGTTGCCTGTATTGCGACGGTGGCCGTTCGGACGTCGTCGCTGGTTCGCCTGCTCATGTGGTGGATACCATCGGCGCCGGGGATTCGCACATCGGTGCGCTCATGGTCGGTTTGCACCGAGGCGAGACGCCCGAGTCCGCGATTGCCCGTGCGAACCGCGTGGCCGCCGCTATCGTTGGCATTTCCGGCGCGCATGCCGACCCCGAAGTGATTCGCGCCGCTGCGGGGGACTAGGCGCGGACGGCCCGCTTCCGCAGGGGGCGAAATGCCCGCACGGCCGTGCCGGCGGGGCGACCCTCGCGTACCGATGAGTATGAGAACAGCCGCAGGCCGATGGAGACCTGCGGCTGTTTTCGTTTCGGTGCTTGTGCGCGTTCCGAGCCCGATGTACGGCGCTTGGGCGCTACGGACGCTCGATGAAGGCCTTGTAGCCCTTGTAGGCCTCGTAGATGTCGGCCTTGTTGGTGACCTCCCACAGCGCGTGCATGGAGATGACGGCTACGCCGGAGTCGATGACGTCCATGCCGTACTCGGCGAGGATGTAGGCGATGGTTCCGCCGCCGCCCGCGCCGATGCGGCCGAGCTCGCAGGTCTGGTAATCCACGCCGGCCTCGTCCATGATGTCGCGGATCTGGGCGAAGTACTCGGCGTCGGCGTCGTTGGAGCCACCCTTACCGCGGGAGCCCGTGTACTTGTTGAAGCACAGGCCGTGGCCCATGATAGCGGCGTTCTTCTTCTCGAAGTGGTCGGCGTAGAGATGGTCGAAGCCGGCCGAGACGTCGGAGCTGAGCATGCGGGAGTTGGCGAGTGCGCGGCGCAGGGCAAGCGGGGAGTCCTCGCCGGCGAGTGCCATGATCTCGGCGATGGTGTTCTCGAAGAAGCGGCTGGTCATGCCGGAGGCGCCCACGGAGCCGATCTCCTCCTTGTCGACGAGCAGGGTCACGCTCGTGGTCTCGACCTTGGGCGTGTCGAGCTGGGCGCGCAGGGACGGGTAGGCGCAGACGCGGTCGTCCTGGCCGTGGCCCAAGATCATGGAGCGGTCGAGGCCCATGTCGCGGGCGGGGCCGGCGGGTACGACCTCGATCTCGGCGGAGAGGAAGTCCTCCTCTTCGACGTCGTACTTCTCTTTGATGAGGTCGAGGAACATCTGCTTGACGGGCTCCTTGACCTCCTCGTCGCCTTCGATGACGACGGGACGGCCGGCAACGATGACATCGAGGTTCTCATGGTCGACGGCCTTGCCGGCGGGCTTCTCCATCTGATCGCTCGCGAGGTGGATCAGCAGGTCGGAGATGCAGAAGACCGGATCGGCCGGGTCCTCGCCCACGGCGATGTCCACGGTGGTGCCATCCTTCTTGCAGATGACGCCGTGCAGTGCCAGCGGAGTGGCGACCCAGTGGTAGGCCTTCACACCGCCGTAATAGTGGGTGTCGAGGTAAGCCATGTCGCCGGCCTCGTACAGCGGATTCTGCTTGAGGTCGAGGCGCGGGGAGTCGATGTGGGCGCCCAGAATGTTCATGCCCAGCTCCATCGGGCGGCGGCCCAGGTTGACGAGCATGAGGGTCTTGTTGTGACTGGCGGCGTAGACCTTGTCGCCAGCCTTGAGCGTGCGGCCTTCGGCAAGGGCGGTCTCGAGGCTCACATAACCAGCTTCCTCGGCGAGCTTGATGCTGGACTTCACGCACTCGCGCTCGGTCTTGTTCTCGCTGATATAGCGGCGGTAATCCTCGCAGAGCTGGTCGAGCTCGGCCAGGGTCGCGTCGTCGTATTTCTTCCAGGCGTTCGGTCGCTCCATGATGGGACTCCTATCGTTTTGGAACGGGTTTTCAGCATGTTCTCCATCGTACCCCGTTTGCGGGCGAATCAGCACGCGGGAGGGTGTATAAGCAGATATTAAAAAGGAGCCCGATCGGGCTCCTTTCATTTGCGGCTCTAAATTCGGTTCATCTCGCTCAGCGTGTTGTTGTACCAGTTGAACCAGTTGGGCGGGCAGTACTTCTTGGCGCCGGCGACGCTGATGGTGTAGCCGTATCCACGGGCGAGGCCGGAGACATGCGCGTCGATGGCCTCCTCCCAGCTGCCCCAGCTTGCGTTGCCCCAGCCCCAGGCGTTGTGGGGGCGGAAGCAATGACGGCCCTTGGAGCTCTCCGTGTTGGAGATGGCGGGGGAGAAGCGAGGGTCTACTCCGTACTTCCAGGCGGCATTGGCGAACGTGGCGCCCTGGCCCTCGAGCGGGGAACCGGCGAGGTACGCGTCGATGCGCGGGGCCCATTCGGCCACAAAGGACGCTTGGTCGACATCCCAGTTCACGACACCGTTGTTGGGCGTGGCGACTGCGCCCCCGCCCATGTTCTGAGACGCCTGCTGAAGCGCGGCGAGCTCGGCCTCGGCCTCAGCGTCGGCCTGGGCCTGCGCGGCCTCGCGGAGCTTCTGAGCCTGGGCGAGGGCCTCGGCGGCGGAGTCGCGCTCCGCCTCGGCCTGGACCTTGGCGCTCTTGAGCTCGGTCTTCTTGGCTTCGAGCTCGGTTTGGAGCTCGCTCAGCTCGGTGAGGGCACCGACGTTGGCATCCTTGACCTGATCGAGATACTTCATACCGGAGATGAGCTCATCCATGCTCTTGGTGTTCAGCACGAAGCTCATGAGGGTATTGGAGCCCTTGTGGTGCTTGTAGAGCTCGCGCATAGCGCGGCTGGCGCGCTCCTGCGCGGCGGGGAGCTTGGCCTCGAGCTCGGCGATGCGCGTCTCGTTCTCGGCGACCTGCTCCTGCAGGGAGTCGAGGTTCTTCGTCGCCTCGTCGAATGCGGCGGCGGTCTCCTCTACTTTTTTCTGGGTCTCGGTGAGCGTGGCTGCGGTTTCGGTGGTGATTGCTCGTGCCGGGACGGGGAAGAGCACGCTCGCGAACAGCGCTGCCGTCACGCCGGCGCCCGCGATGATGCGGCGGGTGCGGCTGGTGCGCCACGTGGTGTGCATGTTTGGAGTTGCGTCCATGTACATCCTCGTCTGTTGCTTACCTTAGGACAGCAAACATCATAGCATCGGCTTCGAGTTCAACTTGAACGTTAGACATTCTTTAAGGTTCAAGTTGAAGGTTTAAGCTTCGGCTACCTGCGGAGACGATGAAATGTGAAGCAGTTTTGTAGTTTCAAGTTCACCTTTAAGGTGAGGGTTTAACCGAAGGTCAACTGACCTAAAACACCTCATCTACCTGGTAAGACGTACAGATGTTTACGAAACTGAGGCGTTTCGCGCTCCGTCACGACTTTCAACTTTGAGTTGAAGCTTGAAGGTCTGATGGCCACGAACCGAGGTGCCGCCAGAGTCTCGGCATCTTCGGGTACACATATGAAAAAGGGCCGCGATTCGGCCCTTTTCGCTGCGTTTCTATCAAGTTCTAGCCAATCGACGAGCATGGATCCCGAGGCTTCTCACGCGTGGCCGGCGTCCAGGAACTTGCGGCGGCTGAAGTAGTTGTACCAGGTGACGAAAAACGTGGAGATGAGCTTCATGGACATGGTGCCGATGTTCAGCAGGCCGACGCCGATGAACATGTACAGGTCGTTCAGGCCCAGGCCGATGGCGGAGAGCACCGAGAAGATGATGAACTCGCGGCGGCGGCTCATGTCCTCTTTGTGCACGAAGACGTACTTCATGGACAGGATGTAGTTGAACACGATGGAGATGATGAAGGAGATCGTGGTCGCCATGAGGTAGTTCATATTGAGCGACTGCAGCAGATAGACGAGAAATGCGTACTCGACCGCCAGGGAGGCGAGTCCCACGGCGGCGAATTTCAAAAACTGACGAGTATTGGGGTGTGCGAGTGCGCTGCGCAAACCATCACTTCCGCTCCCGAGGGCCATGATGGCCGTCCTGCTTCAATGCAGGCAACTATACGTCTTGGGTAAACGAATTGTAAGGTCAAGCACAAGAAGCATATGAATCCGCCCGTCGACATGACGTGTCGGCGGGCGGCATTTCAATTCCGGTGAACGGGCAATTGGTGTGCGATTATTGGCTGCTCGTGCCGTCGAGTAAGATTTTGCGCGTCACGAAGTTGTAAATCATTACAAGTGCCGTGGCGGCAATTTTTGCAACGTTGGCCTCGATTGACAGCCCCTTGTTGAGGGCCAGGACTATGCCATCGTTCAGGATGAGGCCGATGACCGAGAGCACAACGAAGATGATGAACTCGCGGCGCCGGCTCATCCCGTCCTTGTGTTCGAAGACGAACTTCATGCTCGCTACATAGTTGAAGATGAGCGAGACGACGAATCCCGCCGTATTGGCGAAAAGGATATCGAGGTGGGCTCCGTAATGGAGCAGGTTCATGATTCCGAAGTCAATGATGGTGGCAACGATGCCGACCACGCCAAACTTCGCAAGTTGCGAGAGGAGCGTTTTCATATTTCGATTCGAATCTAGTTGATGGGTCGTTTTGGTGTGCGGTGCTAGGCGCGGACCTTCACGACGATCTTGCGGACATGGCACGGCTCGCCCAGGGCGCAACCGGGTTTGTGGGCGTCCTCGGGCGCGAAGATGGCGAGCTCACCTGCGCGCAGCACGATGGAGGTAACAGGTTCGGGGGTCTTGAGCAGGCAGTAATCGTCCGCCTCGTCGTAGGCCTGAACGGTTTCGAGGCCCTCGCAGTCGGCGAACTGCAGAAGCTCTCTGCCGCTTGCCACGAACTGGACGTCGAAGTAGTCGCGATGCGCTTCGAGCTCCTTCTCGCAAGCGGGGACCGTATCGTACTCGAGCACGTTCGCATAGACGTCGTCGCCTTGAATCTCATTGCGGCCGAGCGGCAGAGACATGAGATCGGAGGAGGTGAGGAAGTCGTAGGCAGCGCGGAAGCGTTCTGCCAGGCAATCGTGAGATGCGGAGTTGGCGAGCTTGGTGACGAGCATGGCTGGTCCTTTCGTGAGATTATCCGGGCGTGCGTCCATGGTGCGGAGTATAGCATTTGGGCATGAAGAAGGCCCCGACCTGCCGACCATGCGGGTCGAGCTGGCCGGGGCCTTGTGCGATCGGGATATCGGACGGGCTCTGGTTGGGCCTGCCCAAGAGATCGGGGTACCGGGCAAGCGTCAGTGGCGCCTACCTTTGAAGAAGAGCTGGGGGAAGGGGCGCTGGCGCTTGGGGCCGCCGGTGGTTGCCTTGGCGATCAGCTCGTCGGGGATGGGCACGTCGGCGCGTGCGCTTTCGAGGGGGTTGACATCTGCCGCGGCGACCGGGTCCATGATCGGCACCTCGGGTTTGACTTCGGCCTCGCGATAACGGCGCATCATGTCGGCCTGGAGCTGCTGCGCCGAGGGCGGCGTCCAGATGACGGCGTTGGCGCCCGCCTGGACGGTTTCGCGAACGGACAGCGAGCTGCGACCGCCAGATGCGATGAGCGGGAGATTCGGGTAGATCTCGCGCAGCTCGCGCAGAACGGCAGGGGTGTCCTTGCCGGCGGCGACGTTCAGGATCTTGGCGCCGGCCTTCACCTTGGCATGCGCGACCGCATCGCAGCGTACCACCGTGGCGATGACGGGGATATCGATGACGGCGCAGATCTGCTCGATCATCTCGGGCGGAGCGGGGGAGTTGACGACAACGCCCGCGGCACCCTGCATCTCGGATACGGCCGCCAACTGCACGGAGCGCTTGCCGGTTGTGGTGCCGCCGCCAACGCCCACGAAGACGGGGGCCTCGGAGGCGGTGAGCAGGGCCTGCGTGATGGCGGGCTGCGCGGTGAAGGGATACACGGCGAAGATCGCATCGGCGTTTGAGTTGCGAATGACGGCGACGTCGGTGGTGTAGAGCAGCGACTTGATGCGACGCCCGAACAGCGTGAAGCCGCCGCACTCCTCAAGCTCATCGGGGACGCGGAGCGGGGCCTTGCGCAGACGGCCCTCGATGGGCGAGGGCTCCATGGGCAGTAGGCCGCCCGGCGTCACGGCGAGCTCGGGTTCGGCGAATTCGTCGGCAAGTTCGACTTCGGAGAAATCGATGGTCGCCTCGATCGACTCGGGGACCTCGGCGCTCACCGAGATGGGGTCGGTATCGGTGTCGCCGGGTTCGAGCTCGGCATGGTCGACGTTGCGCTCGATGGCCGGTATGGGGTTGGATGTGGCGGCGGAGCCGGTGCCCATTTGCGGTTCAACGGCATCGGGCCGCGGGTCGGGTACAGAGGCGCGCCCGGCGTCGGGAGTGGTGTTGGTCATGATGCCCCCTTGAGGGAAGGACGAATGTCGATTCATTGTACCCGCCCGTATGCTTTAGAGGACCAAGGGGCGTCACTCACGCGGTCTCCATGCCTTTGTGGTTCCTGCGCCATGGCGGCTATCGGGGTCGAATCTGGTATGCTGGGGCGGCGAGAGCAATTTGAGAGTGCGCATCCGCGCGCGAGAAGGGATGGTGCCGCCGTGGAGATGTTCGACATTTTGGCCCCGGTGCTCATGATTGCCGGCGCCATCGCCGTGGTGGCCCTGGTATACCTGCTGTTCGCCACCCTTAAGGACCGCAACGCCCGCAAGGGCGATGAGGGGTGCGAGCGATAGCCGTCGATCGGACGCTTGCATCCGTGTGAACGCCGGGACCCCCGCGCCATTGACGCGGGGGTCCCGTTTCATGTTTGTCCAACGTTGCCTTATCGTCTGGTGCGAGGGGCCTGTTTTTGTATGACGGCGACGTAGAACCCCTCGTACAGCCTGGTCGGGGCGAGAGTCAGTGTTCCCTCGAGCGAGTTCGGGAGATTCATAATCGGCCATGCGAGCTCGCCCTCGTCGGCGTGCGCGATCGTGATGATGCGCTCTTCCGGATCGGACTGCCCGTCGTCGACGTTGTCCGCAAGAATCGGTACGACCTTGCAGTCGCGATGGCGCTTGAGGGCCGCACGCACCTGCTCGTCGTTTTCCTCGGGGAGAACCGAACAGGTGGAGTAGACGAGGGTGCCGCCGGGTTTCAAGACCGTGAGCGCTCGGTCCAGCAGTGCGCGCTGGGACCTGACCACCTTGTCGAGCAGTTGGGGCGTCATGCGCTTTTCCGCTCGTTCGTCACCCGTGCGATATGTGCCGGTTCCCGTGCAGGGCGCGTCGAGCAGGATCTGATCGAAGCTGAAGAACTCGTCGAGGCGACGCGCGTCCGTGCGCATGATGTTCACGTTTTGAGCGCCGAGCTTGTCGAGGTTGTACGCGAGTTTCTCGGCGCGTGGTGCGCTCATTTCGCAGGCGGTGAGGTGTGCGCCGTTGGCCGTGAGGGCGGCGATCTGGGAGGTTTTGCCGCCAGGGGCCGAACACATGTCGAGGATGTCGGCGCCCCTGAGCGGATCGAGGATGAGGGGCGGGAGCATGGAGGAGAGGCTCTGCAGGTACACGAGACCGTCGCGGTAGATGTCGAGGTCCCACACCTCGCGCTCTCGTGCGCCATCGAGTGCGAAGGCGTCTTCGTACCAGGGCACGCGGGCATAACCGATGCCGGCAGCGTCGAGCGCCGTGGAGACCTGGTCGGAAGTTGCCTTGAGCGTGTTGGCGCGCAGGGTCACGGGGCGTTCACGCGCGGCATCGAAGCCGTCGGCGAGAAGCTCGCGCGTGCGCTCGTCGAGACGGTCGGTCAGCTGCATGGTTCCTCCTGGCAAAATCGGGCTGTCGCCCATCGCGGGCGGGTTCATTCGTCGTGCATCGCTATCTTAGCGCCTCGGTGCAGGTGCGCCTACAGGGTGAATCCGATTGCCACGAGCGCAAGACAGCAGCCGAGGACGGCGATGTCTGTGGCGGTCATCGGATAGCGGCGATAGGAGCTGGCGCGCGTGCGCAGGTAAAACCCGCGCTGCTCGGCCGCGAGCGCCGTCGCGTCGGTCTTTTGCACCGAGGTTACGAGCAGCGGGATGCACACGGGAATCATAAGGGCGAGTTTCTTGAACGGGTTGCCGGTGTCAAAGTGCATGCCGCGCGCGGTTTGAGCCTCCATGATGGCGTTCATCTCGCGCGTGAACACCGGGACGAATCGAAGGGCCGTGGTGAACGTGAACGCGCAGCGATAGGGGACGTGGAGGACCTCCACGCAGGCATTGGCCAGGTCCGTGAGTCTCGTCACGCCGAGCATGAGCACGAGCGGCAAGGCGACGCCGACCAGGCGAAGGCATGCGCGCAGCCCGCCGATCACGCCATCGACGGTCGCGAATGCGACGATATGCTCGCCCGTGGGTGTGAACGCGACCTGTAGGGTGAACATGACGACCACGATGGGCAGGAGCACTTTGAGCAGGCCCGTCAGGCGTCTTGCCACGCCGGCATAGGCGCCGATTGCCAGGGTGAGTGCGAGCAGGGCCGTGAGGGCGAAGGGGCTTTGCGTGAGAAAGGTCGCGGTGATGATCGCCGCTGCGATCGCGAGCTTCGTCACGGGGTTGAGACGGTGCAGCAGGCTCTTCCCGGGAGTGTAATCGATGACATCAAGCATGGGCCTTCAGCTCCTTGACGAGGGCGACGAGGTCGGCGACTTCGGTTATGTGGGCGAACGAGGGGTGGAAACGGGCTGCCAGGCGCTTGCCGAGCGCGGGCACGCACGGCGCTGCGATGCGCGCATGGGCGAGCAGCGCGTCGTTTGCGAACACCTCGCGGGAGGGGCCGACTTCGATCAGCCTGCCCTCCGTCATGACGGCGAGGGTGTCGGCGAAATCGCTCACGACCTCCATGTCGTGGCAGACCATGACGACGGCGGCACCGTCGATGGCGCGCTGGCGGACCGTCTCCATGACGGTCATACATTCGCGGTAGTCAAGCCCGCTCGTGGGCTCATCAAGGATGATGAGCTCGGGTTCGAGGGCCACGACGCTTGCGAGCGCGACCATCTGACGTTGGCCGCGGGAGAGGTTGAAGGGGGAGGCGTTTTCGGGCAGGCCGAAGGTGGCCGCGACGCGACATGCCCTCTCCCGTGCGGCATCGGCGGGCGCGCCTTGGAGCTCGAGACCGAAGGCGATCTCCTCGACGACGGTATTGCGGCATAGCTGGCGGTCCGGATTTTGGAAGAGGGTCGCGGCGTGTGACGCGAGCACGCTCACCGGTGTCGTGCGGGTGTCGAGCCCGGCGATGCGCACCACGCCAGCGCTTGGCTTGATCAGGCCGTTCAGCAATTTGGTAAAGGTCGTTTTGCCGGCGCCGTTCTGGCCGACGACGGCGAGAATCTCGCCGGCGCGCACGGTGAGGTTGATGCCCTCGATGCCCGCCTGCCCCGTTCCGTAGGAATACGCTGCTCCGGCGACGTCGACGATGATCGGACGCTTATCGACTGTGTTGCGTGCATCCGGTCGATCGCCCAGGGTGCGGGGCACGATGGGCGAACTCTCGGATAACCCGGGGGCGAGGATGCCCGCGACGAGGGATTCGGCGCCGTCGAGCGTGAGTGCGGGGGAGTCGTTTGGCGCGAGCCCGGTTTCGGCGAGGCTGTTGGAGATGCGGACGGTTCTCGGGGTGTCGACGCCGATGGCTCGCAGGGTCTCCCCGCGGGAGAAAACGTCGGTCGGCGTACCGTCGAGTGCGATGTGGCCCTGATCGATCACGACGACGCGGTCACAATACTCGGCGAGCAGCGCGACCGTCTGCTCGATGAGGATGACGGTCATCCCCGTCAGCTCCTTGGCGCGTCGGAGTACCTCGAACACATCGCGCGCGCTCGCGGGATCGAGCGCGGAGGTGGGTTCGTCCATGACGATGACGCGGGGCGTCATGGCGAGGATGGCGGCGATGGCGACCTTTTGCTTCTGCCCGCCGGAAAGCGTCGCGATTTCGCGATGGCGCAGGTCGGCGATGCCCACGGCGTCGAGGGCCGATGCGATGCGCCCCTCGATCTCGCGGTGGTCGATGCCGAAGTTCTCAAGGCCGAACAACAGCTCGTCCTCCACGACGGAGGCCACCATCTGAGCGTCGATGTCTTGGAGGACTGAGCCGACGACCTTGGCTATATCGGTGAGGGGCGCCTCGCAGGTATCGAGTCCCGCCACGAGTGTGGAGCCAAACAGGCGGCCCCGATAATGGTGGGGGATGGCGCCGGTGATGGCGCTCGCCAGCGTCGACTTTCCGGCACCCGAGGGGCCGATCAGGCCGACGAAGGTGCCCTCTTCGACGGAGAGGTCGATGTCCTTGAGGGCGTAGGCGCCGTTAGCGGCGGTGCCGTAGGAGAACGAGACGCACTCCATTTCGATGATCGCGCTCATGGGGCTCCTTTCTCGGTGCTCGGCATTTGGAGATGCCGAGTGGGACGGATGCGGCTGCGTCACTCGTTCAGGCCGAGCGATTGTTTGACGGGCTGATAGAGCGCACCGACGAGAATCGCGTTGAAGACCGCCGTGACCGTTACGACCGGAGTCATCACGGCGGCCAGCTCGCCGGCGAAGCCCATGAGCGCCATCTTGACCACCATGAAGATCATTCCGGAGAGGAATGTGGTGATGAAGGTGCCGACCACGGGCGCCAGGTTGCGCGCGGGCGTGCGCGCGCCGACGTTCACGATCGACGCCATGGCGACGGCGGCGATGCCTTCGGCGACGAAGTCGATGCCGGGGGAGCTGGTGGTGATTTGGATGACCGCGGCCGAGATGAGTCCGATCACGAGGGCCTGCGGGATGGTGGGGCGAATGACCAGGATCGCGAGGCAGAAGGCGGAGACGATGAATTCGGGGGCGATGGCTCCGCCGGAGACCGCGGAGATGGCCTTGCCTGCCGTGAAGTTGAGGATGAAGCCGGCGGCGAGCAGGACGGCAAGCAAGACGAGGCTTTGGATGTCGAGGCCGCGTCGCTCGTCGATGGCGACGGTGCGGGGTCGGCCACTGGGTTGGAACGGGGTGGTCATGGGAGGTTCCTTTCGCGAACTGGGGCGCTTGCGTTCAGGGGGGGCAAAGGCGGTGGACGGGGCCTCGGCATGAAAAAAGGCCCCCGGTCAAACCGGAGGCCTCGTGTTACCTGGATGGTATATGGGTATGAGGACTCACCGTCGACCGGCCGAAGACGCGTCATGCCACCACCAGTTGTTGAGGGAGACGAACGTGGTCTGCTTCATGATGATGGCTCCTTTCGCGCTATTGGAGGTCGAAACGTTGGTTAGGGACTATAGCACAGTGCAGTGCGGGTGCAACGGGGCAGGCGATGCGTTTCGGTGCCGTTGCGCGCGCCGCGATACGCTAGAGCTTGGCGAAGTCGTCGACGATGAGGTCGAGGCAGGCGGGAAGGACGCGGGCGCCGAACTCGCCGGTGTTGTTGTGTATGAGCTCCCCGTCGAATTCCATGCCGAGGGGGGGCGTGCAGGTGATGCGCGCCTCCTTGGCTTGGAAGAGGGTGAACTGCGGCCGGCCCAGGCCCTTGCCTGCGGGATCGAGGACGCCGGCGAGCAGGGTGGGGAGCAGCTCGACGGTTTTGGCGGGCTGGATCACGGCGATATCGATGAACCCGTCGTCCATGCGGCAATCGGGGAACAGGTTGATATCGTTTTGGATGAGCGAGGTGTTGCCCACCATGCAGCCGATGCCGTCGAGCTCGTCGACCTCCCCGTCGTGCTCGATGGTGAAGTGCGCGACGGTGGGGGCGGGGTTGGCGAGCGCCGAGAGGAAGTAGGCGATTTCGCCCATGTCGCCCTTGGCGGGCTCGGCCTTGTGCATGATGTCGGCATCGAAGCCGGTGCCCGCGATGATGATGAAACCGTGGCGCTGGACGCTGCCGTCCTCCGCCTTCCAGAACAGCTCTCCCATGTCGGCCGTCTTGGTTCGGCCCTCGCGGCAGGCCTTGGCCAGCGCGGCAGGTTCGGGCGCGTTGCCGATGTTGTTGAAGAACAGGTTCGCGGTTCCAGAGGGGAAGACGAGCGTGGGGACGCGGCTATCGCGGATATGGTCGAGCACGTTGGACACGGTGCCGTCCCCGCCGGAGACCACGACGCGGTCGAACGCGCTCACGTCCTCCGCGGCCTGATGAGGTTCCATGCCGTCGCCGATGAAGCGCAGGCATACCTCATCGCCGGCCTCGGACAGAGCGCGCGCGAAGTCGAAAATCTCGTCTGAGCGGGGGCCGGAGGCGGGGTTGTGGATGATGAGGCAACGCATGGCGAGTTCCCTGTTCATGAAAAGGCGGGTATAGTTACAAGATGACGTAATCCTACCCGTGTCGCACGCGGGTTTTCCCGTACCGGGGAGACGAATGTACATCTCCACAAATGAGGACCTGACCGCCTTCTGCAAGCGCGCCCGTGCTTTTTCGGCCATCGCCATCGACACGGAGTTCCTGCGGGAGAAGACCTATCACGCCAAGCTGTGCTTGGTGCAGGTCGCCACGCCGGACGAGTGCGTGGTCATCGACCCCCTCGCGATCGACGATCTGGGGCCGCTCGCCGAGCTCATGACCGACGTCGACACGCTCAAGGTGTTCCATGCCTGCTCGCAAGATATGGAGGTGCTCTGCCACGCGCTCGGCTCCGTGCCTGCGCCGATCTTCGATACGCAGGTGGCGGCGGGGTTCCTCGGTGAGCGTGCACAGTGCTCCTACCACAACCTCGTGAGCACGTTCTGCGGCGTCTCCCTGCCCAAGACCGAATCGTTGACGGACTGGTCGCGGCGTCCCCTGAGCCCCAAGCAGATCGAGTACGCCCTTGACGATGTGCGCTATCTCATCGATGCGTATCGCGTCATCGAGTCCAAGCTGCATTCGCTCGGTCGCACGGCCTGGGTGCGCGACGAGATTCGCCCCCTTGCCGACCCCGCCCATTATCGCAGCGATCCACGCGCCGCGTTCAAGCGCGTGAAGCGCGTGAACGCCTGCACGCGCCGTCAGCTCGCTGTTGCCCGTGAGCTCGCCTCTTGGCGCGAGCAACGGGCGGAGACGCGCGATATCCCGCGCAAGTGGGTCATGTCCGACGAAGTCCTGCTGGCGCTGTGCAAGCGCGCGCCGCAGACCGTCGAGGACTTCCGCGCGGTGCGCGGGACCGAGCAGCTGAGTGCCCGCGATGTCGAGGTCGCTCTCGACGCAATCGCTCGCGGTCGCCGCTGCCCGCAGGAGAACCTGCCCTCGATCGGTCGCGCCCATCGCGCGCCGGCGCCCGAGCTCGAGAGCGTCATCGACCTCATGTACGCGCTGATCCGCCTCGTTTCCGAGCGCTCCGGCGTCGCAACCTCGTTGATTGTCTCGCGTGACGGCCTGCTCGACTACATCGAGCATCCCGAGCGCAGCCCCCTGCGCGAAGGTTGGCGCTTCGAGTTGGTTGGCACCCTCATGGACGACCTGCTTCAGGGCAATATCGGCCTCACCGTCAAGGACGGGGCCCTCGAGATCTTGTAATGGCGCCCGTGCGCCCCGAACCGCATGGGAGGATCTGATGATCAAGGCGGCGTTTTTCGATATCGACGGCACGCTTGTCGGCTTCAAGACGCACCGTGTGCCCGAGAGCGCATGGCGCGCCATCGAGCTCATGCGTGCGAAGGGCATCAAGGTGTGCATCGCCAGCGGCCGTTCGCTCATGGAGATGCACGATGAGCTCAAAACGGGCTTCGACGCATATGTGACCATGAACGGTCAGCTGTGCTTCGACGATGAAGGGGTGTTTCGCGATGCCCACATCGACGACCGCGACGTGCGCGTGATAGTCGAGCAGGCCCGCGAAGGGCTCTATGACCTGTATGTGATGCAGGGGAGCCGCTCGTTTGTGAACAATCTCGGCGACCGCGTGATCGAGCTCGGTCGTCAGGTGGGGCTCGATTATTCGCTCGGCGACCTCGATTGGGCCTACGAGCTTCCGGTCTACCAGTTCAACGTGTTCGGCGGGCCCGATGTCGAGCAGGTGTTCCTTTCCAAAACCGAGCATGTCGTGGCAACGCGCTGGAACGACCTGTTCTGCGACGTGGTCCCTGCGAAGGGTGGCAAGGACTACGGCGTGCGCGCCGCTCTCGAACGCTTCGGCATCGCGCCCGAGGAGGCCATCGCGTTCGGCGATGGCGAGAACGACCTCGGCATGTTCGAGGTCGTGGGCACGAGCATCGCCATGGGAAACGCGTGGGATGGCGTGAAGGAGCGTGCCAGCTTCGTCACCACCGACGTGGACGACGACGGCATCTGGAACGCCTGCAGAAAGCTGGGGCTCGTCTAGCTTTGGGCTGCGCGCTGGCAGGCCGGGCAGGTGCCTTCGAATACCAGGTTGTGCGCGTCGACCGAAAACCCCGTCTCGAGCCCTGCGCGCTCGTCGAGCCCGTCATCGTAGGGCAGCATGATGTCGGCGACGGCACCGCAGCAGCGGCAGACCGCGTGTCCGTGACCGTCGCAACGCCAGTCGAAGCGGGTGGTGCCCGGGGTCTTCACCGTGGTGATGACGCCCGCCTCAGTGAGGAGGTTGAGGTTGCGGTAGACGGTCCCTCGGCTCACACGCTCGTCGGTCTCGCGGACTTGCAGGTAGATGTCCTCCGCCGTGGGGTGGTCGCAGCGCGACCGCACGGCATCGAGCACGAGTTGGCGCTGACGCGTGTTGCGGCGTGTGACGGGCTGGTCGGGTGCCGATGTGCTCATGGTTTCTCCGTTCGTTACTAACTGAGTAACATTTGAGCAGAAGGTGAGCAGCATGGCAAGGAGCGCACGCCAATTTCCGTAAATGATTCCTTATGAGGGTCGTTTCAGCGCACGGTCAGAAGCGGACCTCGAAGTCGCTCTCCCCCTCGACGCGGGGAAGTTCGTCGAAGGATTCGAGCCAGATGCGGCTTCCGAAGCGCCTGTAGTACGCATGCAGGCGCTCGAGGTGCGCGGCAATCGACTTGGCGGCGCCCTGGGTCTCCATATCGACCGTTCCATCGGGCAGGTTGCGCACCCATCCGGTGAGGTTACGATCACGGGCGAGCTCCTGGTTGGTCCAGCGGAACCCGACCCCTTGGACCGAACCGCTGAACAGCAGGGCGAGCCGGATGGCTCCTTCTGTCGAGGAGAGTTTGGAGATGAGCTCGGCCTCGCAGGGGCTTATGCGTCCCGATCGTTCGACATCTTCTTCCGGAATGCCGGATTCCCGCTCGAACTGACGGGCGTACTCCATCATGCGTTCGAAAATGCCCATGGTGCTAGCTCTCGTACGCGGCCGTGGTCTCGCGGTCGGCGGGGAAGCTCACGCCCGTCTGGCGACGCGCCTCGTCCATGATGTCGAGGGAGGCGAGGGTCACGTCGCGGAAGTGGGCGACATTGCCGAAAGTGCCGCAGGGGACTTGGGTGCAGTCGCCGCCTATGCGTATCTCTTCAACAGACTGAACGAAGTCCGCGAGCTCATGTTGCATGGTGTTTTCGAACCTGGGGAGGTCGATGTCGCGGCCGACGGTCTGGGCCGAGGAGTAGCCGACGGAATCCGCCTGCCGCGCGGCATGGGAGCGCAACTCGACGCGTATGGCGGAAGGTGCGGAGATCCCGTGCACGGTGAGGGTGCCGAGCTCGCCCTCGATCTGGCTGTCGGAGAGGTCGTTCGTGGTCTTGGAATGTGCGAGGACGGCGGTCATGCCGGGGTAGGAGGCGAGGATGACGCCCGACCCGTCGATCGGACCGTGCGTGAGTTCTCGGGTGTCCTCGTCGAGCAGCGCGGCGGAGGCGAGTACGCGTTCGGGCGCGCCGAACAGCTCGACGAGGGGCTCGACGCAGTAGACGCCGATGTCCATGAGGGAGCCTGACGCCATGGCGCAGTCGAAGATGTTGGTATGGCGTCCCGCCAAAATCTCATCGTGGCGGGAGGAGTACTTGCCGAAGCGAAGGGTGGCGCGGCGGATGGCGCCGATTTGGGGCAGGGCCTCCTTGATGGCGTGGAAGGCGGGGTCGTGCAAGGGACGCATCGCCTCGAGCGCGACGACGCCCGTCTCGCGAGCCGCCTCGAATACCTCGACGGCCTCTCGTCGGTTGGCGCAGAAGGGCTTCTCGACAAGGACGTGCTTGCCACCCGCGATGCAGGCGAGCGCCTGGTCGTGATGGAGCGCGTTAGGGCTGCCGATGTAGACCGCGTCGACCCCATCGCTTGCGGCGAGCTCATCGAGCGAGGTGAAGGGGGTCGTCCCCCCATGCTCGGATGTGAAGGCCGCGGCTCTCTCGCGATCGCGCGAGAGGGTGCCGACAAAGACGGCGCCCTCCACGTTCGCCAGGGCGTCGAGCATGGACGCGGTGATGCCGCTCGTTCCGATGGTCGCGATGCGAATCATATCGCTGCCTCTCAATCTGTCCCCGATTTGTCGGGGACGTCCTTCTCGTCAAGTGGTGTGCCGGCCGGTCAGTCGGACTCGCCCTCGATGAACCCGGTGTCGCACGCGCGGCCCTCGCCATCCGCCGCCGCCGTGGCGAGCTGGTCGCAGCGCTCGTTGAACTCGTGTCCGGCGTGGCCCTTCACCCAGTGAAAGGTCACGTCGTGGGGTTCCTTGGCGGCGAGCAGTCGCTTCCAAAGGTCGACGTTCTTGACGGGCTTCTTCTGCGAGGTCTTCCACCCTCGGCGGATCCAGCCCTCGACCCAGTGCTGGTTGAATGCGTTGCAGACGTACTGGGAGTCCGAGTGGACCTCGACCTCGCAGGGGCGGTTGAGCGCCTCGAGTGCCGAGATGACCCCTAACAGCTCCATGCGGTTGTTGGTGGTGCGGTCGTAACCGCGGGAGAGCTCGAGCGTGTGCAGCTTTCCCGAGGGCGCGGTGTACCTGAGGACTGCTCCGTAGCCACCCGGTCCCGGGTTGCCACGAGATGAGCCGTCGGTGTAGACGATGACCTTCACATGGTTCCTTTCGATTTGGCTGGGGCCATTATAGGGTTGACGTTCTGTCTGCGGGGCGCACGGCCTACGCCTCGGACAGCCTTGCGTTGGCGAGGGAGACGAGCGGCCTCATGACGCTCTCGATGCTCTTGAAGTCTGAACCGCGATTGGTCGCGACGGCGATGGCGTAGCTTCCCTGCGGCGTATTGACCACGCCTCCGTCGAACGTGACGTTGTAACGCGCCTCGCCCGAAAACCATCCCGCCTTCGACCATGTGGAGGCTTGGTCGATGCCCGCGATATCGTCGACGCGTGAGTTGAGCGTGTCGCCGAGCATGTCGCGCAGCCATTGGGCACAGGGGTCGTCGGCCGCAAGCCAATCGGCGCAGACGCGCCAGATGTTCGCGAGATCGCGAACGCTGTAATCGCAGTACCAATGCGTAAGATCGCACGGTGCTCCCGCCTGGGCGGAGAGTTCGCCAAAGAACGATTGACCGTACAGACGCTCGCGAAGCGTCCGATAGGCCTCGTTGTCCGAGTTGACGATAGTCGAGGTGATGAGGCCGCCGTAATTCGTCCGTGCCGCGTCGCCTTGGGCGCGTACGAGGCTGATGCAGAACGGCGCCTTGATGGTGCTCGCGCTGTAGTATGCCCGATCGGCGTTGTGCTCGATGGTCTGGCCGTTTTCGAGGTTGAGAACGATGTAGCTGATATCGGCTCCCGCTTCCTCGACGGCCGCCACGGCAGCGTCGAGCTCGGACTTTGCCTGCCCGTCGGCTTGCTCGAGCGTTGTAGTCTCGGGGTCGGGGGCATCTTCGGCCTCGGTGTCTTGCACGATGACCATTGTCGAATGATCGGCGGTGCCCGAGACCTGTGACCCGATCATGGGGGTCGATGCTGCGCACCCGCCAAGTGCGATGATAACGAGGGACAGGGCCGCCGCTGGGAAAAGGGCCGATGACGGGGCGATGGGCGAGTCGCGACGTATGGGGGAATGCCGGCGGGATGGCGTTGTGTCCGCGCGCGATGCATCTGTCATGGTTGCCCCTTTCGCATGGTCTTCGAGCCGCATGCGGCTGCAGTCCCATGGTACGCCTTTCCCGTCTGGGCGTTTGTGGCGGGACGAGCGCGTATCATGTCGGGTTGAACGTGAGGATGGGAGGTCCGATATGGCTGGATTGCGCTGGGGAATCATGGGCGCCGGCGGCATCGCGCGTCGGTTTGCGCGGTCTTTGGGGCATGTCGAGGGGGCGTCGCTCGTGGCGCTGAGCGGCCGCAGTGCCGTGCGCCTCGATAGCTTCGCCGCCGAGTTTCCAGTCGATGCACGTCGACGCTACGTCAGCGCGGAAGATGGCGGCGAACGCGCCCATCAGATGCTCGTGGACGATCCTGACGTCGATGCGGTCTACCTCTCCCTGCCTCATGGGATGCACGAACGATGGGCCTGTCGGCTGCTGAGGGCGGGCAAGGCGGTCCTGTGTGAGAAACCGGCGGTGCTCTCCGCCGAAGAGGCCGGTCGGGTCGTTTCTGCCGCGCGTGAGTCGGGCTCCCTGTTTGTGGAGGCGATGAAGCCCCGCTTCATGCCCGTTAGGGCCCGCGTGCGAGAACTGCTCGCGTCCGGCGAACTCGGCGAGATCCGCGGCATTGAAGTCGTGCATCGATTGGATTACGGCGACCTCGAGGGCGGTTACCTGCTCGACCCTGTTCAAGGGGGAACGCTGTACGACCTTGGGTGCTATGGCGTCGCATGGGCGGAGGACCTCTTGGGCGGCGCGATACAGGTCGACGACGTGCGGACGCGGTGGATGGTGGCCTCGGACGGCTCCGCGGTCGACATCGCCGACGAGGCGGACCTGCGCATCGGAGGCGTGCCCGTGCATTTCGATTTCGCCGGGGACGCGGGGGAGTACCGCGTCGAGTGCCGCGTGACGTGCGAGCGCGGCGAGGTTTCCATCCCGATGCTCCATCGCCCGACGGGCTTCACGGTGCACCGCTTCGACGGGCCCGATTCCTCGCGTACCGCAGGGGAGCGCATCGAAGCGCCCCTGGCGGTCGATGATTTTTACGATGAGATCTCCCATACGTGCGAGCTCATCCGCCGGGGCGAGAGCGAGAGCCCGATTATGCCGCTGTCGTCGACGGTTCGCACTGCCCGCATCATCGATGCGGTGCGGGCGGCGTGGCACGAGCCACGCGAACGCGTCGGGGGAGGGGGGTGGCGATGGCGGCGAGGATGGGCTCGGACTGCGCTCGCGTTGGGGAGACGGCTCATCGCGTGGGAAGCGATGAACTTCTCGCGGTGTTCGCCGAGGGGGACGGCTATATCTCGCACGTGCTGGTCGAGGACGTGGAGCTCGCGTATGAATGCGTGAACGCGGCGACCTTTGAGCACGCGGTCTTTCGCGATTGCCTTTTCGAGCAGGTTGACCTGCGTGAATGCACGTTTCGCGACGTCGTGCTCGAGAACTGCCGGTTCATCGGTTGCGTGATGGACAAGGCGTGGCTCAACCGTGTGGACCTGCGCGATTGCTCCGCACCGGGCTTGAGCCTGCTCCAGGCGAGGATCGCCTGGGTTTGCGCCGTCTCCACAGACCTCTCGTACGCGAACCTGTCTGAGACGTCGATCGACCACTTCTCGCTCGATGGGTGCAGGCTGCGTGAAGCGGCGTTGCAGCGGGCGAAGCTCAAGAACGTGCGCTGGGATGCGTGCGATCTCACGAGGATCGATGTGTTCGGCACCCCACTTGCCGGCATCGATGTGTCTGACTGCACGTTCTCGGCGCCTGTCCTGTCGAGCGATTACCGAGAGCTGCGCGGCCTCGTGGTCGGTGCAGATCAGGCGCTCGATCTCGTTCAGTTGCTCGGGGTGCGTCTTGCCGAGGGGTGGCCTGTTTCATGGTGACGCCCGGCCGCGTTGGGTCGATGCCGTCGCTCGTCCTGAAGAATCCCGTCCACCCTATGAGCGGGGCAAAATCTCGGACGAGCGGCATGGGCTTCGGTTTTACATGAGCGGTTGGTGTGTTGATTGAGGAGAATCGGTCCGCGAGGATGCAATCGAGGACAATCGGGAGGCTGTTCGACGTCGAAAGGACACCCATGAAATTCGATGCCCGCATCACCCGTCGCTCCCTGATCGCCGCTGCGGCGACGCTCCTGCTCGCTGGTTGCGGCGCCGGAGGCCCCGCAGGCTCTGCGCCTTCCGGTTCCGCCGGCGCAGGCTCAGCCCACTCGGATCCTGTCGCCGCCGTTGCTTGGGAGGCTGCGCTCGACCCCGAAGCCCCCTTCATGAACGTCGCGGGCCAGGATGGCGCGGCCACGCCCGGTGAGTGCTGGATGCAGCATGAGGATGGCACGGTGCAGGTCCAGGTCGCCGGTTCGTCGATTCCGGAGCCCGCGGTCGAGAGCGTCGAATTTGCCGACGGCGTGCTCACGCTGACTATGGCCCAGCCCGATGAGGACACGCCGGCGACGATGGACTTTGTCTTGCATCAGTTCATGGTCAGCGGGGCCGACGCCCCCAAGGTCGCGGCTGTCGTGCTCGTGCGCGGCGAGGAGACCGTCGAGCTTCCCGCCGGCGAGCTTGCCGAGCTCGAGGCCGTAGAGTAGCAAGGTGTTTCGACTGCGCGCCGCGCGCGGCCCATGTATTTCGGAGGTCCCATGCTGACCATCGGTTGTCATCTGTCCACTACCAAGGGCTATACCGCTATGGGCGAGACCGCTCGCTCCATTGGCGCAAATACCTTTGCGTTCTTCACGCGCAATCCGCGCGGCGGGAACGCCAAGCCGCTCGATCTCGATGACGTGGCGGGTCTGCGGCGAATCTTGGACGTAGATGGGTTTGGACGCCTAGTGGCGCATGCGCCCTACACGTACAACCCCTGTTCCGCCAAGGAACGGGCGCGCGAGTTCGCGCTCGAGGCCATGGCCGAGGACCTGCAGCGCATGGAGGCGCTGCCCGGGCAACTCTACAATTTTCATCCCGGCGCACATGTGGGTCAGGGGGTCGATGCCGGCATCGAGCTCATTGTCGACGCCCTGTGCCACGTTATGTTCGAGGGTCAGCGCACGTGCGTGCTGCTCGAGACGATGGCCGGCAAGGGCACCGAGGTGGGCCGCACTTTCGAGGAGCTGGCACGCATCATCGAGGGTGTGGCTTCACGCCGTCCCGAGCTTGCCGGCACCGATATGCTCGGTGTGTGCCTGGACACCTGCCACATCTCCGACGGTGGGTATGACATCGTGGATGACCTGGATGGCGTCATGGCCGAATTCGACCGCGTTGTGGGTCTCGAGCGCTTGCAGGCGGTCCATATCAACGACTCCAAGAACCCGCGTGGCGCGCATAAGGACCGCCATGAGGTGATCGGCGGGGGATACCTGGGCAATCCCGAGCTCGGCGGCGGCGAGCACGTTTTGCGCGCCATCGTGACGCATCCCGCCCTGTGCGAACTGCCCTTTATTTTGGAAACCCCGCATGACGACCTCGCGGGTTATGCGGGTGAGATCGCCTACCTGCGCGGGCTCGCGGGGTAACGCGAGTCGCGCTTGCGCTGAGAAGTTGAGGTTTTTCGTATCGTTTTTAAAAAGGATGAAGTAGTGCAGGTGTTTGGTCCAACAAAACTGCAGGTCGCAGTTGGTCTCCGATCGCGTGTATCTGACTAATCTCAAAATGAGTACGAAAAAGCTCTCTCTTCCTCGAGCGAGGGGGTTCGTCGCAGCTTGGTGAGTGACATTCCAGCAGGATATGCCTCATTGCGACTTCGCGCCCCCCCGTTTTTCAGCCCGGCTTGCCCTGCCACAGCTTCTTCGTCCGGCTTATTCCCCGTCCAAAAACGCGCCGGTTTGGCGGTTCCAGAGGGCGGCGTATTCTCCTTCGGCCTCGGCAAGCTCGGTGTGCGTGCCATCCTCGACAATCTCGCCGTCGGCGAGCACGACTATGCGGTCGAGCGCTGCCACGGTGGACAGGCGGTGCGCCACGACGATGGACGTGCGTCCGCGCATGAGGTTCTCGAGTGCATCCTGCACCAGCGCCTCGCTCTCGGAGTCCAATGCGCTTGTGGCCTCGTCGAGCACCAGGATCGGTGCGTCGGTGAGGATGGCGCGGGCGATGGCCACACGCTGACGCTGGCCGCCGGAGAGTTTCACGCCGCGCTCACCCACGAGCGTATCAAGGCCGCTGGGCAGGCGATCGATGAACTCGAGCGCGTTGGCAAGCTCGGCGGCACGGCGGATCTCCTCCTCGGAGGCGCCGGGGCGGCCATAGGCTATGTTCTCGCGGATGGAACGGTGGAACAACAGCGCTTCCTGCGGAACGTAGGCGATCTGCCGGCGCAGGCTCTGCTGGGTGCAGGTGGAGATGTCCTGGCCGTCCACGCGCACATGCCCGTCCTGCACGTCGGAAAGGCGCAGCAGCAGCTTGGTGAGGGTGGTTTTACCCGAGCCCGAGCGACCAACGAGGCCCACGCGCTGACCGGCCGGGATATGCAGGTTGAGGTCGGTGAAGACGCGATCGCCCTCGGCGGCGTCGGCGTAGGCGAAGCCGAGGTGGTCGAAATCGATCGAGCCCTCGGTCACCACAAGGTCCGGGGCGCCGGGCGTATCCTCCACAAGCCGGGGTTCGTCAAGGATGCGGGCCATCTCGCTTGCGTCGCCGATGGCGCGGTTCATGCGCTGCATCATCGAGTTGATGTAGTTGAAGCGCATGGAGAGCTGATAGGTGTAGGAGAACATCATGACGAGCATGCCGCCCGAGATGCCGAACCAGGCGTTGCCGCCCGCCACGAAAATGGACACGATGAGCATGATCACGGTGATGATGCCGCTCGTGGTGAAGCCGCGCTGCATGGTGGCGCGCATGGAGCGGCTCTCCGCCCGCATGGCGGCGAGGTCCGCTTCGTCGAAAAGCTCCTTCTCGAAGTCCTCGCGTCCGCAGGTCTTGACGGCCAGGATGTTCGTTACCGCGTCGGACAGCACGCCGGAGAGACGGTTCTGCGCCTTGGCGGTGGCGGCGGAGAGCGGCAGGATGCGCTGGTACATGCGCGTGGCCACGATCACGTATATCACGAGCATCACGGCGAGTGCCGCGGCATAGGCGGGCACGGCCGGCGCGAGCGCGATGAACGTGCAGGCGGTGCTTGCGATGGTGGGGATGAGCGAGTAGACCACGACGTCGACCATCTGGGTGTAGCCGCTCATGAGCTTACTCGTCTGGCTCACCAATGCGCCGCCGAAACGGCTCGTGTGGAATGTCATCGACTGGTTGGAGAGCGTGTCGAAGCACAGGCGCGCGAGATGGTAGTTGCCGTTGATCTGCAACTTGTAGACGGCGTAGTCCTGCAACTTGGAACAGATCTGGCCGACGAGGTTCACCAGCAGCAGCGCCAGGATGTAGGGGCCGAAGACCTCCCGCACCTTATCGGCGGGCACGGGCGCCGCCTGCACGCGGTCCACGATGAGGCCCATCACCCAGGTGTTCACGAAGATGAGCAGTGCCACGTAGGCGACGGAGGTGAACACAGCGAGGAATGCCGCGCCGGGTACCATGCGCGTGACCTCCCAAAAGCGGCGCAGCGTGCGCTTCACGGCTGGTTTCTCGAGCTTTTGGACGTTTCTCTGTGACATGGTGTGTCTCCCTATGTGCTCATGTGCGAAGGCGGCTTTCGGCGCGTGACGCCCGCCCCCTGTACTCGGTGTCTGCAAAAGGTTATCCCCTGAACCGGGTCCGAGGTCAAGCGCGCTGTTCCGTTCCCGGTGGCTCGGCTGTCCGTGGGGTGGGCGGTTATTCCTTGCTGAACGACGGCAAAACGTCTCTGCATCTTGCCGCGGGGGCGGATGACGGTTGTACCGCTTTTGTCTCCGTTCGCGTTGCCGAGTGCATGAAGTGGGTACCATTTTTCAAGTTGTCGAAACACGGAAGGATTGATACCTCGATGAACCACGACGAGATTTTGGAGATGCTGAGGCGTTCCGGAGTGGAGGTGCCCGGCGGCTCCGAACACAGTGCGGAGGAGCCCATCGATGTGGAAGTCGAGGTGGAAGACATCCCGGCGGGCGAGTCGAAGAGCTCTACGGGCGGCGAAGCGCCCAAGTCCGCCCGCGAGCGCAAGAAGGCCGCCCGCGCCAGGGAGAAGTTCGCGCGCGGGGAACATGTTCACAAGGGGCGCCCCGTTCCCCCGTTCATGGAGAAGCTCGCCCACTGGAGCCGTACGGCGCTCATCGTGGCGCTGATCGTGCTCGGTATCGCCGCGCTCGTCTCGTATTGGTGGTTCCATCCGGCGCTCAACATCCACAGCCCGAGAGTGTGGAGCTGGATCATCCTCGTCGCAATATTCGCCGTGGTCGCCCTCAAGGTCGTGGCCCTGCGCTCCGCGCGCTATGCCACGCTGTTCAACCGGCTCGCGTACGTGCCGCTTGCGGTGATTCTTGCGTTCTTCGTCGGCCTCATCATGGGTGAGCCGTTCATCCCCGGCAACGCCGAGCGTTACGCCAGCGTGCTCAAGACCACTGACGGCGATTTCGCCAAGGATATCGAGGAAGTCGACTATTCGGATGTCCCCGTGATCGATCGCGCTTCCGCGCAGTTGCTCGGCTCCCGCGCCATGGGTTCGATCCCCGAGTTCGTGAGCCAGTTCGAGATCAGTCCCGCCTACAGCCAGATCAACTATCAGGGTCGCCCGGTGCGCGTGAGCCCGCTCACCTATGCCGATCTTTTCAAGTGGCTGAGTCATCGCGGCACGGGTATCCCCGCGTACGTGCTCGTGGACATGGTCACGCAGGAGGCCGAGGTTGTGCGTCTGAAGGACCCGATCCGCTATTCCGAGAGCGAGCCGCTCGCGCGCAACATCGACCGCTACGTGCAGCTTAAGTACCCCACCTACATGTTCGATCAGAAGAGTTTCGAGCTCGACGAGAAGGGAACGCCCTGGTGGGTCTTTCCCGTGCAGAAGCGCACCATCGGCCTGTTCGAGGGCACCACGATCCAGCGCGTTGTCCTGGTGAACGCTTGCACCGGCGAGACTGAGGATTACGCGATTGAAGACTGCCCCACATGGGTCGACCGCGCCTATCCGAGCGACCTCATCATCCAGCAGTACAACTGGAGCGGCGCGTACAGGGGCGGTTGGCTCAACTCCTGGCTTGGCCAGCAGGGCGTGGTCCGCACCACGCTCGGCACCGACGGTGAGCTCGGCTACAACTACCTTGCCCAGGGCGATGATATCTACCTGTACACGGGTGTGAGCTCCGTGACTGCCGACAGCTCGAATGTTGGCTTCATCCTGGTCAATCAGCGCACGGGAGAGTCGCATTACTATCCGGTGGCGGGCGCCACCGAGGATTCGGCCCAGGCGTCTGCCGAGGGTCAGGTGCAGAACCTCAAGTACGAAGCGACCTACCCGCTTCTGCTCAATGTCGCCGGGCAGCCGACCTATTTCATGGCGTTGAAAGACAATGCCGGCCTGGTCAAGATGTACGCCATGATCAACGTGGAGCATTACCAGAGCGTCGCCACGGGTTCCACGGTTGCGTCGACTCAGGAGAGCTACCTGCAGATGCTCGCCACATCCGGTGCGCTTTCCGGAGATGAGGCGGCGGCGAGCGGTGCGGAGGTCGAGGTCTCCGGCACTATTGCCTCCATTGCCCAGGCGGTCATCGACGGAAATTCGCACTTTTACGTCACACTCGAGGGCGACTCGGCGATTTACGACTTCGCCTTGCCCGATATGTTGGAAATCGTCCGTCACAAGGTCGGGGATTCCATCACGTTCAATTGCGCCAAGGCGGTCGATGGATCGGATGGCGCCGCGGTTCGTTCCGTGACGAAGTTCGGCGCATCGCGAGCCTCTAAGAACGCGGATGTCGATGAGGGCGGTAACGCATCAACGGTGACAGGGGGCGCTGCAGACGGCGACTCGCCCGCAGCTGCGGGCAATGCCGAGGGCGATACCGCCTCGTAGGCGTGGGGTGCCCACGGACGCGGCAACCGCGAGGAGTTCCCACACGCCCGCTGTGTCCGTCTTGCAGGGCCGCTGCGCATCGACGGCGGTTTGGCCTCCTGGCGTCGGCGGGACTCGACGATCGCCGCCGCGTGCGGAAGCCTGAATATATTCATAGAAATGCCAGCCTTCATCGGGCTGGCATTTTTTGTAGGGCTTTAGCCTGTACGGCACGTCGATTTGGGCCGCGCGGCCGCGATGTGGCGGGATGAGCGGCTATGGCGCTGTTTCACTGATGTGCATAACTACACATTAAAGATGCGAGCAAATGAGCATAACGGTAACGAAGGTGAAACAAACTGTATTAAACATACCAAAACATGCGAAAGTGTGTATACTCGTTCGCCAAGCAAAGCTTGCTTGAAATCAACGCCTCAGGGGAAAGGACACTCTCATGAAGAAGAAACTATTCGGCGCGACCGCCGCAACCCTTGCCATCGCCGGTGCGCTCGCGCTCGTCGGCTGCGGCGGTTCCCAGGACCCCGCGGCGGGCAGCGCCGCTGGCAAGGCAGGGGACGGCGCGGCTTACACGTTGGTCGAGGACGGCACGTTCACCATCGGCACATCCGCCGAGTACGAGCCCTTCGAATATATGGAGGACGGCGAGTACAAGGGCTTCGACCTCGAGCTCGCCGAGCTCATCGCCGATGACCTGGGCCTGGACTTCGAGATCGTCAACATGGATTTCGACGGCCTGTGCGCCGCCGTCGCGTCGGGCACCAAGATGGATGCCGCGTTCGGCGCCATCACCATCACGCCCAAGCGCGAGAAGCAGGTCGATTTCACGGATTCGTATTACATGGATGACCAGGCGATCGTCACCATGAAGGACAACGCCGATATCACGGGAGACAACTACGCCGATGCCCTCAATGTCGAAGGGGTGAAGATCGCCGTTCAGTCCGGTTCCACGGCCGAGGCGTTCGTCAACGAGAACTTCCCCGAGGCGACCGCGGTGCCGTTCAAGAACGCCACCGATTGCTTTGCCGCCCTGCAGTCCAACCAAGCCGTCGCTCTGGTGACCAACCGTTCCGTGGCCGCGCAGCTCACCGCTTCGAGCTTCGATAACGAGCAGGTCATCAAGCTGATCTCCACCGGCGAGGAATACGCCATCGCCGTGAGCAAGGACAATCCCGGCCTCAAGGACGCGATCAACGAGACGCTCGCCAAGTTCTCCGAGGATGGAACCATCGACGCCCTGATGGAGAAGTACAGCATCAAGTAGCCGCTTCGCATCGTGACGGCCCGCCCTCCCGTGCGCGAGCGTGGGAGGGCCTTTGCGGCGAGGTGCGATGCCGGTCGCGTGTCCGTTGGCGGCACGGCACTCTACGGCAGAGTGCCCCGCATGATTGAAAGAGGAAAGAGCCATGGATACCGGGATTTCTTTGACGAGGGGAACATCGGGCACGCCTCCTTGCGCGGCGCTCCGCATCGCGGCGCGCCTGTGCGTCGCGATGTGCCTCGTCTGGGTGGCGTTCGGGGTGACATGCGGCACGGGCGCCGTCCCTGCCCACGCACTCGAGGTCGAAAAGCTCACCTGCCAACCCAACGGGGACGCGGGCAGTGAGGTCCTCGGCGGGACCGAGACGCGCATCACCTGGGAGGTCCAGGCGGATGCGGATGAGGAGCTCACGGGGCTCTCGCTCACCGTCCCCGAGGGTACGTCCTTCACAACCGAAGACCTCCGCCTCACCATGCTTTCAGGTGAGGACCTCATGGAGCGCGCGTTCATCGAACCCAAGATCAAGGTCGAGGGCGAGACGCTTGAGCTCGTGTTTCCCGAGACGGCGCCGGCGGGGCGGTTCTTCCGCGTCGAGCTCTACGGTGTCGTCTTTCCCGCTGCAGGCGGCGCGATGCAATGCACGGGCTCCTATACGCTTGCGGATGGGCACGAGCATGACGTCGACGGCATTCCCGCGGTCGAGATCGAGGGCGTGACGCCGTTCGACCAGTTCAAGGCCTTCCTTGAGGAGCAGCCCTGGGTCGAGGCATGGAACTCCAACACGTTCTTGCGCCTGTTCTTCAACCCCGTGCTCATCGTAAGCAGCCTGCCCATCATCTTCGGCGGCTTTTTGATGTCGGTCGCCATCGTGCTCGCTGCGTTCCCGCTGGCGATCCCGTTCGGCTTCCTGTTCGCGCTCATGCGCATCTCGAAGTCGCGCATCTTGCGCGCACTTGCGGCCGTGTACGTGAACCTCATCCGCGGCACACCGGCGTTCCTGCAGATCTACATCGCGTTCTTCGGCCTGCCGCTCGCCGGAGTCAACATCGATAACTACACGCTCGGCGTCATCGTCATGGCGATGAACTCCGCCGCCTATCTGTGCGAGATCTTCCGTGCGGGCATCCAGTCCATCCCCAAGGGTCAGTCGGAGGCCGCTCGTTCGCTGGGGATGAGCGCGGCCCAGACCATGGTCTCGATTATCATCCCGCAGACGTTCCGCAACGTGATTCCCACGCTGACCAGCGAATTCATCTTGCTCTATAAGGACACGTCCCTGCTCGCGGCGGTTGGTGTCATGGAGATCGTCATGTACGCCAAGACCATCGTGGCCACGACCGGGTCCATCACGCCCTATGTGGTCGCCGCTCTGTTCTACCTCGTGGTGACATTGCCGCTCGCTCGCGTGGTGAGCCTGCTCGAGTTGCGCCTCACCGGCGCCACGGCGGGCACCAATGCGGGCCCCCTCGGCAAGAAACCCGCCAAGAGCGCGGGGACCATGGTGCCCACGCCTGCCGACCATATCGCCAACCTGTAGGGAGTGCTTGAGATGACTGATGTGACGAAGCGCGACGCCGCGGTCGAGGGCGCGCCCGTTGACGGGTGCGCGGATGCGGGCACCGGTGCTCAGGCGGCGGCCTCTGCTGGAAAGTCCGTGGCGGCGATGGTGACCCGTGCTGGCGATGCCCCCGTGGTGCAGATTCGAGGACTGCACAAGGCGTACGGCGGCAACGAGGTCCTGCGCGGGATCGACCTGGACGTGCATCGCGGCGAGGTCGTCGTGGTGCTGGGGCCGTCGGGTTCCGGCAAGTCGACGATGCTGAGGTGCGTTAACCTGCTCGAGACGCCCACCGCGGGCTCGATCGTGGTCGAGGGTGTAGACATTACCGGGAAGGGCGTGGACATCAACAAGGTCCGCTCGACCTTGGGCATGGTGTTTCAGCAGTTCAACCTGTTCCCGCACCTCTCGGCGAAAAAGAACGTGATGATCGCGCAGCAAAAGGTGCTCAAACGCAGCCGTGAGGAGGCCGAGCGCATCGCGGTCGAGGAGCTGGGGAAGGTCGGCCTTGCCGACCGCGTGGATTTTATGCCTTCTCAGCTTTCCGGCGGTCAGCAGCAGCGCGTCGCCATAGCGCGCGCCCTGGCCATGAACCCGCACGTCATGCTTTTCGACGAGGCGACGAGTGCACTCGACCCCGAGCTCGTGCGCGACGTGTTGGGCGTCATGCGCGACTTGGCTCGCGAGGGGATGACCATGATCGTCGTCACGCACGAGATGCAGTTCGCCCGTGACGTCGCCGATCGCGTGGTGTTCATGGACGGGGGCGTTATCGTGGAGCAAGGGACTCCCGAGCAGGTGTTCGACCATCCGCAATCGGAACGAACCAAGGATTTCCTCGGCCATATCTCGTAGGCGAACATCGATTCCGTGCATGTGCCCCGAGCGCCCGGGTACCTTTGACATAATGGGTCGGGTACTCGAGCGCTCGGAGGCTTTTTCATGTTGCAGGTCATCATCTCTCCCGCAAAGCAGATGCAGGTGGCTCGTGATGGGTTTGCCCCACGTGGCATCCCGCCGCTTTCGGAGAAGACCGCCCACGTCATGGATGCCCTGCGCACAATCGAGCGTGAGCAGGGGAGCGAGGGGTTGCAAGCACTGTGGGGCGTCAACGACAAGTTGTTGGCCGAGAACTTGGAACGCCTGCATAGCTATCGAGACATTGCCGACGCGAACTTCCTTGGGGATGCGGAACTGTCTCGCCTTGTCTCTCCCGCGATCTTCTCTTATGTGGGCATTCAATTCCGCAGCATGGCGCCGGACGTGCTCGACGCCGCCGCGCTCGAGTGGTTGCAGGGGCATCTGTGGGTGCTTTCCGCGCTCTATGGCTGCGTTCGACCGTTCGATGCTGTTCAGCCGTATCGCTTGGAGATGGGTGCCAAATTGTCCGTGGATGGGGAGAAGAATCTCTATGCGTTTTGGGGCGATTCGATCGCACGGGCCGTGTGTGCCGAGTTGGACACATGGCCGGACGATGTGGTCGAAATTGTGAATCTGGCCAGCGTGGAGTATTCCAAGGCGGTGCTTCCGCATCGACCTGACGGAGCGCGTGAGGTCACGTGCATCTTCGGTGAGGGTTTGCGCAACGGCAGGCCAATCCAGCGTTCGACCGCGAGCAAGATCGCGCGCGGCAGCATGGTTCGTTGGATGGCGGAGCGTGGAGTGCATCGCGCTGAGGAGCTTAAGCGTTTCGATGTTGGGTATACGTTCGACCCCGATCTATCCCAGGGAGATGCGAAAGGGCAGACCCTTGTCTTCATGAGGGGATAGGCACGTCAGCCGGTTTGTCATCGGAATGTGTGAGAAGGCGCCTCGCGGCTCCCGGTATGAGGGGCTGCGAGGCGCCTTTCGGATGGGGCACTGTCGTGCAAGCGGGTCCGGGCTACAAGGCGCTCTCGTAGATTTCCCGGGCGTCTTCCAGGGTGAGCTTGAGGAACGTGCCGAAGCTCTCTCCGCGGTTCACGCGCAGGCCGCAGATCATCTGGTCGATGTCATCTTCTGCGATACCGAGCTCGCCGAGCGTGGAGGGCATGCCCATGGACATGAAGAAGTCCTGCAGTTCGTCGATGGTCGCTTCGACGGCGTCATGTACAGCGCGCTCGGGCGTGATCTCCTCGTCGATGCCGGACAGGTCGTCCACCTCGGGGTCGATGGGTTCGATGCCGAACACCTCGGCGCCGAAGGTGAGGAAGCGCTCGGGATGGCTCTTCCACACATGGCGCATCCACGCGGGGAAGATGACGGCAAGGCCCGCGCCGTGCGTGATGCGCGGATCGACGGCCGAGACTTCATGTTCCATGCCGTGACAGGACCAGTCGCCGTCGCGCATGCCGGGGATGCCCAGACCGCAGCCTGCCAGGCCGTTATGTGCGAGTGTGCCGATCCACATGAGCTCGGCTCGCGCATCGTAGCTCTCGGGTTCGTCCATCACGATGCGGGCCGCATCGATGGCTGCGCGGATGAGGCCGCAGGCGATGTTGTCGGTCGCGCCCACCGCGGGCTCTCCGGAGAAAAAGCGCTCCATGATGTGGGCGATCATGTCGGTCACCCCCGCCGCCGTCTGATACGGCGGGAGGGTGAAGGTGAGTTCGGGATCCAGGAAGGCAATCTTGGGGCGGATGAGCTCGCTGTTGCAGCCGCTCTTGAGCCCCTCGGCGTCATTGCTGATGACGCAGGAGTTGGAGGCCTCGGAGCCGGAGGCGGGGATGGTCACCACGGTCGCGATCGGCAGGCAGTGCTCGACGGTTGCCTTTTTGGACCAGAAGTCCCAGGCATCGCCGGTATAGCCCGTGGCGATTGCGATCCCCTTGGCGCAGTCCATTGCCGAGCCGCCGCCGACTGGCAAGACTATGTCGACCTGCTCGCGCTCGGCGAGCGCCGCGCCCTCGCGCACGAGGGCGATCTCGGGATTGGGGCGCACGCCGCCCAGTTCTACATGGGACACGCCGGCGGCGTCGAGTGAGGCCTTTACGCGGTCGAGCGTGCCCGTGCGGACCACGGAGCCCTGGCCGTATACGATCAGGGCGCGGCGATATCCGGCTTCCGCCAGCTCGGCGCCGACCGTATCGGTGACGCCGCGGCCGAATACGAACTTGGTGGGGGAGCAGAAGGTGAAATTGTTCATGGATGTCCTTTCCTGTCGGGCTCTCCGACGCGCAGGTTCTTAAAAGCCGAGGTCCTCTCCGACGAGGATGACGTGGATGCGCCCATCGTGGCGCGAGTGGCGGGTGATGACCTCCTGGCAGCACATGCATTTCTCGGCGTGGCAGTTCGAGCAGACGCCGGCGAGTTCGCACGGGGTGCCGGTGTGTAGGCGCGCGGCGTTGAGCGGGCATGTGACGGTGCGGATGCGTTTGAGCCCGCTTTCGACATCCGCCACGACTTTGTTCATACCGGCGATGACGCAGACATGCTTGGGACCATGGAGCAACAGGGCGAGGCGGTTGGCGTTGCCGTCGATGTTGACGAGTTCGCCGTCGAGTGTGATGGCGTTGGTGCCCATGAAGAACCAGTCTGCGTCGACCTGCTCGCGCCACATGGCATCTTGCTCCTCAGGCGTGGTGGCCTGCGAGCGGTCGATCATGCGGTGGCCGTCGGCCTCCAGGGCCGCTTTGATGCCGCTTTCGGAAAACGAGACGCTTCCGCCCCAGGTGACGCTTTGGCCCGGTTCTACGAGGTCGCGTGCGAGCTCGACCGCCTCTGCGGCGGTATGGCGGTAGTGGCCGGTCATGTTGCGAATCGCGAGTTTCTTGATGATGTGCTCCGCGGTGGTGCGGCGTGCGGTCCTCTTCACATCTTCCATGATGCCTCCTCGGCTTGGTGTGCGGTGCGGGTTGTGGGGGGCAGCTTGGCAGCTCCATCTCCCGTAAGCCCGATCTGTTCCATTGTGGCACGACTCCGGTGCCGGTGGTGCTAGCGTTTGATGGTCAAGATGTCATCGAAGCCGATGACGGTCTTTACGATCTGTATTCGCCGAAACGCAAAGTCGATGCGGGCGACGATGCCCGACACGGTGCGGTAGGTGTCCCAGTCGTAATAGGTCACGCGCACCAGATCGCCTTTTTTCACCTGCATGATCGTGCGGGAAAGGGCCAGGGCCTCCTCCTCGGTGAGCTCGTGGCGGGGCTCGGTGATGCGCTCCTGCTGCCGCGCGAGCTCGTAGTAGCCGGTGAGGGCGGCGAAGGGCATGAACTGGGCCGCTCTGCTCGCCCTCGGTTTGCCGTTTGCCGTCAGCGGACCCGCGCCCGCGGCCTCTTGTGCATCCATGTGATCACGCATGGTGTCCTCCCACCTGTTCGTTGCGCTCGCGCCCCGTTGCCTCGGGGCGCAGGCTCCGCCCCATGACGAGTGCGTTTTTTCCATACCGTCCCTTCACGTCGATGATGGCGCGCTGCAGTTCCCGTTCCCGGGCCTCTGCCTCGACGTCGGTGAAGAGGTCGATGGTGCCCAACTCCTCGGGGAGCAGGTCGCCAAAGCCGATGTTCAGCCGCTTGATGGGGCGGCGCGGGTCGACCGACTCGGCGAACAGACGCTCGAAGTATTCTTGAAGCTTGCGGCGCGAGTTCGTTCGCTCCTGCAGCTTGCGTTGCTTACCCGCGTGCGCGTATGCGCCTCTCCCGCTGGCCGGTCTCGTTCCATGTTCCCCGGTGAATGCCCCCGCGCGCCGCGCGTCCTCGGCGTAGAGATCGCGTTCGCGATCGCCGTTCCGCGTGGGTTCGACGCGGTTCTCGCCTGGCCGCGGTGTGATGCGAGGGATGTCCTCCGCGGTGGTGCTGCGCCGATGGCCGCAGCCGTCCACGTACGACGCGCTGCCGCTTACGTCGAGCCTTCGAAGCTCGCGGACCTCGCTGCCATAGCCCACATACAGTGAGATCGAACTGGCTACCACGCCTCGTTCGACGAGCTCGAGCACCGAGGCGTCCACCATCTCGCGGAGCACGGTGAGCGCTTCGTCGTAGCTGTAGTTGCGGGAGAGCACCTGCCCGTTCACCATGGAGGTCGCCTGCGGGCGGTACGCCTGGATTTCGGCGATGGTGCAGGGTTCGATGCCGTGCGCATGGTCTATGAGGTATTCGGCGTTCACCCCGAATTCCCGGTACAAGATCCGCTCGTCGAGCGCGGCGACGCCCATGAGGTCGTAGGCGCGGTACTTCGCAAGGCGCTCGGCGGTGCCCGGACCGATCCCCCATATATCCGTGATGGGGCGATGGCGCCAGATATCTTGCCTGAAGCGCTCCTCGTCCAGTTCGCCGATGCCGTCATCCTCATGCTTGGCCGTGATGTCGAGTGCGACTTTCGCCAGGAAGAGATTGGGCCCGATGCCCGCGGTCGCTGTGATGCCGGTGCGGGCGAGCACGGCGCCGCGCAGTTCATCGGCGAACTCGCGCGCTGTGAGGCCGTAGAGTGACAGATAGGATGTCGCGTCGATGAAGCACTCGTCGATCGAGTAGACGTGGACGTCCAGGGGGCTCACATATTCAAGGTAGATGCCGTAGATGCGCGCCGAGATCTCCATGTAGTGGCGCATACGGGGCGGGGCTGCGATGTAGTCGATGTTTTGGGGAATCTCGAAGAGACGGCAGCGGTTGCGTATGCCGAGCTTTTTCATGGCCGGGCTGATCGCCAGGCAGATGGTGGTGCGGCCACGTGAGGTGTCGGCCACGACGAGGTTTTGCGTGAACGGATCGAGCCCGCGCGCGGCGCATTCGACGGAGGCGTAGAACGTCTTTAGGTCTATGCAGATGTAGGTGCGTTCACGGCCGAGTGCTCCCGCTGCCGGCTTTCCCATCGGATCCTCCCATCGAACATGTGTTCCGAACTTCTGTTCGATGATATGGTCCCGTGCGGACAGAGTCAAACGCGTCGCGTGCCTGTGGGTTTGGCGAAGGTTCGCTGCTCGCGCACGGGCGCGGGTACAATCCCGCCATGGAATTGGCACAACATGTTCGATGGACGCGCTGCCCGGCGGAGGTTTTATGACTGAGGAGAAGCAATCGACTGGTTTGGGAGATGGCATCGCATGCATGGGCGATATCGCGCAGCGGCTGTGCGAGAACAGGCGGTTCGTCATCGTGTCGGTGTGCCTGCTCGTGTTCCTCATCCTGCTCAGCCGTGTGCTGGCGGGCGAGATCATGGCGCTCGACCGCTCGGCCATCGCGCTTATGGTCGGGCATGTTCGCACGGCATGGCTGACCCCCATCATGGAGATGGTCTCGTTTTTGGTCACGCCGGTGCCGCTTTTCGCCTGTATATTCGCCGTGACGCTCGCCGGGCGCTCACGTGGCCTGAAGGGCCTGGGCTGGTTTTGCACGGTCAACCTTGCGGGATCAACCATTCTCAACCAGCTGCTGAAGTTCGCAATCCAGCGCCCCCGCCCCGATGTCTCCCTGCGTTTGGTCGAGATCGGCGGCTTTAGCTTTCCTTCCGGTCATTCCATGGCGGCCATGGCGTTCTTCGGGCTGTTCATCTGGCTCACCTGGCGCTACGTGCGCGATCGTCGTGCACGCGTCGGATTGACCGCGTTCTTGTGCGTGATGATTGCCGCCGTCGGGTTCTCCCGTGTGTACCTGGGTGTTCATTACGCCTCGGACGTGCTCGGCGGTTTTTGCGCGTCCCTTATCTGGTTGGCGGTCTACACCAAGGTGGCCGGGCCGACGCTCGCCGCGGCGAAACGCGTGGGCTAAAGCCCCGTCTCCCAAGGCCCCGTTCGCTCATCGGTCGTTCAAATGCGACGTTTGTCCGCTGCGCGTCCGTCCGCCGGGGCGGGTACAATAGGCGTCGTGAATGACGAACAGTTCAGGAGGCTCGCATGGACGAGGTCAAGGCCGCTTGCCAGGCAACGAGTGAGATCGCGGTGAGCGACGGGTATCTGCGCATCGCCGCGGCCACGCCCAAGATCCGCGTGGGGGATGTGGCTGGCAACGCCGCGGCCATTCTCGAGTGCGTCGACGCGGCCGTTCGCGCCGGTGCGCGCGTGTTGGCCTTGCCCGAGCTCTGCCTCACCGGTTACACCTGCGGCGATCTCTTTCACGACCGCGCCCTCCTGCGCGCAGCTGAGTCCGCGCTCGCCGGCCTGCTCGAGGACACGGCCGACACGCCGCTTCTGTTCACGGTCGGCCTGCCGGTCGCGCATCGCGAGAACGTCTACAACTGCGTCGCCGCATGCTGCGCGGGGCGTCTGCTGGGCCTCACCGTCAAACGCCACCTGCCCAACTACGGCGAGTTTTACGAGCAGCGCTGGTTCGCGGCCGCACCCATGAACGGGGCGGGGTTCACCCCGTTCGCCGGCCAGGACTCCGTGCCTCTTATGGGCGACATCGTCTACACCTGTTCCGACCCCGGCCTCGAGGACGTGCGCATCGGCGTCGAGGTCTGCGAGGACCTGTGGGTCCCCAACCCGCCCTCGGTTGACATGGCGCTTTCCGGCGGCGCGACGGTCATTCTGAACGCGAGCGCGTCGAGTGAGGTCTTGGGCAAGTCGGCGTACCGCCGCAGCCTCGTGTCTGGTCAGAGCGCGCGCCTGTACTGCGCCTACGTCTACGCCAACGCGGGCGAGGGCGAGTCCACCACCGATCTTGTCTTCTCGGGCGAGAACCTCATCGCTGAGAACGGCTCGATCGTGGCGAGCACTTCGCTGTTCTCGCGCGAGATGGCCGTGGCCGATGTGGATCTGGAGAAGCTCATGGCCGAGCGCCGGCGCTCCAACACATGGCGCGCCGGCGAGTGGTGCGTGAGCCATTTGCAGACAATCGATTTCAGCTTCACGGAGACCGGTGAGGGTGCTCCTGTTGCCTGCGAGTCCGTCGAGGATGTGCCGGATTGGCCCACGGTCCTCCCCACCGAGGATACGGGGCTACTGCTCAATTCCGCCCTCGATGTGCTGCGCCCCGCACCGCGTACACCGTTCGTACCCACGGATCCCGCGCGTCGCGCCGCGTGCTGCGAGGAGATCTTGGACCTGCAGGCCGCCGGTCTCAAGACGCGCCTTGCCCATACCGGTACCCACTCGGCCGTCATCGGCCTGTCGGGCGGCCTCGATTCCACGCTCGCCCTGCTCGTCACGGTGCGCGCCTTCGATATGCTGGGGCTGCCCCGCACGGGCGTCCATGCGGTGTCCATGCCCGGCTTCGGCACGACGGGCCGCACCAAGTCCAACGCCGAGCGCCTGGCCGAGCAATTGGGCGTCGACTTTTGCACCATCGCGATCGGCGAGGCCGTTCGCGCGCATTTCACTGACATCGGCCACGACCCGAGTGTGACGGACGTCACCTACGAGAACGCCCAGGCCCGCGAACGCACGCAGGTCCTTATGGACCTTTCCAACGAGCTCGGCGGCTTCGTGATTGGCACGGGCGACCTGTCCGAGCTCGCGCTCGGTTGGGCAACCTACAACGCCGATCATATGAGCATGTACGGCGTGAACGCCGGTGTGCCCAAGACGCTCGTGCGCCATCTGGTGTCGCACGCCGCCGATTCGCTGGGCGGGGAGGCGGCCGCCATCCTGCGCGACATCCTCGACACGCCCGTCTCGCCCGAGCTACTGCCGCCCGGCGGCGACGGCGAGATCGCGCAGTGCACCGAGGAGCTCGTCGGCCCGTATGAACTGCATGATTTCTTCTTGTTCCACATGATGCGCTACGGTTTTGCTCCGGGCAAGATCTACCGTATGGCGTGCCGCACCTTCGCCGAGCTCGACTCGGATGGGGCGCCCGCCTACGAGCCTGCGACGATCCTGTATTGGCTGCGCACGTTCTACCGCCGGTTCTTCGCCCAGCAGTTCAAGCGCAGCTGCCTGCCGGACGGTCCCAAGGTCGGTTCCGTGAGCGTGAGCCCCCGCGGTGATTGGCGTATGCCGAGCGATGCCTCCGCGGCCCTTTGGCTCGAGGAGGTCGACAGCCTGATCGCGTAGGCGCCTACGTCTTTTTGCCTTCCATCCGACCAGCCGGACGGGGTTATTCCATCTCCTTGTCGGGTTGGATGAGCTCCTCGTAACCGCTGATGCGGTCGCGGGCCCCCGGCATGACGGAAAGCAGGAAGCTGTAGATGACCTCGATGATCAGCGTCGCCGAGATTTTGGAGAACGTGAAGTCGACAGTCGTGAGAAGAGCTTCGTAATTGACGGTGCGCAGCACGATGTCCGCCAGGCGCGCGAGGGGCGCGTTCTCGTTTCCGCAGATGAGGATGACGGTCGCGCCTCCGTGTTTGGCCGCACGCAGGATGCGCTCGAGTCGCTGGGACTTGCCCGAATTCGAGACCAGCACCAGCACATCGTCCTTGCCCATGGTGAGGGCGAGCGAGGTTGAGCTCTCCGTGATGGTGTTTGCGACGCAACGGATGCCGAGCTGGCCGAACTTGATGGCCGCGTCGATGGCGACGGCGTTCGTGTTGCCCACGGCGGCGAACATGACGAGTCCCGCACGTCGGAATAGATCGACGACGCGGCGCAGCGTATCGGGGTCGAGCGCATCGAGCGTCGCCTCGATCTCGCGCTGCTTGGCGTGCTTGATGTTGGCAAGGGATTGCTCGATGTCATCGAGGGTGACTTCGCCCGTCACGCGCTCATCGCCCTCGCGGGCCGCAAGGTCGCGTGCGAGGGAGAATTGGAACGAGCGGTAATTCTTGAATCCAAGTTTCTTGCAGAAGCGCGAGACAGACGCTTCTGAGGTGCTGCTCGCACGAGCGAGCTGGGCAGATGTCATCTGGGGCGCACGGTCGGTATTGGCCAGGATAAAGTCGACGATGTGCTGCTCGCTGTCGAGGAACTGCCGCGAAGATGTGATGAGCGGCAGGGCGCTGGGCAATTCGGTGATCGTGGACATGGTTCCTCCTCGAGTTCATATACATCTAGGATACCTAATGACTAGTTTCTTTCATCATCAATTAGATGAATGGAAGTTTCATACCGTTCATCGGCGCTGAAGTACCTTTCACGGAAAGATGCAGGCGTGAAAGAAAGCCATCAAATGCCCGCGTGATAGATTGTTCCTGTCAACAAGCACCAAAGGGGTGCACGAGTATAAGGGAGGGAATATGGCAGAGAAGTACGACATCGTCGCTGCCACGGGCTGCCCCACGGGCATCGCCCACACCTTCATGGCGAAGGAGGCGCTCGAGAAGGCCGCGGCCGAGCGAGGCCTCACCATCAAGGTCGAGACGCACGGCCAGGTGGGCGTTGAGAATGAGCTCACCGCCGCCGAGATCGCCGGCGCTCGCGCCGTCGTGGTCGCCGCCGATAAGGACGTCCATGCCGAGCGCTTCGCCGGCAAGCCCATGGTTTCCGTGGGCGTGTCCCGCGCCATTGCCGTCGAGGCCGCAGGTAAGCTGATCGACGACGCCCTGGTCGCCAAGGCCGATCCGAGCCTGGCTGTTGCCGTCGAGTCCGCCGAGGCCACCGGTGAGAAGGAGTCTTTCGGCCATCAGCTTTACAAGCACCTTATGAACGGCGTCTCCCACATGCTGGTGTTCGTCGTCGCCGGCGGCGTGCTCACCGCGCTGTCCTTCCTGTGGGGCATCACGTCCTTCGATTCCACCGCGGCCGACTACAACAGCTTCGCCGCGATGCTCAAGATCATCGGCGGTGTGGCCATGGGCCTCATGGTTCCGGTGCTCTCCGCCTATATCGCCGAGTCCATCGGTAAGCGCCCGGCGCTCGTTCCCGGCTTCGTCGCCGGCATGATCGCCATCCAGGGCCTGCCCGTCAACGCCACAACCGGCATGATCGACGCCGGCGGTGCGGGCGTGGGCTTCGGCTTCCTCGGCGGTATCGTGGGCGGCTTCCTGGCCGGCTACGTCATCCTGCTGCTCGAGAAGGTCTTCGCCAAGCTCCCGGCCAACCTCAACGGCCTTAAGGCGATCTTCCTCTACCCGCTGTTCTCCACGCTCATCGTCGGCCTGGTCATGCTCGCCATCTCCGGTCCCATGTCCGCCATCAACACCGCGATGATGGACTTCCTCAAGGGCCTGTCCGCCTCCGGCGCTATCGTGCTCGGCCTTGCGATCGGTTGCATGTGCTCCGTCGATATGGGTGGCCCGGTCAACAAGGCCGCCTACGTCACCGGCACCGCCATGCTCACCGAGGCCCTCGCCGCCGGTGTGGGCACCGAGACCTACAACTTCGGTACCAACTTCATGGCCGCCGTCTCCGCCGCCTGCATCGTCCCGCCGCTGATCACCACCTTCGCGGTCGTCGTGGGCAAGAAGTACTTCTCCCAGGAGGACCATGACGCCGGTATCGTGAACTTCATCCTGGGTTGCACCCACATCACCGAGGGCGCCATCCCGTTCATGACCAAGAACATCTGGCCGGTCATGCCCATCATGATGATCGGTTCCTCCATCGCCTCCATCCTGAGCCTCATGTTCGGTGTCCACGACCCCGCACCCCACGGCGGCTTCCTGGTCCTGCCCGTCGTCGAGAACGCCCCCATGTGGGTGCTCGCCATCGCCATCGGCACCGTTGTGGGCGGTATCCTGTTCGTCGCCTTCAAGAAGCACGAGTGGACGAAGGCCCAGAAGGCCGCTGAGACCGAGGTCGCCACGGCAGAGGTTGCCGCCATCGAGGCTGAGCAGGCTTCCGATGAGGGCTTCGTCAAGGCTTCCAACGTGCTCTGCGGCCAGACGGTCGAGAATCGCGACGCCGCCCTGGCCCTTATCTCCGAGCGCGCCGTCGAGGCGGGCATCGCCGAGGACTCCGCCGCCCTGTACGCCGCCTTCCTCAAGCGAGAGGCAGAGGGCACCACGGGCATGGTTGAGGGCTTCGCCATCCCGCATGCCAAGTCCGATACGGTGAAGACCGCCCAGGTCATGGTGCTGAAGAGCTCCGAGGGCATCGCCTCCTGGGAGACCATGGACGAGTCCCCGGTCACCTGCGCCATCGCCCTTCTCGTTCCCGAGTCCGAGGCGGGCACCTCCCACCTGCAGATTCTTTCCAAGGTGGCTACGGCCCTGACTGATGAGGCCTTCCGCGCCGCCGTCAAGTCGACCGACGACCCCGCCGCGATCGCCAAGCTCATCAACGAGCGCCTCGCGTAAACAGTTATCGTGTTTGCCCGGCGGTGCCCTGTCGCACCGTCGGGCAACCTGTACGATTTGGGGGAGGTTTTGGCGGTCTTTCCTTTGTGCGGCCTCTTCCCCGAGGGGCTTTCCTGCGGAAACGCCGGCATTCGAGCGGCGTATATCCTTCAAGCACCCCAAAACCTTCCCCAAAACGTACAGATATGTTTTGGGCAGCCCGGATTCATGTGGTTGGGCGCCTCACGTGCCTTCTTTTTCTGTTTCACGGCGACATTGCGGTGATTCACGGCAGCTTCGAGAAAGGGAACACCTTGATTTACACTCTCACCCCCAATCCGGCCATCGACTACAACATCTCCTGCGATGGCCTGCAGCCCAATACGGTCACGCGTACGCGCGATGCCGTGTACACTCCCAACGGCAAGGGGCTGAACGTCTCCTTCACGCTCAATCACTACGGCGTGGACACCGCAATCCTCGGCTTTTTCGCCGGCTTTTCCGGCCGTTACATCGTCGAAGGCGCCCGCGAGCTCGGGGTCGACGTTCATCCCGTTTGGACCGAGGGCATTACGCGTGTGAACGTTTTCCTGAATGCGGGTCCCGATACCGAGTACAACATGGTGAACTCCGGCGCCGCCATCACCGATGCGGACGAGAGGGCCATGTTCGAGCTCATCGATGGGCTCGAGGACCTTGATTGCCTGGCGATCTCGGGTTCGCTGCCGCCGAATGCCTCCGAGGGCTTCCTGCGAGGCGCCATCGAGCGTGTCCGTGCCCGCGGGGCGCAGTTCGTGCTCGACATCTCAAGCCCCCAGCTCGCCGACCTGCTCGGACTCGAGCCCCTGCTCATCAAGCCCAACGATGATGAGCTGCGTGATATCTTCGGCATCGACGTCCATGCCGGCGACGAGGAATCCGTTGCCGCCGCCATGGCCGAGCTGCATGCCCGCGGGGCGCAAAATGTCCTGCTCACCCTGGGCGGATCGGGCGCGTACTTCTCGAACGGCGAGCACATCTGGTTCGCCAACCGCACCTTCGAGGTTGAGATCCGTTCCACGGTGTGCGCCGGCGACTCTTCGCTTGCGGCCTTCCTATCCATTTGGTTCTCCGAGCGCGACCGCGTGGAGGACGCATTGCGCCGTTCCATGGCAACCGGTGCCAATGTGGTCGAATGCGCCGGCCTGGGCGATTTCGCGCACGTTGAGGAATATGAGAAGGGCATCGAGGTCCGCCTGGTGAAGTAGGGACTCCCGTCGCCGGACGACCGTGGTTTCGGCGAGATACATGGCGTATAGTCAAAGGGGAAAGGGGCTTTCGGCCCCTTTTCTCATACGAGCGAATCCGCCATGTCCGACGCCATCTGTGAGAAAGGAACAGCCCATGCAGTTTTCTCATCGCCTCGACCGCTTCGGCGCCGAGGTCTTCTCGTCCCTAAACGCCCGTCGCGTCGCGCTTGAGGAGCAGGGCCGTACCATCTACAACCTGTCCGTGGGCACCCCCGACTTCGCGCCGTACCCGCACGTGGTCGAGGCTCTCACGCAGGCCGCCCAGGACCCGCAGATGTGGAAGTACTCGCTACGCGACCTGCCCGAGCTCAAGCAGGCTGTTTGCGATTACTACGAGCGCCGCTTTGGTGTCGCGGGAATCACGCCCGACATGGTCGCTTCTTGCAACGGCACTCAGGAGGGCGTCGGTCACTTGGGCCTGGCGCTGTTGAATCCTGGTGACACGATCCTCGTGCCCGATCCGTGTTACCCCGTCTTCGAGGCGGGTGCCAAGATCGCCGACGCCGAGCTCGCGTATTACCCGCTCGACGCCGAGCACGATTTCCTACCGTATGTCGCCGGCATCGATCCCGAGATTGCCGACCGCGCCAAGTACATGATCGTGTCGCTTCCCGCCAACCCCGTGGGATCGGTGGGTAACGACGCCCTGTACGACGAGATCATCGCGTTCGCCCGTGAGCACGACCTGCTCATCGTGCACGACAACGCCTATTCCGACATCGTGTTCGACGGTCCCGCCGGCGGTACGTTCCTGGCGCACCCCGGTGCGCTCGAGGTGGGCGTCGAGTTCTTCTCCCTCTCCAAGTCCTTCAACGTCACGGGCGCGCGCATCGGTTTTCTGGTGGGACGCCCTGACGTGGTCGCCGCTTTCACCAAGCTGCGCAGTCAGATCGACTTCGGCATGTTCATGCCCATCCAGAAGGCGGCGATTGCCGCGCTCGAGGGCCCGCTCGAGGAGGTCGAGGCGCAGCGCCTCAAGTACCAGGAGCGCCGCGACGCCCTGTGCGACGGCCTCGAGCGCCTGGGTTGGGAGCGCCCGAACGCGCACGGTTCCATGTTCGTGTGGGTGAAGCTACCCGGCGGTCGCACCGATTCGATGGCGTTCTGCGAGGAGCTCATGGAGAAGGCCGGCGTTATCGTGACCCCGGGAGCGAGTTTTGGCCCCCATGGCGAGGGATATGTCCGCATGGCGCTCGTGCTGCCTCCCGAGGGGCTTGAGCGCGCCGTTTCCGCAATCGAAGAAGCGGGTATTTTGGGCTAGCCTTGCGAGGGATTGTTCTATAATCGAGTTCACGCCTAAACACAAGGATAATTCGGCGAACGATGCCGAATATCCCGTGGCCTGTCCAAAACGGACAGACTGTATCGCCCATCGATGCGATGGGGGAAAGGAAGAGTAAACATGGTGAACGATCGCAAGGTTGCCGTCGTCGGTTGCGGCTTCGTCGGTTCCTCCTCGGCTTTCGCGCTCATGCAGAGCGGCCTGTTCTCCGAGATGGTCCTGATCGACGTCGATCGCGCTCGTGCCGAGGGCGAGGCCCTCGACATCGCGCATGGCGTGTCCTTTGGCAACCCCATGAAGATCTATGCCGGTGATTACTCCGACGTCTCCGACGCCGCCGTGATCGTGGTCACCGCCGGCGCCGCCCAGAAGCCCGGCGAGACCCGTCTCGACCTCGTAAACAAGAACATTTCCATCTTCGGCAGCATCATCCCGCAGATCCGCGAGAGCGGCTTCAACGGCATCCTGCTCATCGTCTCCAACCCGGTCGACGTCCTCACGTATGCCGCCATCAAGATGAGCGGCCTGCCCGAGGGCCAGGTCATCGGCTCCGGCACCGTGCTGGACACCGCCCGCCTCAAGTACATGCTCGGCGAGCACCTCGATGTCGACCCTCGCGACGTCCATGCCTACATCGTGGGCGAGCATGGCGACTCCGAGGTCGCCGCGTGGTCCAGCGCCACGGTTGCCGGCGTGCCGCTGTCCACCTACTGTGAGCTGCACGGCCACTACAACCACGAGGAGTCCGAGCGCCGTATCGCCGACGAGGTGAAGAACAGCGCTTACGAGATCATCGAGAAGAAGCGCGCCACCTACTACGGCATCGCCATGTCCGTCCGCCGCATCTGCACCGCCATCATGCGTGATGAGGACTGCGTCCTGCCCGTCTCCAGCCTCATGGTGGGCGAGTACGGCCTGAACGACCTGTGCATCTCCGTGCCGACCGTCGTTGGTCGCAACGGCGTGGTCACGCGCGTGCCCGTCTCTCTGTCCGAGGAGGAGAACGCCGAGTTCCAGAAGTCCGCTGCGGCTCTCAAGGCCATCGTCGACGAGGCCGGCCTGAACGACTAGTCATCGACGCAAACACGGCGGGTACTTCGCTGCGCTCCGCTTTGTTTCGCCCCCGGTCCGCACATGGGCCGGGGGTTTCCTTTGCCGATTGGGCCGGGGTCTCGCAAACCGCTCGCGGTGGCCGCGATGGCCTCCGGCTACGAGCGTCTTTTGCGTACGATCAAGGGGATAGAATGGTCCAAATGCGAGATCGGTGAAAGGGGTTGAGGCGCTATGGATGAGAAGGGGAGATTGCCGCTGAAGGCCAAGCCCGCTGGGAACTTCTTGGAATACGTTCGCGAGCGCATGGACACGTTCGGCGAACGGCCGCTTTGCGCCGTCGACAGCCTCGTGTTCTCCTGGCTCTCCTACGCGCATATCGGGCCGGAGCTCACGCGCGCATGCACCGTGCGCGGCATCGCGCTGCACGAGCTGTTGCGTGCGGAGGACTTCGAGGGCATGTTCGGTTCGAGCTGGGATGAGCAGGGTAGTCGCGATTTGCTGTTCGCGGTGTGCGCGAGCCCGCGGTTTCGTACCTGTCGCCTGTGCGATCTTCGATTCCGAACGGATAAGGTGAGTGAGGAGCAATTTGCCGCCATGACCTTCCGTCTGCCCGACGGCACATCCTACATCGCGTTTCGCGGTACGGATTCCACCGTCGTGGGCTGGAAGGAAGATTTCAACATGACCTATCTGAGCCCCGTGCCCGCGCAGGAGGAGGCAGCCGCATATCTGGACGAAGTGGCGGCTCGCACGCCGGGTGAGCTGTATGTGGGTGGCCATTCAAAGGGCGGCAACCTTGCGGTCTATGCCGCGGCGATGTGCATGCCACAGCATCGTGCGCGCATCAAGCGCGTCTTCTCCCATGATGGGCCGGGATTTCACCGCGAGTTCTGCGCGGGCGACCCCTATCGGCGCATCGTGCCCATCATGGAGAAGACGGTGCCCAAGTCGACCATGATTGGAGTGGTGCTCTCGGAGGCGCCGGATTTTGCACCGACGATTGTGGAGAGCGACGGCATCTCGATGTTCCAGCACAACCCGTTTTTGTGGATGGTGGACGTTGGGGCGGCGGAGTTCGTGCGCGCCGAAGGCTATACGGCCTCTTCGCGTTTTTTCAACGCGACCCTCGATGCGTGGATGGACAAATACACGTTAGACGAGCGAGGACGCTTCGTCGACGCCTTGTTCGACGTCATCGGAGTGACGGGTGCCACGCATTTCTCGGATATCATGGCCGACCGCAAGACGAACGTGCCGCTCATGCTCAAGGCCATCGAGGGGCTTGACGACGATCTACAGCAATTCGTCAAAGATGTGATCGTGTCATTTGTGAAGACCGCGACGGTCGAGCGGGCCGCCGACGCGGCGAGCGGCATCATCGACTCGATCAAGACGGCGAGTCCGGCAGTCGATGCAATCAAAAGGCGTGCGGGCGAGCGGGGGCATGGGGAGCAGAAGTAGGCTGTCGGTGCATGCGCGATTGTGCGATCCTTGCGGCGGTGGAGCATCGATTGGGGTTCCTGCGCGCCGCCGCGGATCGTGCATGGCCGTCTTGTCAGGTGGTCAGAAGGCGTAGGCGCTTGACATCGATGAGCTCGACCGAGCCGCGTGCGAGTTCGACGAGTCCCTCTCGGGCGAAGTATTTGAGCATGCGGCCGACGGCCTCGCGGGCGCTGCCGAGGTGGCGGGCGATCTCGTCGTGCGTGGCATAGATGGTCTTGGAGCCGCTGCGAGCAACTTCGTCGAGCAACCAGATAGCGAGGCGCGTATCGAGGCCCATGAACAGCACCTGTTGCATGACCCACATGCAATCGCTGAATCGTTCGGTGGCTTGGCGATAGGTGAACGCCTCGGCGTGGATATTTTCCTGTGACACGGTACCGAAGGCTTGCGAGTCGATGATGAGCAGGTCGGAGTCTTCGGCCGCATCCAGCGCGATGTCAAAGGTGATCATGGGTAGGATGCACGAGGCCGCGAGTACGCAGCACTCGCCGGGCTGCACGTAGAAGAGCGTGACCTCCCGCCCCTGGTCGGAGAGCATGAACGCGCGCAGGCGCCCGCTGCGGACAAAGACCACTCCGGCGCACCCCGCCCCGGCGCCTTGAACATGGCTGCCCGCGTCGAATTTCATGCGGCGGCTGCGCTGCGCGAGGAAGGCCCGCTGGCTAAGGTCGAGGTTTCCCCAAAATGGAACGATTTCGGCCAGGTCCTGTTCGATATCCGGCATCGCGCCCGTCGTGATCATCGGCACCCTTTCGCTTCCGGCATGTTTTGCCCCTATGGTATCGGACGTCTCGATCGAGCCGGTTCAAAAATGGGATAGGAGGACCCCGCCGCGGTGGAAAGGTGCGCGGCGGGGCGTGAGAGGGCCCGGTGTTCGCTGACGGCGCAGAAGGGGCGTGCGCCACACGGGCGGAATCGCACGGGTAAGGGGTTCGGGCGGCGTCCTAGACGGGCAGGCCGCAATCGCCCACGCAGGTGTGGGATACGGTGCCACCGCGCATCACCTGCGAGTGGAAGCCGTAGCCTCCGGAGACGTTGGCGCAGGCAAAACCGTGCTGAGAGAGGATGCGGCAGGCGACGTAGCTGCGAAGGCCGCTTGCGCAAAAGACAAGCAGGCGCTTGTCGCGGGGTAGCTCATCCAGATGCTCGCGAAGCTCGTCGACAGGAATGTGCAGCGCGCCCTTGATGCCACCGCGTGAACGCTCGCCGGCGGTGCGCGTGTCGAGTAGGATCGCGTCGCCGTCTTCGGCGACGATCTCGAGCGCCTCGTCCCACGTGACCTGGTCGACTAGGTCATCGAGGATGTTCTCGATCATAAAGCCGGCCATGTTCACCGGGTCTTTGGCAGAGGAATATGGAGGGGCGTAGGCGAGGTCGAGCTCGGTGAGGTCGGCGGCGGTCATGCGGGCGCGGATGGCCACGGCGAGCACGTCGATGCGCTTGTCCACGCCGCCGCGCCCGATGGCCTGACCGCCCAGGATGCGCCCGGTGCTGCGCTCGAAAACGACCTTGAGGGTCATGGTCTCGGCGCCGGGGTAGTAGGTGGCGTGATTGGCGGGGGAGAGAATCACCGCTTCGGCGTCGATTCCCGCGGCGCGTGCCGCGGTGAGGGTGAGGCCGGTGGATGCGCCATCGAGCTCGAACAACTTGAGGACGGAAGAGCCCTGGGATCCTCCGAACTCGCTCTTGCGGCCGCAGATGTTGTCTGCGGCGATACGGCCCTGCTTGTTGGCGGGACCGGCGAGTGCAATCAGGGCGGGGGAGCCGGTCACCACATTGGTGACCTCGACGGCGTCGCCAACGGCGTAGATATCCGGGTCGCTCGTGCGCATGGCGGCATCGACCTTGATGCTCCCGCGCAGGCCGAGCTCAAGCCCCGCCTCGCGTGCGAGCGTCGATTCGGGTGCAACTCCGATGGAGAGCATGACGAGGTCGCTTTCGAGGACGCGTCCATCTGCGAGGGCGGTAAAGATCGCGTCCGATGTTTCCTCAAAGCCGGTGACGTCGGCTTTGAGCAGCAGCTCGACGCCCTGCTCGCGGAGATGGTTGTGGAGCAGCGAGGCCATATCTGCGTCAAAAACGGGCATGACATGCTCGCCGCGCTGGACGACCGTGACCTCGACGCCGCGATCGCGCAGGTTTTCGGCCATTTCGAGGCCGATGAAGCCGGCGCCCACGACCATGGCTCGCCTCGGCTGCCTGCGTTCGATGAACTCGGCGATGTGGTACGTGTCCTCGACGGTGCGAAGCGTGAACAGGCGCTCGGCGTCGATGCCGGGTAAGTCGGGCGTCACGGGGCGCGCGCCGGGGGAGAGGATCAGCTTGTCGTAGCCCTCTACGTATTCAGTCCCGTCGTCGAGACGGCGTACGGTGACGGTATGGGCCGCGCGATCGATCGAGACGACCTCTTGCCGCACGCGGGCATCGATGTTGAAGCGGTTGCGGAAGCTCTGCGGTGTCTGCAGCGTGAGTTTGGATCGATCGGTGATGGTCCCGCCGACGTAGTAGGGCAGGCCGCAATTTGCATAGCTCACAAAGCCGGAGCGCTCGATCATGATGATCTGGACATTCTCGTCCAGGCGGCGCAGGCGCGCCGCGGCGGTTGCTCCTCCGGCGACGCCGCCGACGATGATGACTTTCATGGTGAGGTTCCTTTCGATGCTGTGCGTGTGTATGGGGGGCGCGGGGCGATCTCAGCGGGCCAGCGGGCCAGACCAGCGGCCGATGCCGCCCATATTGACGACATTGGTATACCCCTGGCGCTCAAGTTCGCGCACGGCTTGCGCGCTGCGAGCGCCGGACAGGCAGTACGCGAAGATCGGTGCGCTCTTGTCGGGCAGGCGCTTGGCGGCGGTGGCCGGGATGGAAACCAGTGGGATACTCAGGGCGCCCTCGATGTGGCCATCGCGATATTCCTCTGGGCTGCGGACGTCGATCATGACGCTGCCGGGTGTCTCGCGCGCCTGGACGGCGAGCTCGTTGATGCTGGGGCCGAAGATTCCGGAGAAGAGGGACATGGTGAACGCCTTTCCTTTGCGTGCGGGCGCCTCGCCCGCGTTTCTTGTTCGACATACACCATACGGTTCGGCGCGGTCCGAGTCTGTGACTTCGTCACCAAAGGCGCCTTTGCGCGGCGCGGGTATAATGCAGGTTCAAGCGCATCAAAGGAGCCTGTCAGTGAAGATCAACCACGCAATCCTGCATATCCTCGACTTCGATTCCGCCGTGAACGTGATGAGCGAGCGCGAGCTGGATCTCGATACCCGCGCCGTCCGCTCGTTTGTGAGTTCGCATCTGCGTCGAGCCCGCACGAGTGTGGACAATCGGCGTGCGGCGTTCTCGGAAGAAAGCGCCTTCGCCGGTGAGCTCAAGGGATATTTCTTCGGCGACCGAGAGTTTGTGGACCTATCGCAGCAGATCGCGGAGTTCTTTGGTGCGGAGCTCGCCAAAGCGGACAAGATGGAATCCACCGACGTGCTTGTGGCCGACTTCGACGATGATGACGACGTGCGTTGGTTCGCCGTGTTTCTCATGGCGAACCGCACGGCTTTCATGCACGAGGTCGCGCGCGAGGCGGGCGAGGTTCGCAACGACATCGCGAAGCGTTACGCCATCCTGCCCGCGCCCTCTCAGAAGGTGAGCTCCTACGCGCTCGTGCGCGCGAGTTCCATGGAGGCGTTCTATGTGGACAAGAAGCGCAAGATCATGGGCGAGGATACGCTCATCATTCCTGACGGCCTGCTCCAGTGCGAAAGCGGCGTTTCGGGCAAGGAGGTCATCGAGGCCGTGACGCGCATCGTCGAGGAGGTTGCCGAGGAGCACGGTGCCAACACGGCAGTGGCGCTTGCCAAGGCCAAAGCCGCGGTGGCCGAAAAGGTCGAGGTTGACGAGGAGATCGCCCCCTGGGATATCGCCGAGGACATCTTCGAGGACGAGCCCGTGCTCAAGGAACGCGTCGAGGAGCGCGTTCGCGAGGAACGCCTGCCCGAGCGCGTGGCAGTGGAGCGCGCCGTGGTGGAGCGTGCTCCCGTGCGCAACCACAAGATTCGAACCGATACCGGCATCGAGATAAGCTTCCCCGCGGAGATGCTCAAGGACACCGACTACGTGCAGTTCGTCAATGAGCCCAACGGCCTGATTTCTATCGAGTTGAGGAACATCGGCAGTATCGAGAATCGATAGACGGACAAATGCCGTGTTACGATATCCCAGATATAGCAATATGGTCGAGATGGTGGTGCGGAGACGCACGGACGTTCAAGGCGTCCAGGGGAATCGGGGTGCAAGTCCCCGGCTATACCAGTAACCGTAACTCGGACGGCTGCGCTGTGAGCGTCGTAGATCGGACGGCGCGCGCAATCGGATGACGACAAGTCGGATCGCCTCCCATCTGAGCGTGCCCCTCATTGAGGGGCGCCGACCCTGGGGGAAGGGATCCGACATGATCGGACGTAATTGCCGCCCGCCGCGCGGAGGGTTCAAGGCGCCTGTTTGGCGCAAGGCTCTCGTGGCGGCACTCTCGCTTTCATTGATCACGGGCAGTGTGCCCGCGCCCGCATGGGCGCAGTCCGTCGAGGATGCGCAGGATATGTTGGCTCAGGCTGCTGCGGCTGCGCAGGAGCCCCGCGCGGACGTCGACGCGGCGGTTGCCGCAGGCGGCCTAGCTGCGGGGGAGGGCCACGAAGAGGCCACCGCACCTGCGGGGGATGCCGCGAAGGGCGAGCAACCTTCCGCGCCGGCACCCGAGCCAGCCGCTCCCGCCCGCGATGATGCGCCTGCTACCCCAGCTGACGACGCGCCTGCGGATGGCGCCGCACCTGCCGCGAGCGCAGACGACCGCTCCGCCCGCGCGGGCCTCGACGCGGATTACATCTACATCCACGACAAGAACGGATCGGATCCCCGCAAGATCGGCGTGGGCCAGGAGCTGCGCATCGACGCCACCTATGAAGATCTCGAATGGGGTGACGAGTACGACTTTTCCGACCGCGACTACGAGGGCATGGCCTTCCAGTGGTACGTGGGCGAGCAGAAGGTCGACTACGCCTCCGGTGACACCGCCTGGAAGGCCAAAGGCTACGTGGCCATCGAGGGTGCCACGAAGCGCTCCTTCACCGTGCCCGAGGGCCTGATCGGCAAGCGCCTCGCCGCGCGCGTGGTCAACCCCGGCGGCAGCGTGGTGTGGGTGTCCGCCTCGAGCGCTCAGGTGACGGACGGCAAGACCGATCTGGTGCGCGTGGGGCTTTCCGGCAAGGCCAAGGTCGGGGCCACCCTGCGCGCCACCGCCTTTGAGGAGGGCGGCTGGTCCGGCGAGCAGGAGGCGACGGCCGGCGTGACGTACCGCTGGCTGGCGGCCCCGAGCACCGCGGACGAGTTCGCCCCTATCTCTGGCGCCACCGGTCCCGCGCTCACGCTCGACGCCTCGCTTGCCGGCAGCCACATCAAGGTTGAGGCGACCTCGCGCAACACCGTGGCGTCCGAGGCTGTGGGCCCCGTGGCCGCCGCCGGATCCGCCGAGAACGAGGCCAAACTCGCCGCCGCAATCGCCGCTCTCGAGAAGGACGGCTTCAGCGGCTATTATCCTGCGCCCGCGTTCGGTGCCGACACCAACCTCAACACCATGATCGAGGCGCGCCTGGAAAAACTCGGCGTGACCGGTGTCGTGAGCCATGTGGTGAGTTCCGGCATGGAGAAATACGAACCTGCTGCCCGCGGTTCGATCGACACCACGGTTGGCGCCTCCAACGGCAATATCGAGTTCTTCTTCTTGCCGCCCGTGGAGCGCACGAGCAGCACCGACTACACGGTGCTGCGTCGTTTTCAGCCCACGTATCGGCTGACCTGCGGTGACGCGACCGACACCTTTACGCCCAAGCGCACCTCTCAGTTGCCGTGGGACGATGCGCGTGTGGGGGAGTACCTCAACCGCACCTTTGACAATGTTGAACTTCCAGCTGAATTCGCCCAGGGCTCCATTCCCGAAGCCGTCACGAAGCTCGAGTTGCCGTTCAGGGTCGTCGACGCAAAAACGCGGAAGACCGTCGCAAGCATAGAGTGGACCTCCTCCAATGCCAAGGTCGCCAAGGTGGTTTCCTCGTATAACGCGGCCTCGGTTTCCTTCACGCATCCCGCCGCGCCCGCCGACGTGGTGCTCACCGCCACGATCAAGATGGCAGGCACCTCAGGACTGTCCGAAAAGACGGTCGCCGTGGAGCACCCCCTTTCGGTCGAGCCGCGATCCGACGCCACGGTCGAGCAGATTGAGCGTGAGCTGTCCTCTGTGCTTGCCAAGGCCAAAGTCGGCCTGATGCAGGGCGGCACGCTGAACACCTCAGCGGTTTCGGGCGACCTCAAGCTCCCTACGCCCCGTGCCCTCGGTATCGACGGCCGCGTGTACAAGCTCTCCTACGAGAGCAGTGATTCCGCGGCGATTCGTATCGACACCTATCGCGGCGTTGTCACCGGCAATCTCGAGGGTGAGGAACCCCGGTCCGCGCTGATCACCGCTTCGCTCACCTATGAAGGCGTGACCGCCACGCGCGAGTTGGGCGCCTTCACGCCCGCCATGGTCACGAATGCCGAGATTGATGCCGCCATCGACTTCATGGGCAGGGTGAAGGCCGACTACGCCGCAGCGTTGCTGGGCACCAACGCCTCGTCAGACGAGGTTGTGGATGACCTCGATACCTTCCAGAGCGCCTCTCCGGCTGAGGATGGCTCCATTGTCTGGGCGCGCACCTCGACCGACTGCGACGACGCGGGTGTCGTGCCTGTCGACCTGCCCGGTTACGATCCCATGGGACCGGCGCAGTGGCGCCTATTCCGCTCGTCGCGCCCGTCCGTTGTGGCTCACGAGAACCTACTTGTCACGCAGCCTGCGTATAACACCAAGGTCCGCATCGACTCGACGCTCACCTATAAGGCTTTCGAGTCCCTTGCCGAGGCCCATCCCCAAAATAATAAGCTCCAGCAGCTCGTCAACCAGCCGGTTAGCGCGATGTACACCGTTTTGGGTGCCACGGGTGCCGAGAACCCCGAGGCTGGTCGCACGCTGACGGTCAATGCGCGCGTGACCGGCTTGGATGCGGTCAAGGACGACGGCACGCGTGAGCAGCGCGATTGGATCCCGCTCACCGAGGTGACGCTGCCCGTGGAGGAGGGCACCACCGCCTGGGATGTGTTCGCGGGGCTGCTTGATGGGGCCGGATATACCTATACGCTTAACTCTGCGGGGCCAATCAGCATCACCACGCCTGAGGGCGTCACCCTCGATAGCGACTTCAACAAACCCTATAGATATTGGGCGTTCTTCATCAATGGCGAGTACGGCCAAGGTGCCGAGGGCGCTGCCACGACCTGTCCGGTTAGGGACGGCATGACCATCGAGTTGCGCTACCTCGACGACGGCGTGACTGTGTTGCCCCAGGCGGGTGTGACTGTCAATCCCGATGCCGAGCACCCGCACCTTGACGGCCAGTGGAACGGCTTTATCAATGGTGGCTCCGGCTCGGTGACCGATGCTTTGACGCCGACGAGCAACGGCGAGCTCGCGTGGGCTGAGAACCTGCTCACACACGAGGAGGTCGAGGCGAGCGGAAAGCTCTTCGCGTCCGACCCACTTATCATTGATGGCAAGATTTATATCGTGACCGCATCCGAGGTGCAGGATCCGGAGACATGGCGGCCCATCCATAGCCTCGCTCGCCTGCAGGTTGTCGACCGCTCGACAGGTAAGATCGAGCGAGAGGTTCAGCTGGGCGCCACCATGGACAGCACCTGTCGTCCCGCATACTCAGGCGGCATCATCGTGATTCCCCTGTCTGGCGGGTATTTGCAAGCCGTTTCCGCCAAAACTCTCGAGACGATTTGGATCGTTCCCGCATCGAGTCAGGGGCAATCCTTGTGCACGCTTACGGTGCACGATGGCTATGTCTATGTGTCGATGTTCGATTCCTTTCAGGACAAGCTTACGGTGGGTGGTTCGGTGCGCCGATTCAACATCCGCACGGGTGCCCTTGCGGGCGAGGTGCGCACCGACGCGTCCGGTTATTACTGGGCCGGAGGCGTCATGGTCGGCGATTACTTCGCCATCGGCGACGATCAGGGACAAGTTCACGTGTTCACGGCGGACCTTTCGCGTGAGGTTTCGAGTCTGAAGATTGCAGATGCCTCGATCCGCTCCACGCTCGTCCTGTCCGAAGGCTTTGTCTATGCGGTGTCGCAGCAGGATGGTACGCTGCATAAGCTCATCGTGGATGATGCGGGCCACGTAGAGGAGCTCAGCTCCGTCAAGTTTGCCGACACGTCGACCTCGACGCCTACGATCAGCGGTGGACGTGCGTTCATAGGTGGATTCAAGGGCAACGGGAAGAACAAGAACGGCGTGTTGGCCGTGGTCGATCTTGAAAGCATGAACGTTCAGCAAGTGCTGAAAGCAGATGGAGAGAAGATTCCCGACGAGGTTAAGAGTTCGCCCCTCGTGTCCGTCCAGGGGTCAGAGACCTATGTATACTTTACGGTGAACTGGGCTGAAGGTTATCCGTCGTACACGAGCGGCGGAAGCATGTACGTGTATCGCCTGGGCGATGATGAAGCATCTCTGATGTTCCAGCCCGGTCCGGGGCAGATTGAGTTTTGTATGGCATCGGTTATCTGCGATGAGGAGGGCAACCTCTACTACACCAACGACTCTGGCCATCTGTTCAAAATCGCCGGGAACGGTCCTGTGCAGGGTGGCGGTTCCGGCGGCGGTGAGACTGGTGGCAACGGCGGTTCCGGCGGTGGCAACGATGGCCAGACCGGCGCTGGCAGCGGTAACGGCGGTCAGACGGGTGACGGCAACGGAGCCGGCGGCCAGACTGGAGGCAACGGCGGCCAGGTCGGTGGCTCATCTGGCAATAATGGTCAGTCCGGCTCCAACTCCAATGCGGGTGCATCCGGCACCCCGACTGCGGGCAACACCAATTCCACCACGCCCCCTTCGAAGATCCCGGTAATTGGTTCGGTGCCGGCGGGCGCTAAGCCCCTTGCAAAGGGGGCGTCCGATAAGAAGGAGGACGCCTCTCAGCGCGATGCCGCGGCCGCTTCCGATTCTGGCGAGAAGACCCAGGATGCGGATTCCGCCGTCGCCCCTGAGAGCGCTTCGAACGCGCAGGCCAATGTCGCTTGCGACATGCCCGTGCCTGCCCGCATCGCGTTCGTAGCAGGTGCCGTGGGCGTGACCGGACTCGTGGCGTCGGGTCTGTGGATGGCGTTCACGCGCCGTCACAAGGAGGTTTGATATGGCGGATGAAAAGAAGCCCATCTCGGCAGATTCACCAGTGGACGATGCGGAGATGTCCTGCCGCGACGTCGTGATGGGCGCTCCTGCCGATGAGGGGCGGGCAACCGACCACTCCGATCATCGCCGAAAAACGGTCCAGCTTGCAATCGCGGGCGTTTCCCTTGTGCTTGTATTGGGTTCAGCGGGGTACTTCGCTCTGAATCCCGATGCGATGTCCATGGGCAGTGGCGCCGCGGCCGCCCAGGCGGGTTCCAATGCGGATGGGGATGCCTCCGATGTCGAATCGGGCGAGGGCGCCTTCGTCGCCCCAGACGCCACTCCGGTCGAGAACTCGTCTGAAGATTCGGGAGACCGGTCGTCCAGCACCTCGGGTGACAGCGGTTCGAAGGGCCAGTCCAGCGCATCCGACTCCGCCGGATCTAACTCCACGGCATCCTCGTCCAGCGGCCCCAGTGGGAGCTCCGATTCTTCGTCCAACAGCTCCAGCGGAAATCCCGGCGGCCCCGCGAACGGATCGACCCCATCAAAGCCCAATTCCGGTGGCGGTTCCTCGCAACAGGGCGGTGGGGGCCAGGCTGACAAACCGGCGGGCGGTGGGCAAAAGCCCGCGCCCAAGACCGTGACGGTCTCCATCTCGGTCGATTCCAGCGCGGTGGGCGGACCGGTTTCCGGTAGCGGCACGTTCACCTTTGAGGAGGGCGCTACGGTCTACGACGCCCTGTGTGCTTTGGGGCTCAGCATCGGGTCACAGGACAGCATTCACGGCGTGTATGTGAGTTCCATAAACGGCCTGGCCGAGAAGGAGCATGGCGCCTCGAGTGGATGGATGTATGCGGTCAACGGCAAGCTGCCCAACATGGCGTGCAGTGCCTACAAGCTTGTCGATGGCGATTCCATCCAGTGGCGCTATGTGACCGGTTAGTCGATTCGCGCGTCGGTTCAATGCGCGCTTCGGCGTTCATTCGCGTACTTCGTTAGCATGAAGAAGCCCGGAAGACCTGTGGCCTTCCGGGCTTCGGTGCTTTGCGCGAACGGGCTGCGGGATAGTTTACTTGGTGACGATCAGCGGATCGCCGACCTTCACGAGCGGGCGCCCGCCGAGCAGGGTGCTGGAGGAACCGATCGCGTGGACCTCGTCCAGCTCCTGGGGGTTGCTCACCACGCAGGTCACGACGTCGTCATGGCCGGCGGCCTTGATGGCCTCGTCGTCAAAGGAGAGGATGGGCTGACCGGCGGAGACGATATCGCCCGCCTCGACATAGCGGGTGAAGCCCTTGCCATCCATGTCGACGGTGTCCAGGCCGACGTGGATGAGAACCTTGGCACCCGTTTCGGACAGGATGCCGATGGCGTGGTTGGTGACGGTCACCACGTCAACGCGGCCGGACACCGGGGCGTACACGACGTTGCCGACGGGCAGGATGCCGTAGCCCTTGCCGAGCAGGCCCTGGGAGATGACCTCGTCGTTGATTTCCTTCTGATCGACGAGCATGCCGGAGATGGGCGCGTAAACGGTGTCCTTGCGAGATGCGAACGTGGCGGAGACGGGGGTCTCGGTGTTCTCGGTGCTGTGGAACACACTGGTGATACTGGAGAAAAAGCTCATTGGTTGCCTCCCATTGAGAATGGTGCGCCCTATGCTGCGGCGCACGCGCATATACGGTTATCCTATCCGATTTCGGGTGATTGTATGCCTGCATTTCGGCCAAGCTGGCGGAACCGTGAGATATGTTGCAGTGAATCGGTGAGTGGTCGAATACCGAGAGAGGTTCAGTCGCCATTCCCGCAGGTCGCGCGGTAGCTGGATATGCTTGATGTTGACCGAAGCGAGGTTTACTGCAACATTTCTCGCTCGCGTTGGGCTTTCTTGTAGAAGAAGATGCCAGGGATGTAGGCAATGCAGCACAACAGGAGTTGCTGGATACCCGCAAGCGCCACGGCAACTACGAGGAACACGACCGCGAACGAAGCGAGTGCCAAATCGGTTCCACGGACGCGTTCGGAATTTGGATGCTCGGCGTTTCCGACGGCTTCGGGATAGTCCGCCCGCCCCCGCTTTCGCTGCTCAATTCCGAGCTTGACCATATACGCGGCGGCGAGCGTCCAACTGATGGTAATCGCCGCCGTGCAGAGCGAGTAAGCCAGCTGGTATGCCTCGTTGGAGAACATCATCACGATGGTGAGGAGTTGAACCATGGCGCCCGTGGTGAACAGGCAGGCCGTGGGCGCGCTGTATGCGTTTAGATGAGAGAACGCACGGGGCAGCAACTTCATCTGCGCCATACCGCACAGCGCCTCGGACGCCAACATGGTGAAGGAGAGCCAGGCGCCAAAAATGGAGATAATCAGGCCTGCGGAGATGAACGCACCGCCCCAAGGTCCCACGACGCGCGCGAAGATGTAGGGCATGGACGGGGAGCCGAGCGCCATGAGCTCCTTACGGGTGAGATAGCCGTAGGGCAGGATAGATGCCGCGACGTAAATCGCCACGAGTATCGTGCATCCCAGGATGCTGGCGCGGCTCACATCGGACTTGCGTTCGGCGCGGTGGCCCAGCACGCTCGCGCCCTCCATGCCCACGAAGACCCACATCATAACCATGAGGCAGTTGACGATTTGCCGGGGAATGGGCCCGGGCGCACCCACCACGGTGCCGTTTACGTTTGTATATGATGTGCCGTAGAGGTTGTTTGCGACGTTGCCCCAAAAGTCCGCGGTGAATACGTCGAAATCAAAGACGAAGACCATCGCGATGATGAACGAGAAGATGGGCACGAGTTTGCAGACCATGACGATGGCGTTGAGCGTGCTCGCCTGCTCCACGCCGCGGTTGACGAGCAGCACGATCGCCCAGTTCAGGAGAGAGATGAAAACCACGCCCAGAATGGTGAGGTTGCCCGCGAACGGAGGATAGAAATATCCGATGGCGGTGACGAGCATGACGCCGAACGCCACGTTGCCGATCCAAATCGAGAGCCAGTAACCCCATCCGGAGATGAATCCGACGAACGGTCCAAATCCCGCATGGGCGTAAGCCACGATGCCGTCGAGTTCGGGTTTGACGATGGAGAGGCGTCCAAAGGTGGTGGCGAGGCCCATGAAGCCGATTCCGGTGATGAGCCAGGCAATGAGCGCGGGTCCAGGAGCCGCGGCGGCCGAGACATCAGTGGAGAGTGCGAACACGCCCGAGCCGATTGCCGAGCTGATGACGAGCGCGATGAGCCCCATCAGGCTGATGCCATGCTTGTGCGGCGCGTCTTGAACGGTGGGATTTGGAGTTGAATCGGACATCGTGGAGCCTTGAATCTCGTGATGGTCAAAGATGTTATCAGCATAGAACAACGCCCCGCGTCCCGCCGGATGTCCGGTGAGGGGCGGGGCGTTGTCCGCGAACGGTTTGGATGGGCCTGATGAGGGCCCGATCGTTGATTAAGGGGCCGCGATGTCGCGATGGGCGGGGAGCCCGTGCAGGGCTGTCGCCTCGGTGCACCCGGCGACGATCGCCGCCTCAAGCGCGCGTGTGGCGACGAGCCCGATCAGGTCGAGTGGGATGTGCGCGGACGCATCGGCACCGAGCGAGCCGCTTGCGAGAACATAGATGGTGTCGCCGTCGTTGGTCGTGTGCGTAGGGCGGATGGCGTGTGCATAGGCGTCGGCTGCCATCTGGGCGACTTTGGTTGCCTGCGCTTTGGTGAGGCAGGCATTGGTGACGATGCAGGAAATGGTGGTGTTCGTGCGGTCGAGCGGCATGGTGACCTGCTCGCCCATGGCGAGCATCGCCTCTTCCATGTCGACGATCTCGAGTCCGTCAGCGGTGGCGCGCATGCCGGCAATCGGCTGGAGGGTGGCGGGGTCGACTACGTTGCCCACGGCGTTCACGGCAGACACCGCGCCCACCTGCAGGCTGCCAAGCTGGAAGGCGCGTGCGCCGAGTCCCGACTTCATGCAGCGCTCGGGTCCGCCGAGCTTGCCGACGGTGGCTCCGGTACCGGCGCCCACGCACCCCTCGGCGAGTGGGAGGCTTTCGGGCGTGATGAGCGCCTCGCGGACTGCCATGGCCCCGTCGAAGCTCGTGGGTCGTGCCTGCGAGTTGCCGAATGCAAGGTCGAACAGGCAGCTCGAACATACGATGGGCACGCGTCCGCAGCCCACGTCGAGGCCGATGCCATGCTTTTCGAGTTCGTTGGCGGCGCCCGAGGCGGCATCGAGACCAAAGGCCGATCCGCCGCTCAATACGACAGCGTGTACCTCCTCAACGGTGTTCTCCGGTTTGAGCAGGTCCGTTTCACGCGATGCCGGCGCCGCCCCGCGCACGTCAACGCCGCCGACGGCGCCCTCGGGCGCGACGATCGCCGTGCATCCCGTTCCGCCCGCGCGGTCCGTGAAGTGCCCGAACTTGAATCCGGGAATCTCGGTGATTGAGATGGGGGAGAGCGTGGACATGGTGTCTCCTATCCATTTGCTGAGGCTTACGATACATGATGCTGCCTGAGCGCCCTGCAGCGGGTCTTGTATGCCCGCCGCGGGGCGCGCGTTAGGTTCGTGACAGCGCGCGGACGACCTTGGCGATGGGGAGGCCGACGACGTTGTAGAAGTCGCCGTCGATCTTCTCGACGAGCATGCGGCCGTACTGGCCTTGGATGCCGTAGGCGCCGGCCTTGTCCATAGGCTCGCCTGTTACAACGTACGCGTCGATCTCGTCGTGCGAGAGCTCGTAAAACGTGACGTCGGTTATGTCGACGAAGGATTCGGCACTCCCGTCGCGCACGATGCAGACCCCGGTGGCGACTTGGTGTGTTTTGCCCGAGAGGGCGTGGAGCATACGGCGCGCATCGGCTTCGTCTGCCGGTTTACCGAGCAGCTCTCCGGCGAGGGCGACGATGGTGTCGGCTGCCACGACTGGTTCGCCTTCCTCGGCATGTTCTTTTGCCACTGCCGCGGCCTTGGCGCGGGCCAGGCGCTCGACCAGGTCGAACGGGCTCTCGTTTGGCAGAGCGGTCTCATCGATGTTTGCGGGTATGACACGGGCGTCGAAACCCGCTTCACGCATCAACTCGATGCGGCGAGGCGATTGGGAGGCGAGGATCACAGCTGGATACCGTCCTTCACCTTCTGGACGGCGACCTCGCCGGCGATGTCGTTCAGGATGGCGAGGGCGAAGGGCAGCGCCTGGCCCATGCCGGAGGCGGTGATCACGTTGCCGTCGACCACCACGGTGCGGTCCCCCGCGAAGGAGCCCGCGGGGAAGGCAGCCTCGAAGCCGGGGAAGCACGTGGCCTTGTGACCCTCGAGTACGCCGAGTTCCGCCAGGATGAAGGGTGCGGCGCAAATGGCGGCGACGTGCTTGGTGGCGGCGAACTCGCGCACCAGCTCACAGACGCGCTCGTCGGCGCGAAGGTTGGTGGCGCCGGGCAGGCCGCCGGGCAGCACGACGTAGTCGTATTCGGAGAAATCGACCTCGTCGAACGTGACGTCGCATGTGACGGGGATCTGCTGGGAGGTCACGACGTCGCGCGTATCCATGATCGAGACGAGGGCGGTGTGAATGCCGCCGCGACGCAGAACATCGACGACGGTCAGGCACTCGATGGTCTCAAAACCATCGGCGGCAAGTACGGCAACTCCGGACATGGCAAATCCTCTCATTTGGATGCAGCGATGCCGGAGTTATACCCGATTCGTCCTTGTGAGTATCAGCCGCTTTACGCGCGGGTGAGCCTGACGACCGTCTCGCAGTGGAAGGTCTGTGGGAACAAGTCGACGGGGGTGGCCCAGACGGGGCGGAATGTGCCCTCCTCCACAAAGCGGCGCAGGTCGCGGGCGAGGGTAGCGGGGTCGCAGGAGACGTAGGCCACATCGCGTGCGCTCGTCGACGCGATGAGTCGAATCGCCTCGGGCGCCAGGCCCGCGCGCGGCGGGTCCACCACGAGCACATCGGCGTCCTCATCGGGGAACTCGCGCACGGCGTCTCCGCCGATCACGTCGACGTTGGTGAGGTTGGCGATATCGAGGTTGCGGCGCAGGTCACGCACGGCCGGTCCGTAGGACTCGACGGCGCTCACAAAGTCGCAGCGGCGCGCGAGCGGCAACGTGAAGGTGCCGGCGCCGCAATACAGGTCGATGCCGAACTCGTCGGGTTGAGGGTCGAGCGCCTCCATGACGAGGTCGATGAGTGTCTCGGCGGCTTTGGTGTTCACCTGGAAGAACGACGGGGCAGACAGGCGCATGTTCTCCTCACCGATCTTCTCGGTCCAGGAGCCCTCACCCGCAAGGGCCTCGACGCCGGCGACGCGGCGAGCTCGCTTCTCGCCCTTGGACATGACGCGTACCACGCTCGTCGCGCGCACGGCGTCGCTCAGCACCCGTGAGACCTGGGCGCGCGGGAAGGCCCCCGTGGGGGTCCACAGCGCTATCTCGAGAGCGCCAGTGCGGCGACTCGAGCGGATGCCGACGCGCTCGAGCTCAAGGTCGCGCGAGTTGCCGAGGAAGCCGAGTGCGCCTGTCACGGCCTTGATGGCCTTGGTATGTTTCTTGTCGAACAGCGGGCAAGAATCGACTTTGATGACCTGGCTGGCATCTCGCCCGTGCATGCCGAGACGGAACTTACCGCCCTCGCGCACCGGTGCGAGCTCGACTTTATTGCGATACCCCCAGGGCTCCTTGGTGTGACGAATGGGGCGCATGAGCTCGGCGACCTCCTCGGGGGAGAACTTACCGATGCGTGTGAGGGCGCTGCGCAGGTTCTCTTCTTTGGCTGCGAGTTGGGACTCATGCGAGAGGCCGCCCCAGGGGCAACCGCCGCAGATGCCGATGAAAGGACAGGGCGCTTGGACGCGATCGGCAGAGGGCTCCAAAACCTCTTCGACCACCGCACGCGAGAAGGAAGGCCCGTCATCGGTGATGCGGGCCTCGACGGTATCGCCGATCAGGCCACCGGAGACGAAAACGGCTTTGCCCTCGTCCGTTCGGGCGAGACCGTCCGGTCCGTATGTCATAGTGTCGATGGTGAGCCTCATGGCGCCTCCCGTGTCTGTTCAATTGGGGACGTATGATCGTTGGAGACCGTCCGTCGCGGTGTGCGATCCAGTCGTTTCCAGTATCGCAGGCCATGCGTGCGAATGTGCGGGTCACCTGCGAATTCCTCGTCGTTATACATAAAGAAAGCCGCATTACGCGCGGCTCTTCACCATCGTCCGACAACACTTTTTCGAAGTCAAGACTAGTATCGCAAATCGCATGCCCTATGATGAAGGTGTTCCGCCCCCCGCGGAGCAACTGGGTGAACCGTCGCGTTTATTTAGGGAGCCCGAGAAGTCGAGCGCAGTACAGGAATCCTTCGTTGTTAAGGAAGCTGGAACCGAGCGATGAGGGCACCCACCTTGCAGAGGTGGGTTCATTTTCGTGAAGTGGGGGGCGGTTTTCTTGTATCGCGCCAACGTGCGCGGTCCGGCGCGCCGCGGTGCGTGCGCCGCGCTCGCGTTGCGATGAGAAATTCTTCGCCATTTTGCCGTTGACACCGCGCGCATGGTTGCTAGAATGTTCACTTGTCCTGGGGACGTAGCTCAGCTGGGAGAGCGCCTCGGTCGCATCGAGGAGGTCGAGGGTTCGATCCCCTTCGTCTCCACCACAGGATTTTGATTAGGCTCCGGTAACGGGGCCTTTTTCATATCGGTTGAATGCGCCCACTGTTGGTCGCTTCAGTTGTATTTGGATGCACGGTGCGACTTTGCGCCATGTGTAAAACGCACCCGTCCCCAAATTACACATGGGAAGGACGCACGCCATGACAAACCTGCTCGAAACCGCCTCGCTCAGTCATTGCGAGCTTTGCCCGCGTCGCTGCGGGGCGAATCGCGCGGCGGGGGCGCATGGCGTGTGCGGGGCGGACGACTCTCTCAAGATCGCCCGTGCGGCACTGCATTATTGGGAGGAGCCGCCCATCTCCGGCGAGCGCGGGTCGGGCACGATTTTCTTTTCCGCCTGCCCCCTCAAATGTGTGTACTGTCAGAACCACGAGATCTCGACAGGCGGATTTGGCATCGAAGTCGCGCCCGGACGTTTGGTCGAGATCATGCTCGAGCTCCAGGAGCAGGGGGCGCACAACATCAACCTCGTCACCGCGACGCATTACGCGTACCTCCTGCCCACGGCGATCGGCGAGGCGCGCCGTAGGGGCCTGTCGATTCCCATCGTCTGCAACACGAGCGGCTACGAGCGCGAGGAGGCCATCGCCGAGCTTGCCGAGTTGGTCGACGTCTGGCTCGTGGACTACAAATACGCTGACGCCGACTTGGGCCGTGCACTGTCCCATGTCGTCGATTATCCCGAGACGGCGGCGCGTGCCCTATCTCGCATGTGCGCCGCGGTGGCCGCCCGCGGGGGAGAGCTCGTAGATGCGGACGGCATGATGCAGCGCGGGGTGATCGTGCGCCACTTGGTGCTTCCCGGTCACGCGGATGATTCGTGCCGCGTGCTCGATCGTATTTGGGGTGCGGCCGGCGATGTGCCGATTTCTGTTATGAACCAGTACACGCCGAATGAGCGGATGCGAGCATCGGGTGGGGAGCTTTCTCGCGCGGTTACGGAAGACGAATACGAGTTCGTGCTCGACCATGCCGACGATGTGGGGTTCACGCAGATGTTCTGGCAGGAGGGCGGCGCGGTGGATGAGAGCTTCACGCCCGCGTTCGACACCACGGGTGTGCTGCGCTCGGCGTCTGCAGGCTAGGGGTGCGAACGGGTATACTGCAACCCATCCATACATGCATGAGGGGTGCGCGGCGCGGTCGCCTACCCTTGATATCAGGAGGAATCCGCTATGGCCGACCAAACTGCCATGCCGCTGTCGGACGAGGAGCGCGAGGAGCTCGAGGCCCTGCGCGCCGAGAAGGCGCGCCGCGCTGAGGAGGAGCGCGCTCGCGTGGAGCGCGAGGAGCTCGAGGCCCTGCGTGCAGAGCAGGAGCGCGTCGATGCCGAGATCTTGGCTGAGCGCGCCGCCGAGGAGCGCGCGGCTAGGAAGGCGCCCGCGGCCAAGGATGCTTCGTCTCGTCCGGCGCTTCAACCCGCGCCCACGTCTAGTCCCAAGGAGAAGACCTTCGGTGAGCGCATGGTGACCTCCAGCACCGTGGATGACGATGGCATTCCCACCATGCCCGTCGCGCAGAAGATCATCATCGCCGTCGCCCTCGTCGCCGTGGTCGCTTTCATCATCTACACCGCCACGCGCTAGCCGTGTCGATGCTTCCGCTTCTGCCGCGTCGAGCACGAATCTCGGCGCGGCGCACGTCTTTTCGGAAAGGGGCCCTCTCGTGGCTTTGACCGATGCCACGCGTCCAACCGACGCGTCCATGAACACCGACTTATATGAGTTGACTATGGCCCAAGGGCTGTGGGAGAACGATAAGACCGAGGAGCAGGGGTGCTTCACGGCGTTCTTCCGGGAGGCGCCGTTCGGCAACTCCTATGCGGTCATGTGCGGTACCGCCGAGCTCGGGGAGTTCGTTGAAAACTTCCGGTTCACCGAGGAGGACATCGCCTACCTCTCCGAGCTCGAGGCGCCTGGCGGCGGCTTGCTGTTCAAATCGGGATTCCTGCGATTCCTTGCCGACTTCCGTCCCTGGGTGGATATCGACGCGATTCCCGAGGGCGAGTTGGTGTTCGCACGCGAACCGATGGTTCGCGTGACGGGCCCCATGCTCGATTGCCAGCTTTTGGAGACGGCACTGCTCAACATCATCGGCTTTCAGACGCTTGTCGCCACCAAGACCGCGCGGGTGGTTCAGGCGGCGCAGGGCCGTCCGGTTGCGGAGTTCGGCTTGCGCCGGGCCCAGGGCCCCGATGGCGGCGTCGCGGTCGCGCGCGCGAGCTACGTTGCGGGATGCGCTTCGACCTCGAACGTCCTTGCGGGGCGTCGCTATGGCATTCCCGTTTCGGGAACGCACGCGCACAGTTGGGTCCTGAGCTTCCCGACGGAGCTCGAGGCCTTCCGCGCGTTCGCGAAGAGCTCCCCCAAGAACTGCACACTGCTCGTCGACACCTATGACGTGCGCGAGGGCGTTGAGAACGCCATAGCCGTGGCGCGCGAGATGGAGGCCTCCGGCGAGCGCCTCTCCGGCATCCGCATCGATTCGGGCGACCTGGCGAAGCTCTCCGCCTACGCGCGTCGTCGCTTCGATGAGGAGGGTCTCGACTACGTGAAGATCGTCGTGTCGAACGATCTCGACGAGCATACGATCGGCTCCCTGTTGGGCCAGGGCGCTCCAGTCGATGCATTCGGCGTGGGCACCAAGCTTGCCACCTGCTATGACCAGCCTGCGCTCGGGTGCGTGTACAAGCTCTCGGCGCGTCGCGATAGGGCCTCGGAATCCTGGACTCCCGTCATGAAGTTTTCCGAGCAGCCCTACAAACGCACGATTCCCGGTGTTCAGCAGGTGCGTCGCTACGTGGATCGCACGGGAAGCCCCGTGTGCGACATGATTTGGGACGAGTCTTCCCAGCCTGGCGACGGGACGTTCGGTCACACGCTCGTGGCGGTGAACGACGCGGCGTTGGTGACCGATGTGTCGGGATTCAGTTTCCGAGAGTTGCTGGAGCCGGTCGTGCGCGAGGGCTCCGCGGTCGCCCCGCGTGAGAACATCGAGCTCGCCCGCGCCCGTTGCGCCGCATCTCTCGCTTCGCTTGATGACGCGTACAAGCGCTTTTTGTATCCGCAATCCTACGTGGTGGGCATGGAGCGCGGGCTCGCCGCCCTGCGCGACGGCCTCGTGCGCGAGCGCATGGCCGCCACGTCCTCCGTACTTCCCTGGAAGGCGAAATGATGAACGAACGCAAGACCATGGTGGTGAAGATCGGCTCCTCCACGTTGGTAGAGGCGGGTGAGCTTCGCCGTGATTTCATAGCGTCCCTCGCCGCGCAGGCTCGCGACCTGCGTGATGCCGGCTGGGACCTCGTGGTGGTGAGCTCGGGCGCGATCGCTTGCGGCGCCCCCTTGCTGGGATTCGATAAGCGCCCGACCGATATGCCAGGCCTGCAGGCTTGCGCTTCGGTGGGGCAGTGCGTGCTGTCCGCCGTGTATGACGAGGAGTTTCGCGCCGTAGACATGCTGACCTCGCTGGTGCTGCTCACGCGCAGCGATACCGCTCGCCGCTCCTCCTATCTGCACGCCCGCGATGCACTCACGCGCCTGCTCGAGCTGGGCGTGGTGCCCGTGGTGAACGAGAACGACACCACCGCCGTCGACGAGATCAAGTTCGGCGATAACGACACACTCGCCGCCCTTGTGAGCTGCCTGGTATCCGCCGATCTGTGCGTGACGCTCTCCGACATCGACGGTCTGTACACGGCTAATCCCTCGCTCGATCCGAATGCCGAGTTCATCCCGCTCGTGGACAAGATCGACGCCGCGATCATCGGTTCCGCCGGCGACTCCACCACCTCGGTCGGCACGGGCGGCATGATCACCAAGATCCGCAGCTGCCGCATCCTCATGACGGCCGGCATTGAGAGCGTCATCTGCTCGGGTGCCGAGGAGCGCCCACTGGTGCGCCTTTCCATGGGCGAGCAGGTGGGCACGCGGTTCGTGCCGCCTGCGGGCCGTTTGGAGATCGCGCCTCGTAAGCTGTGGATTGCGCTGGGTGATTCGGCTCACGGTACGGTGACAGTCGATGCCGGCGCCGCAAGGGCCCTGGTCGATGGCGGCGGATCTCTGTTGTCGGTCGGCATCAAGGCCGTCGATGGTGATTTTTCCGCAGGCGATATTTTGGACGTTCGCGATGCGGATGGGTTCGTGCTTGCCCGCGGTATCGCCGAAGCCGACCGGGACGTGCTCGAGCTCGCCGCGGGCCGTCGTCAGGAGGACATCGCCGGCAATCGTCTGCTCGTCGCGCTCGCTGATAAGCCCGCCATCCATCGCGACAACCTGATCGTATTCGCGTAGCGCCGCGGCCTGCCCGATGTGCAATTGGGGTCGGGTGCATTTTACACATGTGAGGAGTTCGCCATGAACGATATCGCCGTATATGTTGAAGATCTCGCCCGCGAGGCAAAGGCCGCCTCGCGCTCATTGGGATTTGCCTCCGACGAGGCGCGCTGTGCCGCGGTGCGTGCCATGGCCTCCGCGCTTCGCCAGCGTGCCGACGAGGTTCTCGAGGCGAACGCCATCGATATGGATGCCGCTCGCGCCGCGGGTACATCCGAGGGCTTGCTCGATCGCTTGCTGCTCACGCCGGAGCGAGTCGAGGGCATGGCCGCAGGCCTCGATAAACTCGCCGATTTGCCCGACCCCGTGGGGCGCGTGCTCGATGAGCGCGACATCAGCGAGGGAGTTCATCTGAGGCGCGTGAGCGTGCCTTTGGGGCTTGTCGCGATGGTGTACGAGGCGCGTCCCAACGTGACCGCCGATGCCGCCGGCATTTGCATTCGCACGGGCAACGCCTGCATTTTGCGCGGAGGTTCCATCGCTCAGAACAGCTGTGTCGCAATCGCCCGCATCTTGGCGGATGCCGTCGAGGCGAGTGGATTCGACCGGGCGGCGGTTTCCATCATCGAGACGACCGATCGCGCTGCAACGGGGGCGCTCATGGCGTTGCGCGGCGTGGTTGATGTCCTGATTCCGCGCGGTGGTGCCGGTCTCATCCAGCGCTGCGTTCGCGAGAGCCTGGTGCCGGTTATCGAGACGGGCACGGGCAACTGTCACATCTACGTTCATGAGAGCGCCGATTTTGCCAAGGCTCGCGCGATTATCATGAACGCCAAGACCCAACGCGTGGGCGTGTGCAATGCGTGCGAGTCCCTGCTTGTGGACGAGTCAATCGCCGATGCCTTCCTGCCCGAGGCGCTCTCGGAGCTTGGATCCGCCGGTGTGGTGATCCATGGAGATGAACGCGTTCGCGGCGTCGCCTTTGCCGGCGAGTTCGTCGACGCGACGGAAGAGGACTGGGGACGCGAGTATCTCGCGCTTGAGATCAGCGTGAAGGTCGTGGGCGGTATCGACGAGGCCATCGCGCACGTGAACCGCTACGGCACGGGCCACTCCGAGGCGATTGTCGCCGAGGATGAGGAGGCTTGCGAGCGCTTCTTGCGTGAGGTGGATGCTGCCGCCGTGTACGCGAATGCGAGCACGCGTTTTACCGATGGCGGTGAGTTTGGCTTGGGTGCCGAGATTGGCATCTCGACTCAGAAGCTGCACGCTCGTGGTCCGTTTGCCGCTGAGGCGCTCACGACCTATAAGTATGAGCTTCGAGGCACGGGGCAGGTGCGCCCGTAACCTCAATTTAGGGACAGTCCCTAAATTGAGGTTTTGGTTGACTTGAGCGTTATTCGATCTGCTGCAGGGTGAAGAGCTGCACGGGCTCGTAGTCGATGCTTTGATCGTCGAGGAATGCCTTGAATGCCGCGTTGTCCTTCCACCAGAGTTCCTCAAAATTCTCGACGGGCGCGATGCGGTAGACGTGGGTCTGCGTGCTTCCGTCAGCGAAGGTTGCGGTGATTTCGAGTGTTCCGGACGCGAGCTCCTCGGCGCAGGAACGCTGGACCTCGAGACTCAGCCGGTCACTTAGATCTTCATCGTATATATCTGCATCTGCGAGCTCGTTATATGCCTCGTCTGCCTCTTTGATGGCGTCCGTCGCTGGAATGGCAACGCGCAGGTCGAGCTGGTAAAGGTCCGGCAGCGTTGCGTTCGGGCCACCCACGGTGATCGACGAGAGGTACTCGGTTCCCGGACTCTCGCCGGGCAGCACCTTCCTGCGGTCGCGCATGCCTTCGAGCACCACGTTCTCGTTGGTCGAGCGGTACTCGACTGAGACCACGTCGTTGCCGAGAATGCTGGGGTCGATGGTGTATGCCGTTTCGTAGACGTCGTTGTCGCCCTCGCTCCAACCCCCCGAATTCTTGAAGATGTCCGTCGAGGTCATGACGGTGTTCTCGCCGTCCTCGACCGCGCTGTCGTCGGCGTAGGCGGCAAGGACGAATCCCTGCATCCCCGCCACGGGGGTGACGGGCGCGCCGCGGCCCATCAGCCGGGGGAGTGCGAAGGCGCCGCCGAGCGCGAGCAGCGCCGTGCACGCGGCGACGGCGGCGATGCGCAGGCCTCGACAGGGCGCGGGCGCTGATGCCGATGCGGTTCGTGCGGACATGTCGGTG
>ERZ857955.76-NODE-76-length-150724-cov-9.411113_pt1 | contig 150724 bp, 109 predicted proteins | sample MGYA00519956_ERZ857955 | MGnify/ENA primary metagenome ERZ857955 (study PRJEB31778, sample SAMEA3449378) | human gut metagenome | biome: human gut; feature: human-associated habitat; material: faeces | place: United Kingdom | collected 2010/2012 ...
CTGTTGGCTTAGCTGTTGTTACCTTAGGTGTTGTTGTTTCATCTGCTGATGTTGCGTCTGCTGATGTTACGTCTGCTGATGATGCATCTGGTGAAGTTACATCTGCTGATGTTACGTCTGCTGATGATGCATCTGGTGAAGTTACATCTGCTGAAGTTACATCTGCTGATGATGCATCTGGTGAAGTTACATCTGCTGATGTTACGTCTGCTGATGATGCGTCTGGTGAAGTTACGTCTGCTGATGATGCATCTGGTGAAGTTACGTCTGCTGATGATGCATCTGGTGAAGTTACGTCTGCTGATGTTACGTCTGCTTTTGTAGTTACTGTATCTTTTGTTCCATTAACATTCTTAATTACAACTGTTCCTTCTCCATTAGCGTATGTAATTACAACTGTGTTGTATTCTTTTGTTAATGATGTTAAATATACTATAACTCCAGCTCCCTGGATTGCTGTTAAAGCTTTCTCATCATTACCATTTACAGTAACCTTTGAAATTGCTGCTGGTACTGTTACATAAACACCTTTTTCACTAGCGAAACCTGGGTGCTGAATCTCTACAACACTTGTAATTCCTTTTGTCTTTGCTTCATCATAGAACCAAGTTGCTGCACCTCCAGTAATTTCTTTTAACTGTTCTGCTGGTGCTTCTACTCCCGTTGTTTCTGCTCCTACATAATTAGGAGTTACTGTAATTCCTGCAACTACCATTGCTAATGCGCTAACGATAGCTACGGCTTTTTTAAGCTGTTTTTTCATCTCTATTTCTCCTTTCATTGTAAAAAAACATACCCGATTGAATCATCCTATAATATTTTCATTCAATCTTCTGTTGCCAATTTTTGGCTCCACTTAAGTATACCATTTTTTTTTTTAGTGTCAATTTTATATAAAACAATTTTTCCCCTTGTAACGGTTCCAGGCGAATTTTTGTGTATTATGTATATTTTTTGTTATTATTTTTACGCAAATTGCACTATTCACTGTATATTTTTTATATTCTTTGTATAAAAAACATTTTTTTTATTAATTTTTATTACATAACAACGCCCAAAGTCACTCACTATATTGCAAATAGTACAAAAAAATCAAACTGACAATACATCGAGTTTTTCTTCCTCGGACAAATATATTGCAGTTTGATTTTTTATTTTAGTAAAATAAGTATTTATTTTTTAATTCTAACTTTCTTTGGCTTGGACCATTTAGCTGCGCCTACAGCTTTTACTCTTACATACAATACCTTTTTCTTTTTAACTTTTGAGCTTGTTATTGAAACTTTTGTTTTCTTCACTGTTTTCTTAACAAGAACTTTTTTAAAATTCTTTGTTGCAGAAATCTGTACTGTATATTTCTTTGCTCCCTTAACCTTTTTGAAACTTATACTAATCTTTTTAGAATTATTCTTTTTACTTGTAGTTATAAGCTTTGTCTTAGCAAGTTTGCCTGTGTTCTTTGATGTTGTTGGCTTAGCTGTTGTTGTAGGCTTTTTACATGTTGTTGATGGTTTAGTTGTTGTTGTAGGTTTAGTTGTTGTTTCCTGAGTATTCTTAACTTCAATTTCAACCTTCTTACCTACATAAGTTTTGTCGTCTTTTGCAGTGTAGCCTTCAATTGCATAACTATATGTTTTGCCTTCTTTTATATCTGAATCTACATAAGATGTATCTTTCACATTAGCGATTTTTGTCCATTCTTCTGTAGAAGTTGTTCTTCTGTAAACATTGTAACCACTTACTTCTTCTGACTTATTCCATGACAATGTTACATTTTTGCCGTTTGCTTTGCCTGCAAAAGCTTTTACCTTTGCCGGGATTATAGTCATTTTTACATTCTTTGTATTATTAAAGTTACCAAATCCTGTAAGGATAGCTGTTCCTTCACCTACTTCAACATTATTTTGATATGTTACTGTGTAGTCTACTCCTTCAGTTAATAGGCAATTATAGTTTAGTTCATTGTTAATTAATCTTACAGAATAATTCTTAGCCTCTATTGGCTTTCCTGTATATTCATAAGTCCCTAAAATATTATAAGAAACACACGCATAAATGGCTCTTGGTATTATTCTATATGACATTTCCGCTGTTCCTTTGAAGCCATTTTTCTTAATACCCTTAATTGTGTATGTAGCGTAACCTACATTGACGTCATTTCTAAATGAGATTGTATAATCAACATCTTTTGTTAATTTCTTATTATCATAGTATACATCAATTGTTGGTATTGTTTCTCCACCTGTATAGCTATTAGAGTATCTTAAGCTTAAATTACAGTAAATCTTTGTTATGTCCTTGTATGTGTTTCTGTCTAATTTAGTTTTTCCACATGTACTACATTCAAAGTCATCACCTTCAGGTACTTCTTCTTTCCATGTATGTTCCAAACCTCCATCTGCACACTGTTCCCAGACAGGTGCCAGTTCAATGTCTTCTTTTACAACTACGCGTGATTCTTTGTCATAAGTTGTTGTCCCATCAGTCCAGCCTACAAAAATTCTATTAGCTGAATCTGATTTTGGATAGTCCATGTAAACAGTGTCGCCATCTAAAACTTCTGTTGTTTCAATTCCTTTTTCATCCTTGAATGTTACTGTATGACTTTGCTTATCTGTAAAGTTTACAGTAGCATAGTTCATTCTTGTAAGGTTACCATTTGCATCCTTTGCCCATACTGTAACAACGTTCTTTGAATCTTTATTAGTTAATAATTCTGCAGGAATTGTTATTACTACTTCATTGTTCTCAGATTTAACATTATCAATGTATTTTCCGTTAATGTAGTAGTTAAATGAAGTATCAGCCTTGTTATCTGACTTAAACTTCAATGTAACCTTATCTGTATTGGTGCTTACATGAAATGCGTTGTCGCTGTTTGTGCCATTATTTTCTGTCATTGAAACAGTTATATCCTTGCTTACAGGTGCACCAAATGATTTCATTGCTGAGGCGTCTGTTCCAAACTGTTCATTAATCCATGTAAGTCTCTTCTTCATCCACTGTTTTAAAGTTGCAAAATCTCCTTCAAAACCTTTTGAATAGAACCACATACTTTCATTATGTGTCGCTGATGTTTTTAATGTGTCATGCCAGCCGTCAAGTAAGCCTCCATCAGCATAAATATTATTTAAGAAATCTCTATTTTTCATATAAAGTTCTCTTGCTTTTATAACAAAGTAAGGATCTTTTACATACTGTGAGAACCATGTTCTGTCCTTTGCAGTCCAACGTTCAATTCCCTGTGCTCCGAAAGGTGCAACAGAGCCTGAACTGAAATCATAATCCCAAATAGGACCAAAAGTTAAACCGCCATCTATTTCCTTTGTAACGTATGTACTTCTTCCGCCAAATTCATTTACCTGAATTTCAGAAGCAAACCAAAAAGCTACAAGAGAATCGAAATTACATAACTGTGTATAAGATGTTTTTACACCGTCTATGTCAATACAACCGTCTGTGCTATATGTGGCATTTTCAAAATTCTGCATATATGTCTTAATGCCATTAAAGACAGTTTCGTTTGTTTTAATAAATTCCGGATTTTTAAACATAACACACTGTTTCTTGTCTGTATAAAACAAGGATGCCTCATCAGCATTGTTGTCAATTTCCATTAAGAATCCACCGTTAGCGTTTGGAATTTCATAATAGTTATCGATATTGTATGTAACGTCATTGTATGTAACTGTTTTAGTTGTCATCCAGTTAAGGTCTTCTTCCATTTGTGTTGAAAGTGCCTTTTCTTCCTTTTTAGACAAATCATTTTTCTTGGCGATTTTTTCTGCAATTGTTCCTGCAGTGTCTTCCCAGTCATAAGTATCTGCTCTGTCTTTTGATATTTTTACCTGTTCACATAATTGGTAAGTTCCAAGGTTTTTTCCATTAAGAACCACCTCAACCCAAACAGTATCCATGGCTGTTACACCAAATGTTTTACCTATCTTTGATGAAAGCGCATTTCTCATCTGAGTTTCATCTATATAATTGGAAAGTAATAACCAATGTTTATTTTTGCCCATTCCAAATAGGCTTGTTTTCTTATCTAATTTTAATTTATATGCTTTTTTTGGAAACCATCTCCATGTAGAATTTCCATGACCTTTTACTTCTGTAACCCCATCATATTCTACTTTTCCGTCTGTTCCATCTGTTCCTGCATCCTGAATTTTTAAATTAGCATCAATGTAGTCTTCCTTAGATGCAATTTCTGCATTGCCTTCTGTGTTAATGTATACAACAGGCAAACCACTTTTTGTCACATCGTAATCGTCTGTTGATGTGTTTCCTGCCAAATTTTCTTTTGTGTCTTCAGTATTTTTTTCAGCTACTGTACTAACATCGGATCCACTCCCATTTTCAGCATAAGCAGTGTCGAAATTGACACTGCTCATACCTAAAATTAAAGTGCAAACTGTTGTACAAGAAATAATTTTCTTAACTATTTTTCTGTACATTATCTGCTCCTATTCTTATTTGTTTTTAATCTTAACAGGTTTTGACCATTTTCCATAAGATGTATTCTTACCAACTTTTCTAAATGCTCTTACTCTTGCATATAAAGTTTTCTTATTCTTAAACTTCTTAGAAGTTACTTTAATTGTTACTGCGTTCTTATTAGCTTTTACAACTTTCTTTGTACAAGTTACTAACGCTTTCTTGTTGTTATTAGCATTTTTCTTTGTTGTGTAAACTCTTACCTGATATCCATTAGCCTTATTAACCTTCTTAACCATTAATGAGATTTTCTTCTTAGAAACTCTCTTAGCTGATTTCTTAGCAACACTTGCCTTACCAAGTTTCTGTGTTGTAACTACAGTTGTTGGCTTCTTAGTTGTTGGCTTCTGTGTTGTTGGTTTCTGTGTTGTAGTTGCCGGTGTAGTCGGCTTTTCTGTTGTTGTAGTAGGTTCTGTTGTTGCTGGTTCTGTTGTTGTATCAGTTGTAGTTTCAGGCTCTTTTACCATGTAGCCGTTTTCATCAAACTTGTACTTCTTGCCCTTAATTTCTACTTCACCTGTTACATAATTATCACCCCAGTAATATCTTGTACCCTTAACATTTCCATCTGAATCAAGTTCATCTTCAAAAGCACCTACTGTAAGCTTACCGTCTTTAGCAAATGTGTAAGTTCTCTTTGTATTCTTACCTCTTGTTGTGATAATCCACTGACCGCCTGATAACATACGACCCATTTCTTTACCGCTGTTCTGGAAGTAATAGAGATTTCCGTCAATTTCCTGCCACATTAATGCATAGCTACCGCCTGCTGTGTAGTATCTTGTAATTGTAACATCTTTGCCTTTCTTATCCTTAACAACTTCTTCAACAAATGAGCCTCTTACAAACTTACCATTTTCATCAAAAGTATATTCTTTTCCGTCAATTGTATTCTTGCCTGTAACTGCTACTCCGTCTTCTCCTACATAGTAGTTGTCATTGTCATTTGTTTTCCATCTGTTCTTATCAAGATTTCCATTTGCAAAGAACATTGGAAGACCATTGTCTTTATTAGTTGCAATACCTGTATAACCGTCAACTTTTCTTGAGCCATCACACTTCTTACATATTAAATGTCCATCTCCCTGATATACATAATCATGGATTCCATTTACACATTCACCTTTTGACTTTGTATATGTGTCTAATAAATCTCCATCCTGATCATATACATCAACTGTAAATCCTGATGCATTTGCATCAACTGAGAAATAAATTCCGTCGTAGTCTGTGTTTCCAAATTTAGCGAAATCATAACCTCTTACATTTGTTGCAGGGTATGATTTTTCACCTGTTGAACCACATACATAATATACTGTTCCGTTTTCTGTGTCTCTTGTGCCTGCCTTTAATGGATTTGTTCTTGCATAAGCATGATCATGTCCTGAGAACATAAAATCAATACCAGCTTCGTCACATGCTTCTGAAATATACTTATGTACGTTTTCGCAGTCATGTGTTGTTTCATTTGTTCCATAAGGTGGTTGATGTGACACAACAACTTTCCATTTTGCATTGCTCTTTGCTGCATCTTCTACTAACCATTTTGCGTCTTCAATTGTCTGATTCTTTGAAGCTGTGTATCCGATAACTGCAACGTATACATTTCCATAAGTTACTGAATAGTGATGCTCACTTTCAATATTGAACATATTCTTTGCAATTGTTGATTCAGGATCACCTGCTAATTCATGGTTACCTGTTACGTGAATCATATCAACACCCTTGAACATATCCCCATCAAAGGCTGTTAAAATATTATCCCAGTAATCGTACTTTGTAGGATCATCTACAAAGTCACCTGTCTGAACACCAAAATCATAGTGTTCTTTTGAAATCATATCTGTAATCTTAGAAATAATTGTTGTATCGTCTGCCTGTGTATCACCAACTAAGAAGAACTTAGTATCTTCATTCTTGTAAGCAGTTGTAAATTCATATTCCTTAGACCATAAATCTCCGTCTCCAACTTTGTATACGTAAGTTGTATCAGCATCTAAATCATTAATTTCTGCTGAATTAGCATAGATAATTCTATTTGATTTTACATCTGAATATCCTGAAAGAGATGTAAGTTTGCACTTGCCTTCAACCTTCTTGAATGCAGCGTCTCCATCTTTTTCATAATCACTCTTCTTTGCGTATAAAACAACAGGTGTGTCTTCACTTACGCCCGGTTTTGAAACCCAAGTGATATTCTTCATAGATGTTGAATCTTTGACAGCATTAACCTTAACAAATGTTGGTGTACCATCTTCATTGCCGGCTGTAGCGTATGTCTGTGCCTTTGTAATAAATGAACGATGTCCATTGTCATCCTGAGCATAAACTGAAATTGCCTGTGCTTCCTGAAACTTAGATGTTGTAATATTTCCTCTTAAATCTGTCTTACCAAGAAGTTCACCATCCTCCTTATAAACAGATACACCCTTCACTCTCTTGCCTGTCTTGCTGTCTTTAACTGACATTGTAATGTCCATTCCTTCAATTAAGTCACTGAAAGAAATTGTGTAGTAATCTCCAATATCTGTATATTCTGTATCCTGAACGAATGTATATGTTTCTTCACCGTCACCTGCTGCAATCTTATATGTTGCGCTAGGAATTGAATATGAGAATTTGCTTCCGTCGCTTACATCTAATGGAATCTTTACAGATAATGTTGCAATCTTATTTGAGTCTTCGTTTGCTGTATCTGCATAAGTTGCAATCTGATTACTTGTTTCACTTGCTTTTTTCTTAGCATAGATTGTTACCTGATTGTATGCTTTGTTATATTCAGGTTCTTTTGCCTGTTCAAAGCCTTCAGCATAACTTACTGAATAATCAGAATAACCTTTTGCTAATTTAACTGTTGCTGTTAATTCATTAACTTTACTTGCATCACTTGCTGTAAAGTCGATGTTCGCCTCGTCACCAATATTTGCTTCTCCCTGTGAAGTAGCATTAATTGTAACTGTATTGTCATCTTTATTTTTCACTTCAAAAGTCTTTGTCTTTGACGCTTCGTTACCAAACTTATCTCTGACAGAGAATTTGATAGTATGCTTTCCGTTTGCAAGTTTCTGGTTATTTAATGAGATTTCATCCTTACTTACGTCAGTATGCATACTACCGCCATTTGTAAGATTAACACCATCTAACCATACGTTTGCTGTTGTAAAATCTACACCTGATGTGTATTTGTTTTGTAAGTCTGATGCTCTTGCTGTGAATGTTACATTGTTTGTGTCAAGCACTGCATCATCATTTAATTCAGTTCCGTTGGCTGAAATTGTATCAATACTTGGGTTGTCTATATCATCAGTATTCGCTCCATATACGAACTGGATGTTGTCAATATAGATTGCTCCCTTACGGTCGCTTGGCTGAATTTCATTTCCATCCTTGTCGTATTTACCCATACCTGTTCCGTTTACGAACATAAGTCTAATCATATTGTTTCCAAGGAATTTGTATGGTGCCTGATAATCCTTTAAACTGGCTTCTACATATTTCCAACCTGTCCAATCGAAACCACCAAGTTTATGTTCATCCAATTTTGCTTCTTCTGTAAAGTTCAAGTTAAGAACTGTTCCGTTAGCATCATATAGCTGAATTCTCAACCAGAAGTTTGGTATTCCTTCCGGTGCATATACATACATACCAATTCCTGTTGGTGTTCCAGGTATGTCTCCTGATGGATTTTCAAGACCTACGCATGCACCTTCTGTAACAGCTCCACACTGTGAGAAGTCATAGTTTAATTTAAGCGAATGATTACCAAATCTTACAGGCTCACCACTTGCAATATCAACAACTTCTGTAGACTCGTTACCACCTCTGCCGTAATTCATTGTCTTAAATCCGGCGTTTGGTTCTTTCTTGTCTGCTGCTGTTGAATACCAGTCTGCTGCAGGAATTACTGTTCCATCTTCCATTGTATGGTCTTCAAAGTCATATACAACTGTTGGCTGTAATCCTACAACAACATTAATTGTTGCCTGGATGTCGCTATCTTTGTACTTACATCTGATAGTTCCATATAAAGTATTTCCGTCTGATGATGTAAATTTATTATCCTTAAATGTACCAATTGATGAATCACTAGGCTGTTTGTTAGCATCTGTTACATTTTCAGTTGTCCAAATAAAATCACCATCTGCATAATTAACCTGTCTGTTGTTCCACTTAACAGTTAAACCTAAATCTGTTTCTTCTTCAAAACCAAGGTTTACTTCATCATTTACGAATGTAATGCTGTCCGGTTTTCTTACTTCAATTGTTGTGCTACCAACAACATTATCTCCTGACTTTAACTGTACTTCTACAGTTCCTTCTGTTCCATTAGAAACAAATTGACCTGTTGTTCCATCAATTTTACCAAAGCTATCATCTTTTAATACAAAAGTTGCTTCTTTAGGTAAATCTGCCTTTCCACCTGCACTGTCAACACCTGTTGCTTCAAACTGTACAGTTGAACCTGGTGTATATACTTCCTCTAAAGGTGAGATTGTTGCATGATCAAATTCACCATCTGCTTTTGCATCTGAATAAATGAATAATGATGAAGAAACCTTTCTTTCTGTTCCATCAGATGGGCTATTCTTTACTTCTAATGAATCTGTTCCTTCTGTTTTTGTTGCAAATGTAGCTGAACCACCACCATCTAAATATAATGCTTCAACACACCCCATAGCTTCCATTTGTTTTGCAGTTTCATAAAGTGACTGACCACATGACTTTGGTGCCTGTCTACCATCCGCTTCATATATGATAACTGAACCGTCTGCCTTAATACCTACTGCACATCTTGGCATTGCATAAGGATCCGCTGCTAATTCTTCTAAAGCTTTTCCATCTTTTACAAGAAAGAATGGTGAACCGATAGCTTCAACTACATCATCTAAAGGTTCATATGCTTCTCTACAATCAGCTGTTCCATCTTTCATTATTGCAAAGTATGGATGATCATTCTGAGTCTGAACAATATCTCCACCCATAACTAATGAACCCCATGGCTGACCTGTTCCCATATCAAAATAGTCACCATTAATTGCTGCTACGATTGTTTTTCCTGTTGCTTTTTCTGCTGCTTTCGCCTGATCTCGAACTGTCTGCATGCCCCATTTACCAGTCTTATCATAGTTCTTATAACCAGCCATCATTCCAACACTAGATGTTTTCAAATCAATTTCTGCCATATAGGCCTGAACCTGATTATTTCCATCCTTATCTACTGTTGTAATGTGTTTCTCTTTAATTCCAGGTGCTATACTATATTCCTTTACAGATGTTAGCACTCTGTCTTCCGGCACTTTAACACTTGCACCGTAAACAGTTATACTGCTCACTACCATTGCTGTTGCAAGCACCACAGATAAAAATTTCTTAACTGCTTTTTTTAACATGTGTTTTCCCTCCTCTTTGTTAAATGTTTTCATTTGTCATTTTCGTATTTTTAGCCCATTTTTATACATTTTTTGGCAAATGATACTTTACGATTATAGCATTGATTCCTATTAATTAATAGGGGCAATTTACGAAAAAAGAGGATAGCATTATGACTATCCTCTTAAAAATGTTTTTATTATTTTAAACTACTTTTTAATTTTAATCTTAACCGGCTTAGACCACTTCTTAGCTCCAACTGCCTTTACTCTAACATATAATTTCTTCTTGCCCTTTAACTTCTTGCTTGAAAGAGTTACTTTTGTTTTCTTAACAGTCTTCTTGTAAAGTACTTTTTTGAACTTCTTACTTGTTGAAACCTGAATGTCATATTTCTTAGCGCCTTTAACTTTCTTAAATGTTAATTTAACCTTCTTTGAGCTAAGTTTCTTTGAAACCTTCTTAGTAACCTTTGTACTCTTAAGAGAAGCTTTCTTTGTTGTTGGCTTAACTGTTGGCTTAACTGTTGGCTTAGCTGTTGTTGGCTTAGCTGTTGTTGGTTTAACTGTTGTTACCTTAGGTGTTGTTGTTTCATCTGAAGTTGATGTGTCTGGCGTTGATGCATCTGGCGTTGATACATCTGGTGTTGATGCATCTGGTGTTGATGCATCTGGTGTTGATACATCTGGTGTTGATACATCCGGTGTTGATACATCTGCTGATGATGCATCCGGTGATGTAACATCTGCTGATGATACGTCTGGCTGTGTAACGTCTGCTGATGATGCATCTGGTGTTGTTACACTTGGATTTGTTGTTGTACTTGGTATTGTTGTTGATGTTGTTGTATCTGAAGATTCAACCTGCTTTGTCTTACCAACAACGCTTATATCAGTAACTGATACATTGATGCTATCACCTGCTGCAATAGAGTCATCTTCTTTAATTCCTCTATCTCCATCCTTTTCAGTTGTTAACTGTCCTAATGCAATTATAAAATTCTGTTTTGAAGTTGCTGCTGTCCACTCAAACTCTGCTGAATAATCACATGTATATCCTTCTTCATCATTTCCTATCCAAGTTGCTGTTGCAGAACTTGCTAAGAATTTATCTCCATTTGTATTTGTTGCAACTAAGAACTGTTTCTTAACATTTGATTTGATTGTAAACTTAACTGTATATACTTTTCCCTGTTCAAAGACAAGTGTTGTATGCGCCATTAATGAATACCAGTTTCCTCCGGCAACAACACTTCCTGTTGCTAGTGATGTTCCTGTTCCACATGGATTATCTGACCAATTGTCTGATTCATTGTTAAGAGTCCATTTAGTATTTTCATTTACTAAGTTTGTGCCATCTTCTACAATATCAAGTGGAACTACAACTGTTTTTGTAACTGCTTTTGATAATGAGCCATCTTTTACAGTCTTAACACTAATATTATGAGTACCGTCTGTAACTCCTGTTAACTGACCCTTTCCAGCTTTTACTTTCTCTGCTGCAAGTTTACCATCTACGTAAACATTGTATTCATAATCTTCCTGACCTTCACCTGCCACGATTTCATAATCTATAACACCGTATTTAGTTGATTCTGCTTTCAAATCTGCTGGTGCATCAATATCAACTGTTGTGGTATATGTAGGAGTATCCGTATTTGCTACGATTGCAATTTCATTGATAACATAGCCGTAATTAACTGCTCCTTCTGAAAGTGTTACTTTTACATATCTTACATTTTCCGCTTCATAATTTGATAATTTATCTAACTTAACAGCATTGCTATAAGCCGGTTGAACACCATCTGTTCCACAAATTAATGAATCTCCTGATGCAACCTCTTTATACTCTGCGCCATCATCTGATAACTCAATTGAATATTTCTTTGCATATGTTCTTGGATTAGTATATGCAATCATAAATCTGTCTAATTCAGCTGTCTTATATTCTCTTCCTAAATCAATAACAAAACTTTGTGGTGATGTTTTTCCAGTTCTAAATGCAACATCTTTTTCTTCTCCTGCTGTTAACAAACCATCAATCATATTAACTGCTGATTCAGCATATTCATCGCTATAATATGAACTTATATCTGTTATTGAAACATCTGCATTATTGTTCTTGTTTACAATATTTCTAGGTGATGTGTATAATTCAGAAGCATCTTTTACAGTAACTTCTTCACTATCAATTCCTTCTGATGTTGTTCCATTATATGAAGAAACAACTTTAAGTTTGTGAATTCCTGCTGAAACACCATCTATCCTATAGTCCTTTCCTGCTTCAACCTGATTACCTACAAGTACATTATCATCATATACCATATACTTATAATCTGCCTGATTTTCTCCTGCAGTTATGTTATATGTAATCTGATTGTAATCTTCTGATTTAACAGTAACACCTGCTGCATTTTCACAATGTGAAACCTCTACTGTTTTTGCGTCCCCATTTGTATCTAAAACTGCAATTTCTGTAATCTGGATTCCGTAATCTGCAGTCTTAGGATAATATGCTCTAACATATCTAACTGCACCAGTTGTACTAATATCATTAACCGTACAATTATCCTCGTCAAATGTCACATCTTCTCCTGCACTTGCAACAGTATTCCAAGTAGCATTATCCGATGAGAACTGAATTTCATAACCTCTTGTAATACATGTGTCATTAGCTGCAGCATCCTTATACTGTACTAATACCTGTTCAATAGTTGATGCATCATAATAATCACCTAAATCTATTACTGCATAACTTTCACCAGTATAGCCCCATCCTTTCTTACTTAATGCACAATGTGCATCTCCTGTTACATCTGCTTTTAACTTTCCATCATTTAAGTTTGCTTGAGCCCCTTCTGCACATTCTGGAAATAAGCTTGTAGTCTTACTTAATGCAAGGTTCTTTGTTGCATCTGCCACCATAGCCTTCTGCTCATCTGTTGCTGCAAAAACCGGTGAACTCATTGGCAAGCCAGCTACGACCATAGACAATGCACAAGTAATAGCTGTTGCTTTTTTTAGTCCTTTAAACTTTCTCATATAATCTTTCTCCTTTCGATTAACGTTTTTTCATCTCAAAGTTCCACTCTTTGATTGACTTATATTTTACCATATTTCCACCTTCCAAACAACAAAATGCACTAAAGAAAACACTTTTATTTCTCTTTTTTTATGCAACTTATACAAAGCAATATTTTGTTAATATAAACTAAAAAGAAGTCGTAGTCAACGCAACCACCACTTCTTTTTTAGTAATTTTACACAATAAAAATACTTTTATTCAATTTTTAATCCTTAAAATTTATATCAAAAAACATATTATTATCTTACCATTAGCTTAGGAGTTCTATCCACTCTATAAATCCCCCAGTTTTTTTCTGCTTCGTTTGGTCTGCTTCCGCCCTTCCATGGTTCATCAAAAGCTTCAAACATGTAAGCAATTATTTGTTCTTTGTCTGTCCAATCCCAAAACTCGTCATAATACCTTTTCTGGTTTTCTTCGTTTGCCTGACCTTCTTTCATTTGTTTAAAGTCAGCGCAGTCTGTTGCCCAGCCTACTTCTGAGAACAGCACAAATTTGTCCGGGTACATTTCCTTAATTTTTTTGTACCATGTTTTATTTACTTCCAAAGCTTCTTCAACTGTATTTCCATACCATAATGGATAAGAATGAACACTGATAATATCAAGATGCTTTGCAAGTTCTTCTAATTCAACCCACTCAAAAGCGCCTTCATTAAAAGTAACCGGTTTACCTGTTCCTTCTCTTAATCTGTCTGCAAACTTAATTAAACGTTCTACAGGCACATTGTTAGCACCCCATTTTGGTGTATTTTCGTTTCCAACTGAAACAGCGTTAATAACATCAGAGTAGTTATTAGCAATTTCAATTAATTTTTCAATGTTATTATCATTTCTTTTTGCTCTATTAACAAGTTCCGCATCTGTGTAAGTTTCTTTTAACCATGGACATCCCGGATTATTTACTTCTGAAATTAAATCCGGTCCTAACATTACCTTCATATCAAGACCTAAATCTCGAATTACCTGACATGTCATTTCAGCATAACTAATTGGATCATACATTCTAATGTATTTAAATCCCATTTCATCTAAAATTTTTAAATCCTCAACAATCTGGTCGTATGTTGGATATGTACAGGTTTTTGGACTTTGTCCTTCTCTATATCCTGAATAGCAAATTGCTCTGCCCCAATCAAACATTTATTTTCTCCTTTTATACTATTATTTACCCGTACTACAACTATTTTATCTGGTATTTTATAATTCCAACGTGGAAAAAATATTATAAGAAAGTGCTGTGAAGCCGTTGGTTCACAAAGGCAGCGAAGTCGGCTTTGTAGAACCGCTACGAGCGAAACGCAGCGGGAGCGTGCTTTCGATAATATTTTTCCATCGTTGGAATATATTCAACATCTAACCTAAAATTGCTGTAATTTGGCTCTTGTCACCAAGTTTGTCTACATCTTCTTTTGCAATTGTGTCTGTGTTTCCGTATAAATCACCGTCAATGTAGATTTCTTTTACTGTGTATTCTCCTGCTTCTAAACCAAATGGATTCTGGTATGTTACTGTAATGTTTGCACCTCTGAACATACATGTGGCACTTGCCATTCCGTTTGAGAACTGTTCAGCTAAAAGCTTTGGAGCAAGTTTCAAGGCACCAAGTTCACCTTTAATTCCGTACATTTCATTTAATACTGTAAGAAGTAACCAGCTTGCTGCACCTGTTAAGTAATGGTACATTCCCTGTCCTCTCTGATTTACATATTCAGGCACACCAGGATAAATGTTACTCTTGTGGTAATCTGCGCAATGCTTGTACAATGTGTTGATTACTTTGTAACCTTCTTTTGCAAAACCTCTGCTATATAATGCATTTGCATACATAACAGCCATGTGTGAGAATACTGCACCGTTTTCTTTGTGACCAAAAGCAAATCCAAATAATCTACCCATATCTGTTTTTACTTCCTTGAAATCAGTGTTAAGTCTGTAACCGCCAATTGCTTCATCGTAAAGATATTTGTCAGCAGCTTTTGCGATTTCTGCTACCTGTTCGTCTGTGGCAACACCTGACATTACTGTAAATACCTGACCTGTAAGCATCATTCTTACTCCACTTTCAAAGTCACCTTCTACAGCTTTTCCGCTGTTGTCATAGTAACCGTTAAACCATGAATTTCCTTCCTTGTCAGAAGTCCATTCTGTGTTTCTAATGTGGTCTGTAATCCAATTTGACATTTCTGTTAATTTATCGGCTAACCAGTCGCACTTAACTTCTGTTTTTTCTCCTGAAATAATGTGACCAACTTCATCACAGTATTTTTCAAGTAAAGCATTCTTTTCGCCAATGCTATCATAAATGCTGCTATCTGCTTCTAAGAGCACCAAAATTTCTTTTGCTATGCTTACTGTATCTTTTCCTGTTTTGTCACTGTAATCCTTAATATCCTGAGCAAGATTCTTCAAGTTACCGCCGTAAAGAGCTGTAAAAGCAACGCTTTCTCCACGCTCTTCTGCCATGTCAAGACCGTCGTTCCAGTCTGCTCCGCGAAGTCTTATATGATTATGCTCGCCAACATCGTAGAATGATGTTAAATGCTGAATAAGTAAATGTTCTAAAACAGTTCCTTCGTATGGAAGTGCGTCTTCTGTCATCTGCTTATTTCCTATTGTGTCATTCCAACGGTCGTCACGTTTTTCACCACGACAAATCTGTGCGTCTTTGAAATATGTATTGGCTTCTGTAAGGAATTCAATATCTCCTGTCTGCTGCATATATAATCTTGTTGTAAGATATGGCCAGGCACCATGGTCCATCCAAACTCTTACAATGTTGTTTCTGTCTGCTATGAACTCACCCTGTTTTGAACCGATGATAGTTGCATTTGTACCGTCAAATCTTACACCGCCAAAGTTGTCTATTAACATTTCTCTAACTTTTTCAGGTTCCATAATAAGAAGTGCAAGGCAATCCTGCCATAAATCTCTCCAGCCTCTACCACCTTTTCCGTAATCATGGTGCGGTAAAAATGAGCAACCGTAAATTCTTCTAAGCATTGGCTGGAAATTAACCCAGTGCATCCAGTTATCGAAATCTGAATCAGCAGAATTGTAACTTACGTTGATTTTTTCCTGCCAGAATTCTTTTGTTTCTTCTAAATATTTGTCAAAATGCTTCTTTATTAAATATTTCTTACTTAATTCTGTGATTTCTGCTTCTGATTCACCATAGCCTAAAGCTACAATATAAGTTCTTGTTTCGCCCGGCTCTAATGTACAGTCAGCAAATCTTATTGCAGCCACTGTTTCGTATCCATCTACTTCTTCGCCTGCCTTATATGGTAATGGCTGATTTTTTACAACGTAATATGGATTTTCGAAGTTTCCTCCACGCCCGATAAACTCTTCTGTTACAGGGCAAAAACTTACAGGTGAAACCATTTCTCCGTTAACTTCTTCTTTTGCTAATGCGCCATAGAAAATCTTGTTTTTGTTGTGTCCTCTTTCATCAAATGTAAGAGTTGGATAAATCATTATTCCGTTTTTTACTGTAAAAGTTCTATGAAGCAATGATGTTACGTGTCTGTGATCTCTGATGTTTGACGCCGAACGTGCATACATTGGTATTGCAACTGTTGATGTAATTGTCTGTGCCTTATCAGATGTATTTGTAATTTCAAACTTTGTAAGTTCTACTTTTTCTTCTGTTTCAGGTACAAAACTTGTCATTACAGCTTTTAAGCCCATTTCCTGTGACTGTCTTTCTACCTGATGCCACATAATACCTGCTGTAAGTTTTACGTCTTCCTTGTCATCCTCAAAAAGTTTTGCCTGCTGTTTGCTTGAACGGCCTGTTACAGACCAAGCTCCCTTTCCTTCAACATAAACCCAGAAGTTTCTTGAAGACTTGTTGTTGTGTAAGTTTTCGCTACTTACCGGTTCAAGTAAAAATGTGTTTTGGTCAAGCTTAATGTCGCCTCCTAAATCCGGTGTGATTGCACTCATCATACCTGCTTCGTTAGCAAGTGGGAAGTACATATAACTTGTTAAATCAGGATCATCTAATGTAAATGTTCCCTTTTTGTCCAAATACTTTAAATCGCTCATAAAATCTAATCCTTTCTCCTTTTTATTTTAAATTGATTTTGTTCAATAGTTTTCAAATAGTTGTTTGAAACTGCATTTTTGCAGGTTGTTGTCTTTACTCTGTATTTTGCAGATAGTTGTTTTAGTCTGCATCTTTGCAGATTGTCTTTTTTGCTTATTATTTTTAGGAAATTTTCTTTTTATATTTTATATTATATTTTTAGTTTTTGGAAAAACTATAATTGTTACATATTTATTTTATATACCTTTATTTGCTCTTAAATATAATTAGCAGGAACTTGTATTAGGTAATCTAAAAGATATAATTTCAATTCTTTTATTTACTTTCTTTTATAATCTTTCCAAAAATTAAAACGTTTCAAGCTTTTATAAAGAAAAAATGCTGTGAACCTTATAGAGTTTATATCTTTTTCAAATGTGTGTTGGATGAGAACCCTAAAGATTCTCATCCCCACCATTTGCTCTATAAAAATTTATAGCATTTAAAATGATTTATTCAAAGTAAACATTTATAGCATTAATCTTGCCATCACGAACAGCTTCTGCCATTTCGCCAACAATCTTACCTTCTGTTGCTACTGTTTCACCGTTGATTTCAACCTTTGAAACCTTAGCAGCATCAGCGCCATAAGTGTTCTTTCCTGTATTATTAATGTATGTTACGTCACATGTTGAAAGAAGTCTGAATGTAACTTTTCCTTCATCAAATAACCAGTTTGCAAGCTTTGGATCAAAGTTAAGTGCAAGCTTACCATCTTCATAAGTAAATACCTTGCCACCCATCATCATCTGAATCCACATAGAAATCATTTCTGTTGTTGAACCTGAAAGTCTTGCAACAAATCCTCTACCATGAACATCTTCATTTGGATTTACGCTTGATGCAATAAATGATGAATTTTCAAGTGTACTTCTACCATACATATTTGGATCTAAGAATGGAATAAGTGCCCCCTTAATTGTTTCATAATATTCATCATATAAACCTGCTTTAATCATAGCTAAGAGATATTTGTATTCCATGTGTAAGAATACGTTTTCTCTTTCCTGCCATCCTGGAGTAAATGCACGACAACGTCCATTTTCCATTGAACATTCTTCAATTGATGCTGAAGTCTTGTACATAGCAAGTTTCTCATCATAAAGACCTGTGTTCTTAACTTTGTTGTACATGTCTCTTGCTGTATCTACATCTTCATAACCCATCATACGGGCTGGTCCTTCAAGGAAGTATGGTAAAGCAACTGCTTTAAATTCCTTAACCTTTGCCTTCTGAAGTCCGTAATGACTAATTACAGGTTCTCCATTTTCGTCTACAACTGGTTCAAAATCAACTGCTTCATGTGTAATGTATGTTGGCACAAGTCCGTTACCCATTTCAACAGCCTTTGCAATACCTTTTTCAATCTTAGCTTCGAATGCCTTGAATACTTCTACAATGTGAGCTTTTGATACAACTGTTTCTTCACCGCTTAAGTAAAGTTTAATTGTTTCTCTGTAAGCTTCTCTGATTGTTGCAACCTTATCCCAATACTGGAAGTCATTAATTGTTCCATTGTTGTATTCGTCAAGTGCTGCCTTGACATCATCTAAGTATTTTGCAATTTCAGCAGGCATTGTAACTTCACCTTCTCCATCAAAGTTGTTAATGATGAAGTTTACTAATCTCTTTAATTCAAATGTTTCAGGTGTACCTGAACCGAATAATCCAGGAAGACCGTTCATGGCATCATTCCAGCCCGGCTTTCCACCTTCCATTTCAACACCGATTCCGTCAACGTCAAGCTGAGCAAATTTGCTAAGTGCTAAAATAACCATCTTAACAGCTAAAGATGTTTCATAAATCTTTTCGTCTTTTGTCTTTAACCAGTTAGTTGCCCACTTGTTAAATCCCGGACGTGCAAGTTTTTCTTCATCTTCAACTTCCATGCCGTACTGACGTACGTCACCTTTTTTATTAATAACATACTTTTCATCTCTTGGTACAACGTATGCAACGCTGTCATAGAACTTGTATGTTTTGTCTTCGAATAATAATTCGTTAATCTTATCAGGGAATACACTTAAGTAGTTATCTACTAAATCCATGTTGTAATCCCAGTGATCGCTCCAGTAACCTTCACCAAATCCGGCTTCAATGTTCTGGTCACAATCATTTAAGATTTCTGCAATGAAATCACCATCATCAATTTTTACTTTTAAACCAAGTTTTGCAATTGTGTTTGAAATCTGACCAGGTGTAAACTTACCTGCAACAATTTTTTCAATGGCTGTTGCATCTCCGTCAATGTTTTCTTTTACATAAGCATTAACTTCGTCTTCTTTTCCTTCAATTACGTTAAATAAACTTGGACGTACTTCTAATGGGTTGTAACCATCAGCCTGTACTAAACTGAAGAAAGTTTTAACGTTGAATTCTCCAACATCTTTATTGAAGAATACATCATTTCTTCTATTCTGAGAAACATCTCTGAAGTTTCCGTTACCCTGTGAATAATATTCAGCAGCAATAGAGAAGAAGTTGTAATCTCTTTCCGGATCTCCATGTTTTCTACTAAATAAATGAATTATAGACTTATTACCATCTTTGTTAAGAACATATGGATAACCACCTCTTAAGAAGTTATCTAAGTAACACTGTTCAATGTACTGGTCAAATTTTCCGGCAGATGTATGTGTCTTAATGTCAGATGTGAAGCTATCTGCTAATTCTTCTGCTTCTACAAACTTGTCTGCAATATAGCCAGGCTTTGTAAATGTAGAAACCTTTGAATTAATCTGTTCTTCTGAACCTGCAAATCCCATCATTGTATCAAATGTGATTGCTTCGTTTGCAGCTACTGTTTCATGGAATGCTGTAAATCCGCAAGGAACTTTGTTTGCGAAACACTGTTCTTTTGCTTTTACGTTATCAATTCCACCTTCGATAAATCTTACAGGTGTCATTAATGAAAGATCATATCCGAATACTGTATCCACATCGTAGATTACATCCTGTAATTCTCCACCTTTAATTGTAAGATAGTAGTAACCACCTTCAACATCTGAAACTTCTGCTGAATCCTTTGTTGATGCTCTAAGTGTGTAGTATGGAACCTTGTTATCAATGTTCTTAATGTATGCCCAACTCTTAAATAAGTTTGACATTTCCTTGAATTCACCATTTGAGATTCCGTATGTAATAATCTTTGGAAGTCCGTCAATAACTTCAATATCTTTTGCAGAATCAGAAATGTTTTTCACTGAAACCTGTCTAACTAATGCTCCAATACTTTCGTTTGGAAGAATGAAGTAATTAACCGTTACTTCAATACCGTATTTTTCATTTGTTTCAATAATCTTGAAACTATTTTTATTCATTCTAATCTGACGTTTTGCTTCTTTTTCATATTTGAAAAATGGTTCATAATATTCGCCGTCAATTTTTAAGAATGTTCTAAAACCCTTTACTGTTGTGTTTTCAAAAGCTGTATTAGCTGAATTAAATTCCATAATGGCATTGCCCTTGTTATCAATACCAAAACTGTTCATTCCCTGTCCTCTGTTTGTGTAGAACGTCCACATTGGAATACCCTTTACACCTGCAAGACCAGGTAAAAAGCTTGAAAAAGCTGGCAATCTGTCATAATCATCTATAACAAATGTCTTACCTTCAAGTCTATAATTCTCCATAATAATCTCCTTTTTATTTGCGTTTTCCGCATGAACTTCTGTAAACCATCTTTGGTGAAAGTTTTGTAACTGTACCGCTCCTGTCACCATCATCGTTTAATAATCTGAATAATTCATTTGCGCTTGCACTACCCATTTCTGTAATTGGGCTGTGTACTGTTGTAAGTGGAACGCCATAATAGCCACTAATTGTGCTGTCATCGTATCCTATTACGCTTACCTGTTCAGGAACCTTAATTCCCACATCCTGTAGCGCTTTTATGCAACCCCAAGCCATTTCGTCATTGGCACAAAACATTGCATCAGGAATCTTTATTCCACTTGATAGCATAGAGCGCATCTCGCTGTATGCCAGGCTCTCTTCGTAGTAACCTCTTAAAACAATGTCTTCATCAATTGGGAGATTATGCTTCTGCATCATTTCAACATATCCCTGATAACGATGCTTGTCATCTCCCGTATCATTTCCGTGCATGTAACCGACTCTCTTATGTCCTAATTTTAATAAGTAATCAATTGCCATTGATGCGCCCAATTTGTCATCAACTAAAACGCCTGAAATGTTCTTACCTTTGCTATCTCTGTCAATAAATACCATAGGGATATTTACTGTTGCAATTCTTTTTACATAATCACCTGTTAAGTCTTCATGGTAAATAATTGCGCCTGCAACACCTGATGCAATAATCATTCTGTATATTTCATCCGGTGAGTTGTCATTACTTATATAAATATTTAACATGTAATTATTTAATTTACACTGTAAATGAATTGCCTGTGTTAATACCTTATAGAAATCACCTTGTAAACTTGTTAAAAAGAGGCCTATTGTATTTTTTCTATTAGACTTTAATAACTTTGCATTCATATTTGGTATGTAATGAAGTTTTTCTACTGCATTTAATACTTTTTGTTTTGTCTCTTCACTAACGATATCTGCGTTATTAAACACATTTGAAACTGTTGATATTGCCACTCCCGCTTCTCTGGCAACGTCTTTTATTGTAACCATACAATAATCCTCCTAATCTACTTGGAAAGTTTCGCAACAAGGGAGGCTTAAAGCCTCCTTGTTACTTTATTTTTACTGATATACTCTTACATAATCAACGTACATCTTATCCTGATATACATCATTAACTCCGCCGTCCGGGTAAGTCTTTGTGCCTACTTTTGTCCAGTAGTTTGTTCCGATATTTCCACCAAGTGTTCCACCAATAGCACAGTTAATAATTAAGTAGAATGGCTTGTTAAATGGCCAAATACTGCTGTTAGCCCAAGCATTTCCTGTAGCCATATATCTTGATGGGTTATATGACCATGTTACCTTACCATCAATTGTAAATGTAACTTCCTTGGCATTCCAAATAATACCATATGTATGATATTCGCTTGTTGCTGTAGCTACTGTAGTATGCTTGTATTTGTTACCTGAACTTGTTGGCATACCATTGAATTTTGTATTATGAATTGACTGTGGAATAACTGTCTTTGATGCTTCACTCATTGTTTCTAAAACATCAATTTCACCACATTTTGGCCATGTACCATAATTACTATCATTACCTAACATCCAACATGCAGCCCATGTTCCCTGTCCTTTCGGTAACTTAGCTCTAAATTCAACCTTACCATATGTTAATGTATATAATCCTCTTGTCCAAAGTTTTGTTGAATAAATTGAATTATTTACAACTGTTTTTGTTCTAGGATTCCATTCGAACTGTGGCTTAATAATAAGATTTCCATCTTTAACTTCTGAATATTCCGGCTGATAATTCTGTCTTTCTTTGTTTCCAAAGCCAGGATTTTCCGGACCACCGTTACCAGTTGCGCCTTCTGTAGTCCATTTTGTTGAATCAATTGTTGTTCCACTAAATTCATCATTCCAAACCATCTTACGAACTTTGTCTGATACTACGTTTGAGAACTTTGAACATACATAAGTCTTACCTCTTACTTTTGCAATAGGTTTAATCTTGAAGTAATAAGTTGAACCTGCTGTTAAACCATTAACTGTTGTTCTTGTAACTTTTCCAACTGTTGTTACTTTAAATCCACTCTTTGAGTTTGTTGAATAGTAAATCTGGTAGCCTGTTGCACCGCTTACACCAGTCCACTCTAATGAAATACCATTAGTTGCTGTGTTCTTTGCGTAATCAATTGATGTTGCGCCAGGTGTAACCTTAACAGTTACTTTCTTCTTGCTCTTCTTTACTTTTACTGTAATTTTGCAAGTACCAGGCTTTTTAGCCTTGATTTTTCCTTTTTTTGAAACTGTAGCAATTTTCTTATTGCTTGATGTAAACTTAGCACCTTTTTGTTTAACTTTAATTTTGCTGCTGTTTCCTGCGATTAAAGTAACTGTCTTCTTAGACTTGATTGTTACTTTTGCCTGTGCTGTTGTTGGATTTCCTACATAAACTGTAGTAACAACCATAGCGATTGCTAATGCAACAGATGTGATTTTCTTTAACATCTTATTCATATTTTGCCCTCTACTTTCATCTGTTAGAACAGATGCTTTACGCACCTGTTCTAAAATGTTTTATTCACCTGTGATACCTGTATTTTCGATACCTTCGATGAACTGTCTCTGTACGCATGCGTACAATACTAACAATGGTGCAATTGCTATAAGTGTAGCTGCCATCTTGATGGCTTCGTTTAACTCACTTACGGCATTTGAAGTTGAACCGTTATCAAATAATGATAATCTTCCCGGTAATAACTCTAAAGCATCACCTGTCAGTATGTTAGTTGTATATGTTTCATTCCAGTTAAATACGAATGAGAATAAGAATACAACTAAGATTGTTGAAATTGATAATCTAATTGCTACATGATAGAAAACTTTTAATGAACCGGCACCATCGATCATTGCTGCTTCATCAAGTGACTTTGGTATCATGTTAAAGAAATTGTAGAATATCAATACCAACATTGTTGAGTATGTTCCCTGTCCTAATAATGCTAATAAGAACTGTGGAACAACTGTGTTAATTAATTTAAATCCTAAAATGCTTTCAACTGTACTGAACATCATAATTCTTGGTACTGTTAAAAGTGGTACCGGAAGAATGAATGCCATAATTAACATTACAAACCAGAAGTTTCTTCCTCTAAATGTGTATCTTGATAATGCAAAACCTGTTGTTGCTGATACAAATGTCTGAGCAATAGCAAGTAATGCTGAGTACCAAATTGAGTTTAAAATTGATGTTGGAATATCAAGTGTTCCAATAGCATTTTTAAAGTTATCTAATGTTGCATGTTTTGCAATCCATGTAATTGATGGATCAATTAAGTCCTTTGTTGTCATAATTGATTTGGAAATCATTTCAAAGATTGGCTCTAAGAAAATGAATCCAATACAAATTAATACAAAGTAAATTGCAAATTTTGAAATAATGTTTACAGCTTTTAATCTCTTTAATTTGGCAAAGTTGATTTTCTTAACTGATGACAAATCAATCTTCTTTGCACTGTTATTTTTATTTGCCATATAACTTTGCCTCCTTTGCCTGATGTCTCTTCTGAGAATTTAATCTTCTCTTCTGCTGTTTTTCCAGCTTCTTTAATTTCTTTTCCTGCTTCTGTCTTGCCTTGATATCTTTTGGTTTCTTATCTCTAAATAGTAAGAACACAAATCCAACAAGTAAGAGTACCACTAACGCGTATATCCATGCGTAAGTTGCGGCATATCCAAGACCTGAACCTGTTTCACCTGTCTTTTCCTGAATTAACTCATATAATGGGTTAATTGAGCTGAACATACCAAGCTGTATTACTGTGAAGACTGTAATAATAAGTCCAATCTGTTTTAACATTGGAATTGTTATCTTCCACATAATCTGCCAAGCATTGGCTGAGTCAATCTTTGCTGCTTCGTAAACACTTGGGTTGATTTTCTGTAAACCATTGATAAATAATACAATTGGAATACCTGTAAACCAAAGTATAATTGATAACTGATCAAATACACCTGCTAGGGCATTTCCAAGTGCCGGTGAATAACTGTCTATAATCTGCATAATAAATATATTTAAATATGCATTGGTTGTTTCTGGCGCCGTGGCTGATGTAGCAGCCTGAGCTGCGGCCTGTCCTGCGGCCCCCTGCACTTCCATAATCTGTGTCATAACCGGACCAGACATGATAATAACAGGTAAGAAATAAATTGTTCTTAAAACACCCTTACCTACTTTAATCTTATTTAAAAGGTAAGCGATAATAAATGATAATACTACTACAATAAATGTGTAAGGTATAATCATCTGTAAATACTTAATTAACGCAGGTGTAAATTCACTGTTTCCAATGAACGCCTTAACGTAGTTTCCTACGCCTGTCCATTCAATTTCATATCCTCTGATTGTTCTCTTTACATTTGTAAAACTTAAATAAATAGTAAATACAAATGGAAACAATGTAAATAATGCAAAACCTACAATCCAAGGAGCCATGAACATATAACCTGTTCTGTCCTGTCTCTGCTGGTATGTACGCATTTTCTTAGCCTTTTTTGGCTTGTCTTTTTTCGGAGTTGTCTTTACTTCTGTTGTCTTCTTTTCTTCAGCCATTATTTAACACCTCCTTCAATTACTTCTGCACTCTGTGCAGCTACTTCTGTATTTTCTACAGTAACTTTATCCTTTGTATAGTTAATTACTATACTCTTTGTATCTCCGTCTTTACTGTATGTATTAACGATAACACCGTCACTTACTACCTTACGGCCTGACCACTTATATCCAATAACCTTAGATAATGGTGTGTTGACTTTGTTGTAAATATCTTTTACAAGTTGCTCATACTGTTCAAACTCTGTTGAATAGTAGTCTGATGAAGTTGTTGATGCTAAAAGATATGATGGTTCCTGTGTTAATACAAATGAAGGACAAATATTGTAGTCAATCATTCTTAACTGGTCTGTTGTTGAGTAGAATGAAAAGTTTGCATATGGTGCATATACTTCCATTGTACCGTTAAGTACCATCTGTAAAAATGGAACTGTATCTGTTTCGTATACATACTGTGATGTTCCTACAGGTGACTGTAAGTATCTGTCTGTGTATTTCCATAAGTATTTGTTTGGTGCTACTAAGTTAAGTGTTGTACCATTCTTCTTCATTTTCTGTAATGAATTCTGATATAACTTAATTGCATCGCTTACTGTTGTTTCTACACCATCACTACTGTATGTACTAACTAATACATTTGATGCTCCGTCAATTGTAAATGACTTGCTGTCTTCTCCTAAGTCTTCATATAAGTCATCCATCCACTGTGCTGTCTTCTTAGGAAGTGCATAACCAAATTCTGTTACAGGAGCATTCTTTGGTAAAATATCTGTTTTATCAACCTGAAGGTATTTTGTATTTAAGTGCTTAGCAGCGTTGCTGTAGTAACTTACCATATCTTCATTAATTGTTGTAAACTCTCTTGAGAATGAAATATCAACATTCTTCTTAGCGAAATCAGATATTAATGAAGTAAACTTACTTTCACTTCCTACGGCACTTGAAAAACTTGTGCTGTTTGGCTTTGATAATGTTTCTCCACTGCTTTGCCATCCGATTAAACCTGTATTAATATTTTCAACTCCATCTTTTGTTAACTTGCTTAAGATGTTTCTTACATCATCAGCAGTTGTTACTGTTACCTGCTGTGTTGAGAATACACCTTTCTTTGAATCTGACATTAAGAAGTCAACTCTAATTGGAATGTTTGAACCTTCTGTTGTTCTTTCTTTCAATGTTCCATTATCAATTAAATGCTGTCTGTATGCCTGAGCCATACCTGCGTAATCTGCTGATGGTGTTCCATCACTTCCATCGCCACTTAAGAACTGATATGTCATTGAAATATCAACCTTGTTTGGTGTATCCTGTGTCTTTCTGTAAGAATCACCCTTCTGGTTTGTTACCTGATAATATTCTGAATTGAACTTAAATGTTGGGTAAGCGTATGTATATCTTACTTCACCTTCTGCTGTTGTTGAAGGGACTGCATTTATGCTCATGTATTCATCACCCTTATCAGCGTAAGCAACAAATGCTGCCTGTGTTCCATCACCATGTGAAATACCGAATACCGGCATTGTTGGTTCCTGTACAGGAACAACGTCATCGCTTGTTGCATAATATGTTAAGTTTGTTGATGGATCTGTTCCATAAACCTTACCCTGATATTCACTGAACTTTGTATTGTTTGTTGCGAATCTTACTAAAGCTCCACTTCCGTCAGGTATTAATGCATAACCAGGTGTTAATTCTTTTCCCTGTAACTTAACCCAGTCAGCTTCTTCTTCATCATATGCTAATGTAGCACCACCACTTGTTCCTAAGAACGGTGTAATGATTACGTTAGCGATTTTCTTGATGCCTGAACCTGTAAGTTCTTTATATGGTATATCGTATTTGATATTTCCATCATCACCGAATGTAATATATACATTCATGCCTAAATCATCATCACCAAGTTTGAATACACATTCTAATTTGTATTCTCCCTTTTCTTTATCAACTTCGCTAAGTCCTGATTTTCCATCATTCTCACTAGCTGCTGCTGATGAAACTCTTGTAATCTTCATACTCTTACCTGAACCTGTATAATACTCAACTGTAACAATTGAGTTTGCAAATGCTGCATACTGGTCATTAGTAAATGATGAATCCTTTGGTGTGTTGGCAAGTTCTTTAACCTGCGCAACTGTCATTCCCTTTTCCTCAGCGTAATCTTTGATTTCTGAAGGATCTTTATCTTCTTTTGCACTTGTTACAACATCTAAAGCTTCTTCAATTTCTTTAGGAAGTGCAACATCTACACCTGTTTTCCAAACATATTTTGTCTTTGTGTTTCTAACTAAGATAATATCGCGGTCATCTCTGAAATAATATTCATAATTACCTTTCTTACAAAGTAACTGATATGCGTTTGTTACTTTCATATTAGATGTTACCTTGTCAGGTGCAGGTCTTGTATCTCTATTTGTATTCAAGAACGCAGCTGCTACTGCAGCGCTAAGTGAAAGGACGCATAAGAGACATACCACAAGTGCTGTAATTTTAATCTTTTTATGTTTAGCTGCCTGTAACATTTCTTATAATCTCCTTTCCTACTGTTACTAAGAAATCTTTTAACTGTTCCCACATGATAATAACTACTAAAACAACGATTGCTGCAATAAGCATGAATACTACTGTGATTATCAAACTTACTACTGTATGTTTAAAGTCATAATCATGAACTGTTGAAAGACCTTCAAATATAAGAGCAATACTCCAACATACACCAATTATCATAAAAACTGTTAAGATAAATGATTCGTTGTATGTTAATACGTATGACATAATAACTGTTGCTACCATTGATATCATTGCAGGTATTAATCCGTATGCAGGTATTAAGTAAACCTGTCTAAATGTACCATCACCATCTGTAATTGATGTTACAAGATAGTTACAAATAATAAATAAAATTAATATTGCAAAGAAACCTACGATAACCGCTCCCATATCCATGTCTTCTACTTTTGAATACTGGTAAATAAATCCTTTACCTGTCTGGTATAACATGTATACTCCGAAGAAAACAATGTATAAGATCGTTGCAGCTATCACTGAACCGTTCTTGTTTACTCTAATATCATAGTATCTGTCAATTGGATGTTTTGTTATCTTGAACGCATAACCTAATTCACCAATAACAGGTGTATTCTTAAGTTTTTGTCCAAGAGCTCTTTTCTTTTTCTTAAGTACATGATTCTTATCAATGAATCCGATAGCAATCTTAATTGCAATAAGAATAACTAAAACAATTAAAACTGTTCCTAACCACTTCTGGATTGATTTATTTCTTACTTCCCAGAATGCGTTTGAATAACCGTCTCTGTTTCCGGCAATTTCAAAATGTTCCATTGCTTTGTCATAAACTTCATCATTGTAGTAAGCTTTTGCTACACCGTTATGAGCAAGAACTGACATCTGGTTAAGTCTTAATACATAATTCCAATCTGTAAGGGCTTCTTTATAATCACCATTTTCATATTCTTTTAAAGCCTTGAAAATAGTCGTTGCATATTCTGTTGGTGTAAATGACTGTAAGTATCCTTTTTCACCATCAGCTGTCCAGATGTTTCCACTGTTATCTACAGCAATTGTTGTAAGTGATGTAAATAAACCTGAAATATCTTTGTCTGCTGCTTCTGCACCTAACTGGAAGATTACTTCACCCTGACTTGTATATACCCAAATCATACCATGTGAATCACTTGCGTAAATAATACCGTCTTTGTTTGCAGTAACATCTGTTAATGCTGAAGAAGTCTTAACATTCCCAAGCATGTTAGTACCATTTGTACTATGCTTCTTAAGTAAGTCATTTCCTATACCCATACATGTTGAATATGCTGCACCATTTGTATCTACAAAAACATTAGAGAATGTAGATGGAAGAGTATTTAATAGCTCTGATTTTTTCTCCTGTTCTTTTGTATAAATTAATTTTAAGAACATCTGCTGTGGTGTTAATTTTGACTTATTTGATGTGAAGTATCCTAAGAACTTACCTGTGTTTGCCAACTGAATTACACCTGCGTAAACACCTTCTGAAACGATGTAGATGTTGTTACCGCTATCTACTGCAACCTTACTTGGTTCGTAGTTTGTATCAGCAAAAATAGCTGCTGTTGGTTTTAAATAACTTCTTACGAATTTAAAATCCTTTGTGAATTTGAATACCGCTTTCTGTCCTACGTCAGCAACATATAATTCACCGGCATTTGTTCTAAATACACCCTTAGGACTTTTGAATCCAGGGAATCTTTTATCGTTAACTGTTTTACCATTTAGGATTCTTACGATTTTCTCAGTGTTTAAATCGTAAATAACAATTCTCTGATTTCCTGTATCTGCTATGTAAGCAATGTTGTTATCATCAATTACCATATCTTCAGGATCTGATAATTCTAAGTTTGTTATAGTTCTGTCAGGCAAATATGCATCCTGTGTTCTAACCAATTCTCCCTGATCATCTTCTGTATATGAGTAACTGGTTGCCTGTGATGCTGCCACTGGTAACACTGACATTACCACAAATACCAAGGCTAGAAACAGAACTAAACTTTTTTTCATAATTTTTTTCATTTCTGCCTCCTTACTTGATACCTGAACTTGCCATTGTGTTCATAACCTTAGACTGCATACAAATGAATATAATCAAGTTTGGCAAGAATAAAATCAAACTTGATGCAGCTACCATACCGGCTGCCGCTACAGCATTGTTTACACCAATGGAGTTACAATAGTATGTTAATGTTCTTAATGCTTCGTTTGTAATATAGTTGTTTGATGTTTCCACGTTGTTCCATACCTGCTGGAATGTAAGAACCACAGATGTTGCAAGAGCCGGTTTTGTTAAAGGAATAATTACCTTTCTTAATATAGTAATATCTCCTGCACCGTCTACTACCGCTGCTTCAATTAACGCATCTGGAATACCATCAACGAACTGTTTTACTAAGAATAAACTTACAGGCATTGCAACCAATGGTAAGATATGTGCAAACCATGTATTGTACACGCCTAAATTTACGATAATTAAGTATCTTGGAATAGCTACGGCTGTTGCTACGAACATAAGAGCCATCTGGTTTACTTCCCATAAAGCACCTTTGATTTTGAATTTCTTCTTTGAGAAAACGTAAGCTGCCATAATTGTAATGAGAATTCCAAGCACTACTGTTAATACTGCTACGATTAATGAATTTAAGAAATATCTGGACATTGGAATTCCTGTTGATCCTGATAAGTTCAATAAATTCTTAAAGTTATCCAATGTTGGATTTTGTACAAACAATGTTGGTGGGAATTTAAATAATTCTCCCAAAGGTTTAAATGCATTATTTATCATAAATATTACCGGAAGGATCATAAATATTGATAAAGGACATGCAATTATATGAAACTTAATCTGACCACGAGAAAAACGTGATGGATTAATTCTGTTACCTTGAAAATTTGCCATTTATGTATCCTCCTTTCTAATATTCTTCTTTTTCTGTAAATAATGTGTTAGCTACTTTACTACATACCCATACCAATGCAAGAAGTGCAACTGATACTGCAGCTGCATAACCCATCTCGTATCGGACGAATGCATAGTCATCAATATGGTTGGCTATCAACTGACCTGAATAATCAGGTGTTGGGTTTGCACCTGCCAACGCTACACCTATCCAGCCCATGTTAAATGCGTTTACAATTGACATAACCGCACCGAATAACATCTGTGGTTTCATTGATGGGACTGTAATATAAATAATTTCCTGGGCTCTGTTTTTGATACCATCCACATAAGCTGCTTCGTATAATTCCTGGTCGATGTTCATAATACCTGATAACATGGATAAGAATCCAATACCCATTGATGACCATAATGATATGAATATCATAATCTGCATAAAGTAGTCAGATGATATTAACCACTGAATAGGCTGATTTATAAAGCCTAATTTCTGCAACCATGCATTAGCAAGGCCACTTTGGTCACCTGAGAAGATTGTTTTCCATATAACCTGAATCATAATCTGACCTGCCATAGATGGTGTGTACATTGCTAAAGCATATAGTGTTCTTGCTCTTGGAGTAACCTGAGCAAGAATCCATGCCATAATAAACGATAATACATAACCACCAATACCAACTACAATAGCATAAAGTACAGTGTTAGGTAAAACGTATTTCATGAAAACTTCATCACCTGTAAAAAGAGTAATGTAGTTTGTTAATCCCGCAAACTTCGGTGTATTTATAACATCAAAGTATGTAAATGATAAACCAATAGCTATAATTATTGGTAATAAGATAAATGTAAAGAATAACAATCCGTAAGGAAGCAAAAGTAAAAATGAATGAAATCCTTCAGTCTGGTAGAATTTTTTACCGACTTTTGACTTTGTGGCTGTTTTCTCTACTGCTGCAGCTGCACTACTCATTATTTGCTTACCTCCTCTTCCGGATTAGCTTTCGCTTTATCCTGATTTTCTTTTATCCAATCATATCCACGAAGTTTGAATTTCTTAACCATTTTTCCGTTCTCGTCGTAGTATCCAAGTTCCTGCATCTTACGTACGATTTCCTTGTTAATATCATTCTTAGCTTCATCAACAGCTACCTGACCGGCTGTTCCGTCGAATACCATTGTTGTCCAAATATTAGAAATTGTTCTTTCTAATAGGTACTGACCAGGTGTTCTTGTAACGTCTGTTACATAGTCAAGCTGTTCAGTAATAACCTTCTTATCAGCTTCATCCATTGGGTTATTCTGTAATGCCGCCTTGTTAGCTGATAACCAGAAGAATGTCTTACCATAAGATGAACGTAATGTATAAGTATATTCTGTCTGAACTTTTTTGCTTGTCCACCATTTTAAGAATTCCCAAGATTCATCTTTCTTATTTGAAGTCTTGAAAATTGCTCCACCTGTACCATTTGCAACGAATGTTCTGTCAATGCTACCATCTTCCTGTTCTGTTCCAAGATATGGAGCGATAGCCCATTTGCCCTGCAATTCTTTTGCTCCATTGTTAATCAATGTATAATCTTCCATTCCAATAATACCAATTGGATCAGTTGAATATCTAAATGAGTTAAAGAAGGTCTGTACTGATGTTTCAAGTGAATACTTTGTAAATAAGTTACCTAACAATGACAATCCCTTTACAGATTTCTTAGAATCAATACCTGTTGTAACAAGTCCGTTTTCGTCCTGAGTATATAATTCTCCACCATTCTGTAAAATCATTGGGGATGTCTGGTAGAACCACTTGTAACCTGTTGTACCTAATGCAATGTTATGGTAGAAGTTCATACCATATCTCTGTAATGTTGGTAAAATATCTATTAATTCATTCCATGTACTTGGAACTTTAAGTCCTAAGTTGTTAAAAATGTCGGTTCTGTAAACTATAGCGTTAAAGTCTGTTGTTTCAGGAATTGCATACATACCTTCATTGTATACGTATGATACAAAAGATCCTGTTGGGAATCTTCTTGCCACTGTCCAGAAATCATCGAACTTTGTTAAATCATATAAAGCACCACGACTTGACAAATCAAAAGGTACATAAGACATAAGTCCTAATGCTACGTCAGGTGTTTCTTTCGCTGCAATAGCCAATGTTAATTTTGCAACATCAGGCATTGTAGAAACTTTAACCTTAATGTCTTTTCCTGTTTTTTCTTTGTAATAAGGAACAAACTCTGTATCTACCATTTTCTGTAACAAATCTACATGAGTGATAGCTCTATTTACCCAAATAGTTAAAGTCTTGCTGTCCTGACTTGCTCCTGTAGCATATTTATCAGATGTAAATGTATTTACCAATGTTCTAATTGATGTCCACATTGAGCTACCTGCTGATGGGTTTGGTTTTTCAATCTGACCTTTATCAGCAGTTACATAAATTCTATCTAAAGTAAATTCATTTGCTGTAACTTCTGTTGTGAAATTACTTAATGAAACTAAGATAGAGTTATTAGCTCCCGTTAAGTCAGCTGTGTGCAAAGCAATTTCATCAGGATATTTCTGCATATCTTTAATAAACTGTTCCGCTTCATCTAAATATGTAAGCACTGCACTTGAGTTTCCATTAGGTGAATAATCCTGAAGAATATATCTAATGTGCTGAATTACTGTCTTATATGCTTTTAAATATTCTGGAATTTCCGGTATATATTTTGTCATTTTCCAGTTACGTTCTGTATCAACATCACTACCTGTAATCTTTGTAATTTCCAATTCAAAATCAGTAATGTGCTGTTGAAGTAATAATGCATATCTGTAAGCTTCCATTACAGGCTGGTTTTCCTGCTTAATAGAAATTGTATGTTTACCTTCTGTTAAATAAATGCTATATGCATTACCATCTTTGTCTGATAATGTTTCATTAGCGTAACCTGATGAAACTGGTGCGAATGCGTAGTTATAAAGTTCGCTAAAAGGTACTTCTCCATCAATCTTAATTGTTTCGAAAGAATCAAATTCTTTCTTTCCATTATCGTAATGGAAAGTAAGATTATAGTTACCTGCTTTCTTTACATTAATAGTATATGTAACTTCAATACCTGCTGCATTCCACTGTAATGTATTCAATTTTTCTTTATCTATGTTGAATCTTGTAAGTGAAGATTTTGTTTCAGATCCATATACTGCATCAGATGAATTTTTCTTAGTATAGTATACTGCATCAACCTGTAATGCATCATCACTATCTTTTACTAATTCTGCGTTACTATGTTCTGATGCGTATTCCTTATATGACTTAGTGTTGTCTTTGCCAGCTTCTACCTGAAGCTTACCAACTGCTAAACCACCTGATGATACGTTTTCAATTGTAATCTTATTAACACCCTTCTTTAAATAGAATGAAAGTGGTGAGCTTGAAACGTATGTATTATTGTATAAATATGTATTTGTCCATTCCTGAACTCTATTCTGACTTGGTGCTATTTCATCGCCATAACTATCTAATGGAAAACTCTTTTTCTTATCACTACCTACATATGTTTTTGTGTCTTCATCTGCCCATATGATTGGTAATGCAATAGTGTTCATTTCTGAATACTGTTGCTTTCCATTTACTGCAAGTTTTACAGTATAATCAGACAATGATTCGCCAATAGAAATGTAATCAAGGTTCAAGTAATATAAACCTTCTTTATCTACTTTGACTGTATATTCAGCCTTATCATTATAATTCAATTCAGTCATTGTTGAATTATAGTTTGTAACAGCCTTTGTTGTTGTGTCATCAGTGCTGTCTTTCTTCTTATTGTTATAGAACTTATTAGCATCAATTCCGTCTTTCAAACTAGCAACATGAGTTCCTTCACCAATTGTTGTGTTCTTCTTTATGAAATCGGTGTAGTAAACTTCTGCTTCTTCTCCATCGCTTAGATAAGCTGTAGAAAGTAAATTATATGCTTTTTCAAAAGTGTTACTATCTACATCTTTGATATGTGATGTTTCTGTTTTGAAAACAAATTGTGTTAAAACAAGTGCAGCAACAACGATACAAACTATAGCTATTATAATAGTAGTAATCTTCTTTTTCATTGTTGTCCTTTCCCTTTTTCACAAAAGCGGAACTACTTTAACGGCAGTTCCGCTCTTATGTTTATAATAATTAATTAGTAATTACTATTTAGCCTCAATATTATAGTATTTCTTTAAAGCATCTTTAAGCTGTGTCTGAGCTTTATCAATACGTTTGTTGATTGTTGAATTCCAATCTGAAAGTTTAGCCTTAACATTATCAGCCCAATCCTTATCCCCAGGCCATGCTCCAACTACCTGTTCATCACCGTTATGATTCCATTCATATAATGTATCTTTCTTTTCTCCGTTTTCAGTAACTGACTTAGTCCAGCACTTTTCGCATGTATCGCCGTAGTCAACAACTGTGTTCTTGCCTTCTTTCCAGATCTTAAGAACTTCCTGGAATCCTGCTTTGTCTTTGTAAAGTTTATGAGCATCAATGCTGTTCCATAAATCCATCTGTTCATCATAAGCCTTGCCTGTTACAACTGGGAAAGAATCTCCAGCTGCAAGTTTCATTTCTCCGTTTTCAGAGAACTTCTGAGCATAAATTGCTTTCTTTGCTACTGTTGAAGCTGTCCAGAATGATGCGAATGTGTAAGCTACATCTCTCTTCTGTGTTTCTGCCTTGCTCCATTCTGTGTTTCCATCATCCTGTGCGTAGTTATGTATACACATTGGATCCATAACGATCTTAACGCTGTTTTCTGTATACTTAGTTGATGGGAATGGATAATAATCCCAATCAGCAGCGTCGATGTATGCATCGCTGTCCTTTGCTGATTTATCAGCGCCTGCTGTTAAGAACCAAGGATCTGTTGTGTTAACTAATGTTCTGTTGTTTGTGAAGTAGTACCATGTATAACCCTTGCTTTCCTGAACGATTTCCTTAGTTAAGGCACCTGAACCTTCTGCAGAATCGATTGTGTGGTCTGACCACTTAGGAATGTAACTTAATAATGATTTAACTTCTTCATTATTTAAATCAACTTTGTTTTCCTTAGTAATGTTTCTTGCAATTGCTTCTGTTCCAATGTTGATGATTGTTCCAGGAATTGCTTTAATTCCCCAGAATGTCTTATCATCAGCCTTTGTAACAAATCTTGTAAATTCATCAATTGTCCAATCTGGATCTGGAACGCTAATGTTGTTATCTTCTGCTAAAGACTTGTTAACCCAAACACCCCAAGGGATTGTGTATGATGGAATACCAGCCTGGAATCCATAATAGTTTAACTTATCCATAAGAGATTTATTGTATGACTTATATGTTTCATCATCTTTGTAAACTGATAAGTCAGCAACTAAACCTTTCTTAACATCTGATGTAACATCTGTTGAAGCCCAAATATCAGGATACTTACCATACTTAGCCTTGAAGTTTTCCATTTCTTCTTCCCAAGTTGCTGTATTGTACTGATCTGGGTCACCGCTCTTTGACCAAAGATTAATCTTAATGTTAGGATATGCTTCATGGAACTTCTGAGCTACTGCATATACCTGTGCAACGTTACTTGCTGTAATGTTCTTTGCATCTGATAATTTCTTACCAGCTTTGCTGTCAGGGTTTCCGATATCTTCGTAATACTTTCCATCACCTGACCATACCATAATTGAAATGTCGCCCTTTGTATCAGCATTCAATCCTGTTGTAACTCCTAAATCTTTTGGACTATCAACACTTCCGTCCTTTCCATCTGAGCTACCTGAGCCACATCCTGTTAATAACATTGATGTTCCCATAACAACTGTTAGTGATAAAGCTAATGCTTTACGGCCTAATTTTTTCATTTTATTCTCCTCCTTATTGAAAAAATTCTTTCACCTACACTAGAATTCACATAGTGACTTCCTTAATAACGATTTTATCACAACAATATGTACAAATCAACAATAAAAAACGATTTTAGGTTCTTTTTTATTGTACTATTTTAACAACAGTTCTTTTCTGTTTACATAAAATGTTCACACTTTTGAAACTATAGTTGGTTCGTTTTTATTGTTAATTTATTAACAATTACCATATAATGGGCAGTTCAGGGAGTTTTGATACTTTTTGCTCATTTTTTTCTGTTTTACATAAAAGCTTAATTGCCTATATTTACTAGGATTGAAATGTTTTCTAATTTATTTTATTTTTTGTTATTTTGACAATCTTTAAAGTGATTTTTTATGCAATATAAATACCTATTGCTCAAAAAAAGAAGATTTGCCATCCAAAAAGGGATTAAGCAAATCTTCTTTTTATATATTGTATTAAGTTAAGTTCTTAATTAGTTGTTTTCTCTTTTTCTAGCGAATACAACAATAACTGAAGCTGCTACTACGGCTGCTGCTGCACAAGCGATTGGTGTGAAGTCACCAGTTGCTACTGTGCTAGGAGCTGTGCTAACTGTACCAGTCTGACCTGACTGTGTACCCTGTCCAGCTGCTGCTGTTGTTGCTGTCTGTCCAGCTGCTGCTGTTGATTCAAGTGAGTATCCTGTACATGTAATTGTTGTACCCTTACCAGCTGCATCACCATTACCATCACTGATTGATTTAGCGCCACCTTCAGCGTATGTATATAAATCTTTTTCATCTGCTCTATCACCAAAGTCTCCACCTAAACCAAAGTAGATAGATGTTGCATCACACTTAGCTGTGAATGTTTCGTTAATTGTAGTGTTCTGACCTTTCTTTAACTTAACCCACTTTGCAAATGCAATGTTTTCTTTTGTTGCAACCTTAACTACAATCCACTTATCCATGTCGCTTGACTTTAATGTACACTGTAATTTGTATTCCTGACCTTTCTTAATGTCAACCTTGCCGTTGCCCTTTTTTGCATCCTGGAATACCTGGCATCCCCAGACACCACCCCAACCGATTGTCTTCATCTTACATGTCCATGATGTATCTGAGTTCTGTGTAAACTTACCATCTGCTGCTTCGTACCATGTGTGTCCTGGCTTACCATCGAATCCAATGTAATCTCCCCATGTAGATCCTGCGAATACACTAACACACATACCAACTGTAAGTGCAAGTGAAGCTACTACAGCTGTAAATCTCTTTAATGCTTTCATTTTATTTCCTCCTCTTAATAAAAACGCGAACTACTCGCTATTTAATGTTACTATAGCACGAACATGTACCCAATTCAATAAATAAAAATGTTTTTATTAGTGTTTCTATTACTTTTTACAATTTCTTTGGTAAAATACTGTATAATTTCACCAAACATCTCATTATAATTACCGTGTCAAAAATCCTTCCCGTATTTATGTTAGAATAAAGGCGGAGGGCAAACATAGTAATCTGCCGGTATATACATAATATAAGTATACAAGCGAAGTATTACTGACCTTTTAATCTTCGAATCTTTTTATTTATTAAATATTGTGGTAACATTATTTAATATGTAGAATCTACTACAATGCCGTTAATTTATGTATGAAACATATTTGTATACGGGAGTACCAGGTTGTACATATTTATAATAATATTTCTACAAAGGAGTTTTTATGATAAGATTAATTATTTTACTTGTTTTTTTAATTGTATATTTTATTGTCTCTTTACCTATTCAATTATTGGAATTAATTTTAGAAAGATTTAATATGAATGCCCGCAATAAAAGCAGCCTTGCTTTTGTCAACTTTGGCTTAAGAATAGTTCAGCTTATTTCAGGAGTCAAACTGGAGGTACATGGCTATGAAAATATTCCAAAAGACCAGGCAGTATTGTTCGTAGGTAATCATACAAGTTTCTACGATATTATTGTCACATACCCTTTAATGAAGCGACCTACAGGTTATATAGCAAAGAAGGAAATTAAGAAGGTTCCATTTTTAAGTTGGTGGATGTATTTTGTAAACTGCATCTTTTTAGACAGAAAAGATCCACGTGCCGGTTTAAAATCGGTACTTAATGCTGCTGACATGATTAGAAATGGCATATCAATTTTTCTTTTTCCTGAAGGCACACGTTCAAAAGACTGCAAACTTGGAGAATTTAAGGAAGGTAGTTTTAAGATTGCCACTAAGGCAAAATGCCCTGTTGTTCCTGTAGGGATTCAGGGAACATATAATATTTTCGAAAAACAACAGCCACGAATCAAGTCCTCGAAGGTTATTGTTACTTTTGGCAAACCTATCTATACTGACCAGTTAGACAGAGCAGGACAAAAGCAGCTTCCTTCTATTGTTAAGGAACAGGTTCGAATTTTATCAAATCAGTAATCAATTTACAAAACAGATTATTTTTTCATCATTCTTGTTTGATTCAGAGATAGTTTTAGGACAAAGAATATTGCTTGTGACATTCTACGCACCCAATGCGTGCCCTCCCGCAACTATTTTCTTTTTGCATCAGGGTGTATCCCTAGTGGAACGTTTATTTATGTTTATTCTTCGTTAATGTTGTCAATTAAGTGATAAAATGATAGAATATCACAAGATTAGTTTATATGGAGGTACAAAATGAATAACATTTCACCATTGTTAGCTCTAAGCGGACTATCAATTGCACTTATTGTAATCGTAGTAATTCTTTTGATTGCCGTTATAGCGCTATATTTTATTGGAAGAAAAGCAGAAAAGAAGCAGGCAGAGCAGCAGAAAACTATGCAGGAAAACTCACAGTTAATTAGTTTATACGTTCTAGATAAAAAGAAACTGAAGTTAAAAGATGCAGGACTTCCTAGTATTGTTTTAGAGCAGACACCTAAGTATGCAAGACGTGCTAAATTACCTATTGTAAAGGTTAAAGCCGGTCCTAGAGTTATGAATCTTATTGCTGATGCAAAGGTTTACGAAACAATTCTTCCTAAACAGGAAGTTAAAGCAAGAGTTAGCGGAATTTACATCACATCATTTAAAAGAATCCGCGGACCTGTTTATGAAGCTCCAAAGAAGAAGAAACGTTTTGGAAGAAAGAATAAATAGAATAGTTTTAATGTAATAAGAAATTTTGAAGGTTTTTCTCATTACATTAATAAAAATAAGCTACATCGAATTAATATTTCAATGTAGCTTATTTTTTGTTTTAGGGAAGCTTTACGCTTCCCTATTATTTTAATCATATATTCTTTGCTTAATACATTATTACAATCGTATGCAAATTGCTTTTGGCATTTTACAATGGATATATTTTCTTTACATTTACATAATTTATTATGTTTTTGTATACTTATATTTTAGCTGATTACCGATTATACCAATTATATCCGGTTATTTTTAGCTACTTCTTAATAATTACCTTCTTAACAGAACTCCATGGTCCCTTTACCTTACCGTTTATTCCACGTACTCTTACATAGTACTTCTTCTTAGCCTTAAGCTTTTTAAACTTGTAAGATAATTTTGAAGTAGTAACTGTTTTTACAGATTTAGTGAATTTCTTGTTTAATGCACACTGAAATCTTTGTTTTCTTCATCATATGATGTGAAATCTAAATCTACCCTTGAGAAAGAGTTGTTAAACTTTTTCCGCTTTCACCTACTGTAGCAACTTTTGAATTGTCTACAGAATAAGTAACCTTCTTATCCAAAATATATGAAGGTTCAACTTCTTCGTAAAGTCCAAGTTTAGATATTTTACCTGTTACTGTCAATGTGTTTAAGTCACTTGAAACATTAACAAAATCTTCATTGCCGTCTTTGTTCTTAACTGAGATATTAGAATCCTGCGGCACTAATGATGTGTCAATAACCAAACCTTTGGTTGTGTACTTTTGATGAGCACTTACTTTATCGGTACCAACAAATGAAATACTGGTAACGATTAAAGCTATTGCCATCAAATAGCTTAATACTTTTTTCATAGTATATCCTCCTTAATTTTTTGCATACTCCTATATAATGTCTTAAAAACGATTTTATCTCAAATTTTAACAGATAATGTGGAAATATTAGATTTTTGATTTAACATAAAATATATAGTAATAGAAACGTAAATGAGTATACATAATCAGGCTAAAAGGAAATAGAGTTAAATAGAGATAGGATCACGAAATAGAAAACGTAGATAGAGTCGGAAACAGAAATGAAAGTATACGTGAAAACAAATCAAAAAAGTTGAAATCTTCAAATGATACATAACTACATTTCCTGCTATCTATCATCAAGATTTCAACTTTTCTTAACTGTGCATGGCACTAATATCAATTTCATTATCAGAAACTTTGTTTCCATCCACATGAATCTGATACTTGATTTTTAAATTCACATCATCGTCATCATCGCTAACCTCTATTTCCTTGGTAAGGACCTCAATTAACAAATCTCCCATAGGAGTGCTGTACAATGACTGTTTCTTCTGGTTCTCCTGAAAAATCAGTTTTCCATCTACCTGACCTTTTCTTGTAATTTCAACAATATCATTGTTAAACTTAATCATATTGCTTGTCTTTGTGTTTTCGTCATTTTCATATTCTTCATATAGTAGGTAATGCTTGTCTTTTTTTAAGTAATGCTTGCCTTTCGCAATTACTTCAACATTATCACCTGTATTTTCAACTATCTGTAATCCTGAAATTTTAATTACTACATTCTCATCCATATTACATTTCCTTAAACTTTAATCTCATTGCATGGAATTAATATTCTTCAATATTAATTCTGTTTGTTTCGTCAATTTCAAACGGCATAATTGAATTAGCAAATGTTCTGAACTTTTCAGCCGCATCACTTACATAAAATTCATAATGTGGCTTTGCATTATTTTCAGCACTTATACCATTTTCTTTTAACATTTTCTTTAAACTAATGGCTGTTTCATAGGCAGGGTTTACTAAATTAACCCCCTCACCCATTATTTTCCTGATTGTGCTTCTTAATAGTGGATAATGAGTACAGCCTAAAATCAAACTGTCTATATCTTTTTCCTTCATTTCATCAAGATATCGTCTTGTAATCTCATCAGTAACCGGATCATGTAACATTCCCTCTTCAACTAATGGTACAAAAAGGGGACATGCTTTTCCAAAAACTGTAACTTCCGAATCAATGCTATGAATGTACTGTGTATATAACTCACTATTAATTGTTCCTTCTGTTCCAATAATTCCGATTCGTTTATTAGTTGTATTCTCAACGGCACTCTTTGCTCCCGGCTTTACAACGCCTATTGCAGGAATATCCAATTCTTTCTCAATTGTATCTAATGCAAAAGCACTGGCTGTATTACAGGCAACAACAATTGCCTTAACCTTCTTTGTCTGTAAAAATCTAACAATTTGGCGGGAATATCTAATTATTGTTTCCTTTGACTTGCTTCCATAAGGAACTCTTGCTGTATCCCCAAAATAAACAAAACTTTCATTTGGAATCTGTCTTGCTATTTCTCTCGCAACAGTTAATCCTCCAACTCCGGAATCAAATATACCAACTGGTGCGTTATCAAATCTATCCATAAAAATACTTTCACCCTTCTTTTTTTCACGTCTTTTTATTTTACCTTTATTCAATAAATTATTCAATACTCTTATATAAATTGAGTTGATTTTTGAATATAAAAAAAATAATCGGCAACACTCTTTATGTAACATGATTATTAATTGGAAAGGAATTCTAAAAATGAAAAATAAATTTTCAAGTTCAAGCGACAATATGTCTAAACATTTAAAACATGATTACTTAAATTCAATAAAATCAAAATTTAAACACAATAAACTACTGCTTCCTTACATACTTTTATTTCTAGGGTTTATGTCATTTATTCTTTTTTACAAAATGGAATATTCAGCTGCAAGTACAGCTCTTGCTAAAAACACAATCAGATTTCATGTTAGGGCAAACAGTGATACCGTTATTGACCAGACTCTCAAATTAAAAGTAAAAGATGCAGTTGTTGACTATATTTACAGGGAAACCAAGGAACTTAATTCTCTTAAAGAATACAGCTTGTTCATTACTACTCACAACGAAAAGATTTTGAACATTGCTCAAAAAACAATTGACGAGAACGGGTTTGATTATAACGTAACTTCTAAATTTGGCAAAGATGACTTTCCAAAGAAAACTTACGGGGACGTAGTTTACCCTAAAGGTGAGTACACTTCATACACCATATATATTGGCAAAGGAAAAGGACACAACTGGTGGTGCGTCCTTTATCCTCAATTATGTTTTGTAGATGCAAGTTCCGGCACTGTCCCGGATTCTTCAAAAGAGCGTTTGAAAGATTCTTTGGGCGAGCGGGAATACAAAACAATTATTAAATTTAAGTATTTAAAGTTTTTAAATAACTTTTTGGATTAAATAAACTTTGTTAGATACAGCTGCTCTGTTAGTTCTTTAGAATCCAGAGCTTTCATTGCAGCCTGTGCTTTTTTCCTGTCATCGAAAAGTCCGAAAACTGTTGGGCCGCTACCACTCATAATTGAATTTAACGCGCCATTTTCAAGCATAATGCTTTTTAGTTTTTCAATAACGGGATACTCTGACACAGTTACTTCTTCCATAACATTATATAAAAGATCTGAAAGTTTGTTCAAATCCTGTTCTTTTATTGCTAAAGTCATCTGTTCAATGTCAGGTCTTTTGGTTATTTCGTCAGGTCTGATATGCCCGTAAACATAGGCTGTTGAAACTGATATAGGCGGTTTTGCAATGATTACATGGCACTGTGGTGGTGTAGGTAGCGGTGTTAAAACTTCTCCTATCCCTCTTGCTATTGCAGTTCCACCAAGCACACAGTAAGGAACATCTGCTCCCAGCTTAACTCCACGTTCCATAAGCTGTTGTTTTGACAAACCTAAATTAAACATTTCGTTAATGCCAATTAAAGTTGTTGCGCAGTCAGAGCTACCGCCTGCCATTCCACCTGCAATTGGTATTCTTTTGTGAATTGTTATTTCAACTCCTGACTTAATTCCAAATTCATCAAAAAGCATTTTGGCTGCCATATATGCCAAATTATCCTTACCGTTGGAAAGCACTGCTGCATCAGCTTTTACAACAATTTCTTCTCCTGCTTTTTTTTCAATAATAACGTCATCATAAACATCTACCATTTGCATAATCATATCCAAATCATGGTAGCCATCAGGTCGTTTTCTAATAACATCAAGACCTAGATTTATTTTTCCATAGGCTTTTAGCTGTAACTTATCCATACATTTCTCCTATTTTCGTTAATCTCTATTTTTCATATTTGCTTTTTTAATTACTGTTTAAGTATACTTTTTTTATAATTTATTTACAAGTTCGTTCACATTTTAACTCTTTGTCATCTATTGTTTTGTAAAATTAGGCTTTCTTTAAAGTATTATCTTTATATGTTTATTTTGTAAATGTTTTTAAGTTCTACTGACAATTTTTAACCAAAAGTAGTTTATCCCCTTCTCTTATTTTTTCATTTTCCAACTGATTAATTTTCATAATATTGTCAACGGTGGTATAATTGGCCTTTGCAAGTTTCCACAGGGTATCGCCTTTTCTTACAATATATCCTTTAAGGATAGGGGCATCATTAAACTTTGCCCAGTCAACAGGCTTTTCTTCAATGTCCCAAACGAAATTGCATTTTTCTTCTTTAAAAACCATAGCCTGTAAAGCTATTACTGATTTTACTTCCACCTGGTTTGTGCTAATCATGTTAGAACTTACCTGCTCAACTTTCCAGTTAATATAGTATTTGTCGTCTTTGGAAATTCCCTCAGTATCAATTCTATGCTCAAAATCAGTTTCCTTTGTCTGACAACAAATTGAATAAATATCATCTGAGGAAATATAAATTATTGTTGCCCGAATCTTACCTGTTACCCTAAGGTTGTTTTCCCCTACTGAAATATTATCAATTTGAAGTCTTGTATCGCTATTGCAAATTTGTAAAATATGTCCCTTACTTTGGTCTACATCAATTTTTATAATATTCTTTGTTCTGGACTCATTTTTTACTAACAGCTTTTCATATTTCTGTTCTTTTTCCATTGGGCACAAATCCACATCCGGTGCGTATATATCTTCCAAAACATCCATCTTGTTTTCTTCGTATATCTTTATAGATAATTTAAGTAATGCACTAATATCCAAATCTTTCATCTCGTTGTCCTGATTCATTGTGTCTTCAAGTTCCACATTATGAATATCCCCGCAAATATAAGATATTAAATCTTCTCTTGCCTCAGGTGCCTCTAATGTGCCGCTAAAATCTATAACAGTATCAAACCACTGTACGGGAATCGACTGTTCTTCCGGAATGTACATAATAAAAACCTTCAGCTGACCTGATAAATGAATCATGCCCTCCAACATTTTGGTTGTAAGCTTTCTGATTTTTACATCGCTCCAAATTATTTTCTCTATTGCGGGACTACCTGATGGCAACGAAATCCTTTCATTAATTCTAAAGGTTTCATTTCTGTCTGCTAATATCATGAGATTTTCAATCGTTTTATATTTAGTCATTGTATTTTCTCTTGAGATAGCACATACCGCCTCAATATCTTCTATTTTTTCAATATTAACATTCGCCATAACCTGAATCTTATATATGTAATTTCGGTTGTCAATCATTTTAATTGAACCCGATAAAATAATTAAATCCACGCTTGCCTTAATATTTTCTTCTGTAGTGTTAATTTTAATATTTTCTTCAAAAGGAATCTCCCCTGTAACTCCTGACGGTGCATTGTCTTCTCCGTAAAACATTATTCCGTAGGAAATATTGCCATTAATTATAACCTGGTTTCCTCTAATGATACCACTGTCTAATGTAATCTTTTCCTGATGATTTAATATGCTTTCCATTGATTGCTCTGGTAAATTACACTCCTTTGTTACATAAAAAGTCGCCCTTTGACTTTCTACTATTTTATTCATATGAATATTACTTTTCTCTAATTCCATATTTCCCCCTTACCTTTAAATCTTCTATAATCTATGCATTATTTCATTTTCTTATTCATTAAAAATTACACTTTTATCGCTATACTCTGTTTTAACAACAATTACGGGATAAGTTACATTCTCCTCGTTGGTGTATTCTTTTGGACCGTTAAACTGAGTTTTTATATATATGGCATTGTCACTTTCATACATTTCCTTAACTTTTATGGAATAGCCCTCGTACTGTTGTCTACCGTACCCAATAATAATATATGTATATTCATTGTTGCTGTATGTAACCTGAAACTCCTTGTCTTTTCTTTTTTCAATTATCTCCTTCACTTCTTTTGGCATTTCATTTTCTGCCACAACAGTATAGTCCATGTCTTTTACTTTTGTTTTTTTGATTTTTTCATAGCCGCAGGCAGATGTAACAACAATAGCTAACGTTAGTACCAGCAGAATTTTTATTTTATTTTTTCTCATAAAAAAATCACCATAATATACCTTTATTAAAATATATTATAGTGATTTATTTTTATTCTTATTATGTTTTTGTTTTAATAATATTACTTGAGCATTTCATTTACCATGTTAATCATGTATGAACCAAGGTCAGCTAATTTTGCCTTTGAATCATCAAAGTTTTCGCCCTTAACTCCATAGTAGAATTTAAGTTTTGGTTCTGTTCCTGATGGTCTGATACAAACCCACGCACATTCACTTAAATCAAGATATAAAACATTTGACTTTGGAAGACCTGTTGTTGTAACATCACCTGTTTCCATGTTTGTTACTGTATCAGCTAAGTAATCTCTTACTGAAAGAACCTTGTAATTATCAACTGTAGTTGGTACATTTTCTCTTAATTTTTCAAGAGTATTCTGAATCTTTTCAATTCCTTCTTTACCCTTTAATTCGATTGACTGAACGCCATCACTCCAGTAGCCGTATCTCTCATACATTTCTTTCATCTTATCCCAAAGAGACATTCCCTTTGTCTTGTAATAAGCTGCTGCTTCACATAAAGCCATTGAGGCAACGATAGCATCCTTGTCTCTTGCGTGTGTTCCAATTAGGCAACCATAACTTTCTTCAAAACCAAATACATATGTACCTGTGTGATTAACTTCGAAATCAAGCATCTTTTCACCAATGTATTTGAAACCTGTAAGAACTTCAAATAAATTAATGTTGTAATACTTAGCAATATCATTTGCAAGATTTGTACTAACAATACTCTTAATGAAAGTTCCATCACTTGGAAGCTGTCCTTTTTCCTTTAACTGGCTGATTTCATATTCAGCAAGTAAACAGCCTGACATGTTACCAGTAAGGATGTGATATGTTCCAGGCTTGCTACCTTTTACATAAACGCCAAGTCTGTCTGCATCAGGATCTGTAGCAAGAAGTAAATCTGCTCCTACTTCATTACCTAATTTAACCGCTAATTCAAATGCTTTTGCTGATTCAGGGTTTGGATAACCAACTGTTGGGAAATCACCGTCAGGTAATTCCTGTTCTTTTACTACATAAACATTTTCAAATCCAAGTTCCTTTAACACTCTTCTTACAGGAATGTTACCTGTACCATGAAGTGGTGTGTAAACAATCTTGATATCTTTCTGTACTTCCTTAATTGCATCAGGGTTCTTAACCTGAGTCTTAAGGATTTCAATATATTTATCATCAACTTCCTTGCCAATCTGGATGTATAATCCATCAGCAACTGCCTGATCTTTGTCCATAGTTTTTACTTTGTTGTAATCCTTTAATGCAGCAACTGCATCCATGATTCCAACATCGTGTGGGGGTGTAATCTGTGCACCATCTTCCCAATATACTTTGTAGCCATTGTATTCTGCCGGGTTATGACTTGCTGTTACATTAATACCTGCAATACACTTTAACTCTCTAACTGCAAAAGATAATTCAGGTGTAGGTCTTAATGAATCAAAAACATAAGCCTTAATTCCGTTTGCATTTAAACATAATGCTGCTTCATCAGCAAATTCAGGTGACATGTGTCTTGAATCGTATGCTATTGCAACACCTTTGTCTTCTCCATGCATTTTAATAATATAGTTAGCTAATCCCTGTGTTGCCTTTCTAACTGTGTAAATGTTCATTCTGTTAGTTCCGGCACCAATAACTCCACGAAGACCTGCTGTACCAAATTCAAGTTCCTTGTAAAAACGATCTTCAATTTCCTTATCATCGTTTTCTATTGCTTCTAATTCTTTCTTAGTGTTATCGTCAAAATAAGGGTTTGTAAGCCATTCATTATACAACTCTCTGTAGTCCATAATTACCTCCTATGTTTCAATCAGAAATGTCTGTAACTGTTTTCATCCTACAGGCATAAGGTTCAAACTAATTCAAACTTTGACCTTTTTATATATTTTTACAATCATTACACATAATATCACAAACCCTAAATAATTAAAACTATAAAATCATTTTTATGTTTCACTTTTGCTATTTATCCTATATTTTCTATAAATTTACATTTCACTTTTGCTATTTATCCCATATTTTCTATAAATTTTCGTCTTAATTTTTCCATTTTTCTGAACTGTTTCAATTTATCTTCATTTTTTTCAGAATACCATGCTTTGTTAGAATTATAATAATAATTTATTATTTTCCAGAATTTTTCCGGATAACTAAGAAGACTTTTCAATACTGCCCTCTCCATATCTGATAATTTTCTTACTGAATCATATGCCTTAATAAGTTCATTTCCTAAAGCAATGTTCCAGTTATTTTTTTCAAGCACTTTTCTGATAAAGTCATACAAATCCTGAACTGACGGACTGTAGGAAATTTTCATCATGTTAATCATGATTATTTTATTTTCCTTAATTAGTACATTGTGATAATTGTAACTTCCATGATAAATTGTCTCGCTGGCAATGCTTTCCTTATACAGCTGTTCATACCGGGAATTCTTAATTGCGCCTAAAGCCTCCACGCTTTGTATATAATATTCCTCTATAATGTTTTGAAGGTACATTTCAAAAGCATTTTTGTTTTTTCTCTTTTTTATGTAATTTTTTATACGCAATATTTCACTACTATGTTTATTCATAACTTCAAGCAGATTTCTTCCCTTATGAAATTTCTGCTCTTTAAAAATATCCGTTGTATTTTCTGTTGCGTTATGAAATTTTGCCAGATTTTCCACTGTAAGTAGCAGATGTTTTCTATTTGTGTTATTGCAGTCTTCTCCATCAAACCATTTTTTCAGAATATACGCATAGCCGTCCTCACTTATTGAAACATATACTCCTTCTTTGTTTGCTATAACACTATCCGTTACAAACCCTGCTTTTTCCAAATAATCATAAAAGGTACTCATTAGAACCATTTTTTCGTTGCTATTGTTGTATTCCATTAGGAGATATTTTCCTTCATCTGTTGTACAACCATAGTTTCCTTTTGTTCTGTAAGTACCTTTTATGTTTAAATCGTATTGTTCTAACACTGTTAATGCTTTTTCGTTCATACCTTCCCTCCATATTTTTAATACATTATCTAAAAATATGAAAAAAGAAGCCTGTTTAGAACATTGTTTTTGCTATTTCCATTAACGATTCTTTGTTATTCAATTGTGGTTTCTGTATTACACGTTTAAGCAGTTCATCAAGTATGTTTCCGATTATCTCACCTGTTGGACAGCCTGCTGCTATTAAGTCTCTTCCTGATACAGCCATGTCACCTTTGCAGGTGCATATATTATTTTCCACAATGTATTCGTACTGCTCTTTTGAGTAAATATATGCCCCCATGCCTTTTTCTCTGCCGTATTGACTTTTCCCCTGAATGTCAGCATACGCAAGTTGCAAATACATATCGTAAATATCTTTGCCAATTATATTTACACTTTTTCGAATCTGAACAGGTTCTTTTTTGTCCGCCACCGGTCTGTCATCGTGATGTTCCACCAGTCTTGTTACAAGCTTAATTGTTTTGTTATCCATTTTCAGTCGCCTTAAAATGGTCGAAACCATCTTAGCTCCCACATGAGCATGACCGTAAAAGTGCATTCTTGTTGGCTCCTTCTTGTCATAAGTTACTGAATCAGGTTTTCCCACATCGTGTAACAATGCAGCCCATCTCATTTCTTTTGTTGGTGGCACATTCTCCATTACCTTAATTGTATGTTCGCCTACATTATACATATGATAAGGGCTTACCTGCGGACATTCCATCATAGCGTCAAATTCAGGAAGCACCACCTTAGTTATGCCTGCCTCATAAGCTGTTATAAGTTTGTCAGGATGATTTGACATTATCAGTTTCTCTAATTCCACATGAATACGCTCTGCACTAATATTTTCAAGAGTGCCTGCCAGCTCTTTTATGGCTTCCATTGTACCCTCTTCAATATGAAATCCCAGCTGCGCCGAAAATCTTACTGCTCTAAGTATTCTAAGGGCGTCCTCCCCAAATCTTTCTCTTGGATTCCCTACGCATCTTATTTCTTTCTTTTCTATATCACCAATTCCGTCAAAAGCATCTACCAAACCAATTCCCGGATTGTATGCCATGGCATTAATGGTAAAATCTCTTCTTTTTAAATCCTCTATTAAATCTGCTGTAAACTCTACACTTTCAGGATGTCTGCTGTCATTGTACTCACCATCAATTCGGTAAGTAGTTACCTCGTAACCTACTCCCTTAATTAAAACTGTAACCGTTCCATGTTGAATTCCTGTATCAATTGTTCTGTAAAACAACTCCTTTACCTGATTAGGCAATGCTGAAGTTGTAATATCCCAATCCTGAGGTTTTCTGTCTAAAATAGTATCTCTTACACATCCACCAACAGCAAACGCCTCGTAGCCGTTTTTTTCCAAAATATCTATTATTAATTTTACAGACTTTGGAATGTCTATTTTAAATTCTTTGTTTCCGTTATATTTATTCACTATAATAATCTCACTCTTTCTTTTTTATTCCAACGCGTTGTTCATAATAGTCAGTGCTTTTTTCAGCTTGTCTTCAGGCACCGCAGAATAATTAATAATGAACTTATGGTCAAACTCTTTTAAATCATTATAACAGTAATCAGATACACATGAAATATTTATATTGTTTTCCCTTAGTATCTTTTTGAACCGGTTATCGTCGATTTCTTTTTTTATTCCTAAAATAAAATGAAGTCCTGCGTTTTCCTCTTCTATTGTAACCTTAGGATATAATGCTGACTGTTTAATGGCATTTATTATTTTGTTTCTGTAATCCCTGTAATAATTTCTCATTCGGTTAATATGTCTTTCGTAATAACCTCCTGCAATAAAATTTGCCAAGGTATACTGTTCAAAACTTGAAACAGTACCTGAATAAAAATTAAGTTTGGTATGGAATTTTTCCATTAATCTGTCCGGCAAAACCATATAGGCAATTCTTATTGATGGTGCAAGAGTTTTCGAAAAAGTATTCATATATATTACTCTCTCCTTGTCCATTCCAACCATTGTAGGAATTGGTCTGCCTGAAAATCTAAACTCACTGTCGTAATCATCTTCAATAATAAAACCATTGTTTTCTATTGCCCAATGGATTAAATGCTGTCTTCTTGATACAGGCATAACTCTACCTGTTGGAAAATGATGAGATGGAGAAATATGTACTGCATCAATCTTTTTTCCTAACAGCGCCTTTGTTTGAATTCCTGAATTATCTATTGGTAAATGTAAACATTCCACTCCATTACTTTCATAAACTTTTCCAATTTTTCTATAGCCCGGGTCCTCTACAGCAATAACACTATCTCTTCCAAGTAACTGAACAATAATGCTATATAAATATTCTGTTCCTGCACCAATTATTATGTTCTCTGCATCTACTTCCATACCGCGAAATTCCATTAAATGGTTTGCTATGGCTTCCCTAAGTTCCACTACGCCGTTTGGTAACGGGCTTGAAAGAAATGAATTCTCTCTGTCTAGTAAAGTCTGTCTCATTATCCTTGACCATATAGAAAAAGGAAAACTGTCGTACATTATATGGTTGGAGTTAAAGTCCACCAGCCATTGTTTTTTTGTTTCTGCCTTTTCTTTTTTTGTTTTAATGGTGTTCTTGTGAGCGCTAACCGTTTTTCTGTTTTCTCCCAAACCATTGCTGTTTAGATATTGGCCGCTTATTTCGCTGGCAAAATAACCTCTCTTTTCTTTTGAAAAAATATATCCCTCTACAAGCAATTGGGCATAAGCATTTTCCACAGTGATGACACTTATGCTATGATTTTTCGCCATGGTTCTTTTTGACGGCAGTTTCTCCCCCGCCTTGATTTTGCCTGACAAAATATCATTTTTTATGCAATTATATAAATACTCGTATAGAGACTGTTTTCCTCTTTTTTCAAAATCATATGTTAGCATATAGTTTTTACCTCTGTTACTTTTTAATTATTTATTTCATCTATAAATTCTTAATAACATATTTTAGCTACTAATATATTACCTTATATCATCTACTGGTATTATTGTTTTTTTGTGTTATTATATTATCAGTAATGCCATATGGATTATACTTTATATTTTTTCAAATGTAAAATAAGTGAAACCTCACAGTATATAGAGGTATTTATCTTTAACAGATAAAAATCCCCAAATCAACCGGAGGTTTCACTATGTTCCATTATATTTATATTAAACTATATTAATTCCGTCTCCTTTAGTTCTCTATTCCATTAAAATCTTTTAAGCAAATGAATTCGTCATCTTTAACTTTATCGGGAAGCTGTACATTTATTGCATCTCCTTTATTTACATACACCGTATAACTTCCATCTAAATCTCTTTCCACAATATTGTTATTTTTATCAGTTACCCTTACAGGAACATCTGTTGAAAATATAATAATTCCATCTATGTCAGATATAATTTGTATTGTCTTACCATAATAATGTTTACAATATTCAAATGTACAAAAAGTATTATATTTATACCCCACACCATGCGAAGACGGAACAGAATGATAATAATTACTTAATACAATTTTATCCTGATTATACCATTCTGAATAGTAAGAATGTCCTCTCCATATTTTTGATTTTTTATCTTTAAAACCTTTTGGTAATTTAACAGCTCTAATTATGCTATAAGAAGATTCTTTCATTACACTAAGAGAATTTTTCATAGCATACTTTATTCCTTTTGGAATAGTTACAACCAGCTGACATCCATCATATCCAACTAAAATATTGTTATTATAAATATAAAAATCTCCCTGTTTTTTTATTTGCTTTTTAAAAATCTTAAAAATTCTATCTTCCAATACTTCATACAAAGCTTCCATGCCCTCGCATGATATATTTTTATTTTTTATTACATATTTTGCCCTATAAGCAACATCATTAATTGCCTCTCGCATATAATCTTTAAAATTGCTGTCACTTGTATAATAACTTTTTACAGTTGATGGAATAATAACTTTTTTTAGTTTCTTACAACAAGTCAATATATAATAATCCGGATCATCACTACAACTTTCTTCATTATAAGATTCATACGAAAATCCAACAACATTAACTATTTTACACCCTTTTCGAATTTTCAATATTTTGCATTCGCTTGGCATTGCCACAAATTTTTTCCCGTTTTTTGTATAAATGCTTCCTTTGTAACTTCTGTATTTTTTGTCCTTTTTGCTTACAATGAACTTATGTGTTAAATAAAACTTATACATTGGTTTATCTGACAACTGTGTTGTAAATTTAACTGTTTTTACAGTTATCGGAAAGTTCTCATAATTATCATTATCATATACTTCCCCCAAAAAATCATCTACAAATATCAATTTTCCCGGAACTTCCAAAGTTTTTACATTTATACAACCCTTAAAAGGTTTTGTAGGTAAAATTTTTATATTGTCTTTCACTACAATCTTTTTAATCTTTTTCGCATTTTTTATATGTGTACCATTCCTTAACTGACCTGTTACTACTAACGTTTTTCCTTTTGTGTAATAATTCTGTGTTTTTGCCTGAACACTTCCATTAGTTAAAAGAATCCCTCCACAAAGAATAACCAGCATTAAGCATACTCTTAAAATTTTCTTTTTCATTTTGCTCCTCCTATTTATCCATCTTGAAATGTTGTTATATATGTATAACGAGATTCTTTAGTATTTTATTGCATTAACTTTTTATTAGTTGAATGCAAGTTGAATGCAAAACTAACAAAAACGGATTCTCTCTGTCAAGTAGCGTTTGTCTCATTATCCTTTACCAAATTGAAAAAGGAAAACTGTCGTACATTATGTGGTTAGAATTAAAACCTACCAATCACTGTTTTTTGTGTTATTATATTAGCAGTAATACCATATGGATTATACTTTCCAATATAAAATCCGGGTATTTTTATTTTATGAAAGCATTGTAATTAGTAACGACTTTACTTTGAGAAACTAATTTACAAATAATAATTAGGAGTTTTATATGAAAAGAGTTTTAAGCATTCAGGATATATCCTGTTTAGGAAAATGCTCACTAACTGTGGCTCTTCCTATTATTTCTGCCATGGGAATTGAGACAAGCATTGTTCCCACAGCAGTTTTATCTACTCATACCAAATTTAACAATTTTACCTTTAGAGATTTGACCGATGATATGGAAGGAATAAAAAACCACTGGTTAAAAGAAGGTTTTAATTTTGATGCCATATATACCGGATATCTTGGAAGTGAAGAACAGGTAAATATAGTTTCTGACTTTTTTTCTGCTTTTAGGAATAATGATAATTATATTATTGTTGATCCGGCAATGGCAGACAACGGAAAAATGTACACTGGTTTTACAACTGACTTTGCAATTACAATGTCACAGCTTTGTTCAAAGGCAGATATTATTTTACCTAATATTTCAGAGGCATGCTTTATGCTCAACAGAAAATATGTTGGAGAAAATGCTTCTTTGGTAACTATTAAGGAACTGCTTTTGGAGTTAATTAAACTTGGTTCCAAATATGCTGTAATTACAGGTGTCACACTTCCAAAGGGCGAACTTGGTTTCATTGGATACGACAGCAGTAATAAAGACTTTTTTATGTACGGAACTAAGGAGGTTCCTATTAAATCTCATGGAACAGGGGACGTTTTTGCAAGCACTTTTACCGGTGCCTTAATGAATGACTATAGTGTTTTTGACGCTTTAAAAATTGCAGCTGATTTCACTTACCTGTGTATAGAAGACACTTATAAGGATCCTAATGCAGTTGATTACGCAGTAAATTTCGAAACACAGATTCCTAATTTATTGAAATTACTAAACAGATAAAATTATGTTCTATATTTTCCATGCAAATCAATATTTTCCAGTAAAAATTTAGGGAAAAATGAAACCTACATAAGTTCCATTTTTCCCTTTTGTTACTACATATTTTACAACAGATTATTTTCTAATTATTTTGCATATTTTGCTAAAACATCAACCTTGTCTGTTTTCTCCCATGGTACATCAATATCATTTCTTCCAAAATGACCATAAGCTGCTGTCTGCTTGTAAATAGGTCTTCTAAGGTCTAACATCTTGATAATGCCTGCTGGTCTTAAGTCAAAGTTCTCACGAATAATTTCTACAAACTTCTCGTCACTTAACTTTCCTGTTCCAAATGTGTCTACCATGATTGATGTTGGATGTGCCACACCAATTGCATAAGATAACTGGATTTCACATTTATCTGCAAGTCCTGCTGCTACAATATTTTTTGCAACATATCTTGCTGCATACGCTGCAGAACGGTCAACCTTTGTACAATCCTTTCCTGAGAAAGCACCACCGCCATGTCTTGCATATCCACCGTAAGTATCAACAATAATCTTTCTTCCTGTTAAACCACTGTCTCCATTTGGTCCCCCAATTACGAAACGTCCTGTTGGGTTAATGAAGAACTTTGTATTTTCATCTACCATATCTTTTGGTAATACAGGATCAAATACATATTTCTTAATATCCTTATGAATCTGTTCCTGTGAAACTTCAGCATCATGCTGAGTTGATAATACAACTGCATCAAGTCTTACAAGTTTTCCATCTTCATCATATTCTACTGTAACCTGTGTTTTTCCATCAGGTCTTAAATAATCTAAAGTACCATTCTTTCTTACTTCTGTTAACTTAAGTGCCAACTTATGTGCTAAAGCTATAGGGTATGGCATAAATTCTTCTGTTTCGTTTGTTGCATAACCAAACATCATACCCTGATCTCCGGCACCAATTGCATCTAACTCTTCGTCAGACATTTTATTTTCTTTTGCTTCTAACGCTTTGTCTACACCCATTGCAATATCTGTTGACTGTTCATCTAAAGCTGTTATAACTCCACATGTGTCACAATCAAATCCATATTTTGCTCTGTCATATCCGATTTCTCTAATTGTCTCTCTTACAATTTTCTGGATATCTACATATCCCTTTGTTGTAATTTCACCCATTACCAAAACAAGTCCTGTTGTGATGCTTGTTTCACAGGCAACACGGCTCATGGGATCCTGTTTCATTAATTCATCTAAAATGGCATCTGAAATCTGGTCACAGATTTTATCAGGATGACCTTCTGTTACTGACTCTGATGTAAATAATCTTTTTTCCATTTACGTCTCCTTTACTTTCTACTGTGCATTTCTGCTTTAACTATAGTATCCTACAAATATTTATTTTCTTCTTTTGAGAATTTATTATTATAGTATACCTTTTTATATTTTATTAAAAAGAAAAGCCCACTGACAATCAGTGGACTTGAAATCAAGGTATCAAATCCTCTTATTGATCAAACTTCTGTCTGCTCAGGTTGGCACCTTCCTGACTAATGTCGGGGTTGCCGTAGCTTCTTAGGTCCTTGTACCTCCACTACTCTGAATAAGAGAAAATATTTATTTGCAATGGCTATACTACTATTATAGTTGCCATATGTCAAGTAGTAAATTTTGACATCATAGTATTTATGTGCTCACTATCCCAATTTAGCCATTATTTTTTCAACATTATAATCAGGTGCAAACTCCTTTGCTATGTCATAAATTTTTTGAATCTTAGAAACATCTTCTTCCAACTCATCAGCAATCTGTTCTATAGATTTATTTTTAATCATTTTTTTACAAATATTAGAAACAATAAGCTGCAATTCGCCTTTCACAATACCATCCTCATACGCACGCTGTTTAAAATATTCCATTGCCTCTTCTTCATCATATTCCGTTAAAAGTGTATGCATAGCTTCAGCCTTCCTTTCCAGCAGAAAATCTTTTAAAACATTACAATTAATACACTCTTCAATAGCTTTTTCGATAGCAACATTTTTATCATCATATTTCTGCCTGTACTCTTTTATTGTTTCTATTAATATAGCATATTCCTTTAAAGGTTTACAAGCAGATAGAAGTTTTTCGTTATAACCCGGATTGATGTTTAAGACAGTGGCAGTCCATTCGAATATCCCATCTTTAGGCGGTGCGACAAATGCGTCAGAAAGTTTCAAGATTTGTTTGTCAGGGACTTTCCTGGAACCATTATATAACACATAATATTGCGGCGTTGGAATTTTTATGAACTTATCATCATAAAGTCTAAAGTGATATTTTGATACATATTTGTTGAACAAATCACTGAAATACATAAATCCACGTAGTGGCATGTTAGGATTCCATGTGCTCTGCTGTTCAAACAAAGCCATGTTGTTGGCAATGATACAGGACACATCATTTTTCATACTCATATACACTGCGTTTTCCATTGTGGTAATTTCTAAATCGTCTAAGTTTGTATAATTTGTTTCATTTAATGCATTATACAAATCCAATAAATTGCCCTTATACTTTTCATACCCAAAAATCATGCAGAATATTCTATCCTTGTGTTGTCTGTTAAAATTCATACTTTCTTTTCCTCCTTAGCAGTTAATTATCCCTTATAGTTTATATTAATTCACATAAACTGTAAGGTTACTTTTATATTATACATACTATTTGTGTACTTTTCAAGTTTAAAATAAATATAAAATGGTTATTTTTTGCAATAAAAAAAGGTGTTACCCTAAAGGTTCCACCTTTTTTATTGCAATACACATCCTATATTAATTTTTACTATTTCTAAACTGTACCGGTGTCATTCCGTATTTCTTTTTGAATAAGCGGTTAAAATGTTCTACATTTTGGTAGCCGACATTTTCAGCAATTGCTTCAACTGTCATATTACCGCCTTTCAATAAAGTTCTGGCTTTTTTCATTCTTACCGCCTTAACCAATTCTCCAAATGTTTTTCCTGATTTATCTTTTATGTACTTTGATAAATATGGTTTTGATAAATGGAACTGGTCTGCTAATTCATCAAGTGTTACTGTTAAATAATTTGTATTAATATAATTAATGATTTCTGTTAACCTTTCATCTTGAAGTGCTGTATCACCTGTTGCCTTTACTAAATGGTTAACTGCTACAGTTAATGCATGAATTGATGACTTAATAATATCTTCATCAATTCCAACACCCCAATACATTGTTCCATGATAATTAATTCCTACATATGAAACAGCCTTTGATGATGAACCTCTTGATAATGAATGTTCTTCATATACAGCAAGTTCATAGCTAATATTGAAGTATTGTTTAAAAGCATTACTTACAGCGTCTAAACGTCCATTACCTGTGCTTTTTATGATACGAACTGTATCATTCTGTGCAATAGTAACTTCTGCAACGATTCCGTTTGTCTGTTTAAAATGTGCTTCCGGAACTGTAAATACACTGCTTTCATTAATATATTTATCTTCAAATATTTGGTATACCCATTCAGGTGATAATTCCTTATGTTCTTCATCTGATACATGTTTTACACTATATCCGATTTCTTCTCTCATTTTTTCAGGTATGGATAATCCGAAGTTCTGTTTTAAAATATAGCTTACGCCACCCTTACCTGACTGGCTATTAATTCTAATAACATCAGAATCATATGTTCTTCCCACATCAACAGGATCAATTGGAAGATATGGTACATTCCACTTTCCTTCAGGATCCTTTGCCTTACAAGCCATTCCTTTTGAAATAGCATCCTGATGTGAACCTGAGAAAGCTGTAAATACTAAATCACCTGCATAAGGCTGACGTGGACTAACATTCATTCTTGTTACTCGTTCATATAATTTTACGATTTCAGGCATGTTACCCAATTCAAGCTTTGGATCTACACCATGTGATAACATATTCATTGCTAATGTAATAATGTCAACATTACCTGTTCTTTCACCGTTTCCAAATAATGTACCTTCAATACGGTCAGCTCCTGCTAATATTGAAAGCTCTGCTGTAGCTACGCCACATCCTCTGTCGTTATGTGGGTGAACTGAAATTGTAACTGCATTTCTGTATTTTAAATTCTTGTGCATATATTCAATCTGTGTTGCAAAAACATGTGGCATTGCATTTTCAACTGTTGCCGGAAGGTTGATGATAACTTTGTTGTCTTCCTTTGGTTCCCATACATCAAGAACTGCATTACATACATCTAATGCATAATCCATTTCTGTGCCTGAGAAACTTTCAGGACTATATTCAAATGAAAAGTTTCCATCTACTTCGTCTGCTAATTGTTTTAAAAGTACAGCTCCGTCAACAGCAATCTTTTTGATTTCTTCTTTACTCTTCTTAAATACCTGCTCACGCTGTGCAACAGATGTTGAATTGTAGAGATGAATTACTGCATGTTTTGCTCCCTTTACAGCTTCAAATGTTTTCTTAATAATATGTTCTCTTGCCTGTGTTAAAACCTGAACAGTTACATCATCAGGAATCATATCTCTTTCAATAAGAGCTCTCATAAAATTGTATTCTGTTTCTGATGCTGCAGGAAAACCTACTTCTATTTCTTTGAATCCAATGTCTACAAGTAACTGGAAAAACTCTAATTTTTCATCTAAGCTCATTGGCTCAATTAAAGCCTGGTTTCCATCTCTTAAATCTACGCTACACCAAATTGGAGCCTTATCAATGTACTCTTTTTTTACCCAGTCATATGTGACTTCCGGCGGCATAAAATACTGTCTTGTATACTTTTTGCAATTCATAGTAAAACCTCTTCTTTCTTTATATCTAAAAACCAATATATATCCTATACTTTATGGTACTTTTTTTCAAGTAAAACCTGTTTAAATAAACGGAATAAGATAGAATGTCGCTTGCGACATTCTATGCACTGAGCACGGTTGCTCCAGCAACTATTTTCCTTTCGCGGGAATGTGCATCCCTAGCGGAACGTTTTTTATGTATTAGAACTTCCTAAAGAATTTCCTAATGCATAAAAACGTCCCTGTGCTTTTTCAGCACAGAGACGTAAGCTTTACATACGCGGTACCACTCTGTTTCATGTGTTACATGCTCTCAAGATGATAATGCATCCAATTCCTATAACGGGGAAAACCGTCCCAACCTACTTGACGTTTTCAGCGGGAAGCTCTAAGGCGAGTTCGTTGTTTCGTGCCTGGCATTTTGCACCAACCAATGCTTCTCTAAAGGTCACTCTACAATTACTACTCCTCTTCACTGCTTTTATAATTCTTAGGATGAACATATATTAACATAAGCCATTTTCTTTGTGTAGTGACAAATTTAATCAGTTTTATTGATTTTTTTTAATATATCATCCTACTTTTAATTTAAATTTCTGTTCTTCTTTATCCGTGTCCACTTCAGTAATAATTGCACCAAGTCCTGCTAATTTCTGATCAAATTTCTCATAGCCTCTCTTGATATATACAATATCTGTTACTGTTGTAAATCCTTCTGCAGCTAATCCTGCAATAACCAATGCTGCTCCTGCTCTTAAATCAGGTGCTGCCACACTGGCTCCTTCTAAACTGCCTACCCCTGTTATAATTGCTGTATTTCCTTCAACCTTGTTTACAGCACCCATTCTTCCAAGTTCTGACATATATTTAAATCTGTTTTCGAAAATACTTTCTGTAACTGTACTTACACCGTTTGCCATTGATAAGACTGCCGCCATCTGTGGCTGCATATCTGTTGGAAAGCCCGGATATGGTAATGTCTTAATATTTGCACATCTAATGAATTCACCTGCTTTTACCTTAACGGCATCATCATATTCTTCTACTGAACAACCCATTTCTATAAGCTTTGATGTAATACATTCCAAATGTCTTGGAATTACATTTTTTACAAGAACTTCTCCCCCTGTAGCTGCTGCTGCACACATAAATGTACCTGCTTCAATCTGATCAGGAATAGTTGAATAAACTGTTCCATGTAATTTTGGAACACCTGTAATTCTAATCTTATCAGTTCCTGCACCTCTAATATCAGCTCCCATGCTGTTAAGCATATTGGCAACGTCTACTACATGTGGTTCTTTTGCAGCATTTTCAATAACAGTTCTACCTTCTGCTCTTACTGCTGCTAACATTACGTTAATAGTAGCTCCAACTGATGACACATCAAAGAAAATGTGATTTCCTTTAAGCTGTTCTGAAAATGCATTAAGCATTCCATGGTCCTGAATTACTTCGGCGCCTAAAGCTCTAAAACCTTTTAAATGCTGGTCAATTGGACGTGCTCCAATTACACAGCCACCCGGTAGAGCCACTTCTGCCTTGTGGAACTTACCAAGTAAAGCTCCAAGCAAATAATATGAAGCTCTAATTTTTCTCATTTGTTCCTCTTCAACAATGTGAGAAGTAATTGTTGCTCCGTTAATAATAACTGTATGTCTGTCTACTCTGTTAATAGTAGCGCCTATTGTTTCTATTGCATCTATTAATTGATTAATATCACTTACATCAGGTAAGTTTTCTATTGTTACGTTCTCATCCGCCATAATTGCTGCAGCAATAAGGGCCAATGCTGCATTCTTTGCACCACTAATTTCTACTTCACCTTTTAAGGCAACTCCGCCTTTAATAACATACTTTTCCATTTATGCACCTCTGGTTATATGTAAAATCTATATCTAAAAAATGTTAATTATCGTTTTTTATTTTTGCGCGCACTAATACAAATATATTTTTACGCACTTTCATCTATTATAACATAAAGTGCAACTTTGTAAACTGTATAAGTAACACAATTTCAAGGCAAATTCTTCCAATTATTATAAATTTTTCACTATTAAATAATATATATTGTTATATATATGTTTTTTTGCAAATTATGTTACCTATACAGCATGCTTAAATTAAGTTTAAACTATGCGCTATGTTTCATTTTTGTTTTACTCTACATATTTCAAAGGATTGACCTTCACTCCTTCTTTGATTACTTCAAAATGTAAATGTGGTCCTGTGCTGTCACCTGTATTTCCTGAAAAGCCTATTAACTCTCCTTTGTTTACAATGTCACCTTTTTTGACACACAAAGAACTCATGTGTGCATACCTGGTTTCCATATTATCTTTATGCTTTATTAACACGTTATAACCATAGCTTTCACTATAATATGCAAGTTCTACAATGCCAGCCTCTGCGCCATACACCTTTGTTCCAACGGGAACTGCCCAGTCGTGTCCTTTGTGGCAGGCATTTCTGTCAACAACGTCTCCGAAATACGAAGATGTAATTCCACCCTTAACCGGTTTTATAAAAAATAGCACAGATGATTTCTTTAATTTGTCATTTGTGCTATCTTTTAAATTCTTTTTTGATGTTTTGTTGGACTTGTTTTTTATTTTCTTTTTATAAATTTTCGGGTTAATCTTTTTTTCATTTAAATCTTTTTCTCTTGTGTTTCTATTAATAACGTAACCGTATGCATATATTTCCATTGTAGTTTGTTCAAAAATAATGATTCCTATCATAAGTAAAACACATAAAATCGGCAGAAACAATATTTTCATCTGCCTGTTAAAAAGTTTAAATCTGTTAATTTCTATACCCCCAATTTTGCTTCAATTAGTTTTACTGTCTGCTGTATTGTATGTCCATGCTCATTTATTATTATATCCGCATATTTTTCATATAACGGTGTTCTTTCATTAAATAAATCTTCTAATGTTTGTCCGTCCTTTAGAACTACCCCTCTTTTTTCCAAGCTTCCTAGTCTTTTTGAAAGTGAATCAAGATCAAGTTTTAAATAAATAACTGTTCCTATTTCTGACAAATGCTCCATTGCTTCTTTTCCATAAACCACACTGCCGCCTGTTGCAATAATTGATTTTTCTGTGTTAATTGAAGCATTAACCTTGTTTTCTATATTGATGAATTCATCAATTCCCTCTTCTGCAATAATATCCTTTAACAAACGGTCTGTCTGTTCTTGAATAACTAAATCTGAATCCATGAATTTGTAACCTAAAACCTTTGCAAGCACTACTCCTATTGTACTTTTTCCAACTCCAGGCATTCCTATTAATACGATGTTTTCTTTATTCATAATTGTGTCCCTTTCCATTAAGTATACTATTTATTTTTTGTCCTATTTTCATTAAGCAGGCTTGCCCTTTTAACAGCACCGCTTCCATACTTTGCATTAATTAAATCTAATGCCTTGTCCAATTTTTTCATTTTCTCTCTGGATATATTGTTTTCTTCTTTGTTCCATGAATCAATATCCATAAAAGTCAGTTGTTCCGGCTCGTCTTCTTCTATTAAATTAGCTGTTCTCACACCTAAAAGCCTAACCGGTCTACCACTCCACAAACCTTTAAACAGATTTTTTGAAATGTTATATATTTCTGTTCCGGAGTCAGTAGCAATATCTACTGTAATTTGTTTTGAACATTTTGTAAAGTCATTATATTTAATTTCAACAGCAACTGTTTTTGCCTTTTGTTTTCCCTCTCGTAACCTTCCTGAAACTTTTTCTGAAAGTCTTAGAAGAATTCTGTTTATTTCAACAATATTGTCTAAATCCTTTGGAAGGGTTGTGGAATTTCCTACGCCTTTTAAATCTTCCCTTTTGGTATTTACTACGCTTTCGTCAATTCCGTTAGCATATTCCCACAGTACCCTGCCATGACTTTTTAAATGAGCATCTAATATGGTAACAGGGCTTTTTGCCAACTGACCAATTGTAAAAATTCCCAGTTTATGTAACACATTCACGCTGGATTTTCCTGCCATAAATAAGTCTTCCACAGGAAGCTTCCACATTTTCTCTTGGATTTCTTCTTTGTAAAGAGTGTGTACCTTATCCGGCTTTTCAAAATCTGATGCCATTTTTGCCAAAACTTTTACATCTGAAATTCCTACATTTACAGTAAAGCCAAATTGTTCTTTTACTTTGTTTTTTATTGTATATGCAGCTTCTATTTCGTTAGAAAATTTGTTTCTTATTCCTGTATAATCCATATAGCACTCATCAACGCTTACCTGCTCTATATCCGGTGTAAATGATTTCAAAAGTTCCATTAACTTATGACTTTGTTCAGAATAATAATCATGCTCCGGTGGAACAATTTCCAAACCGGGGCATTTTTTCAAAGCATTTACTACAGGTTCTCCTGTAACTATACCGTATTTTTTTGCAGAAATTGATTTTGCAAGAACAATTCCATGACGGTTCTTCTTATCTCCACCTATAATACAGGGAATGTTTCGGATGTCTTTTGGATAACCGTTCTTTAACATCTTAACTGCTGTCCAACTTAAATACGCTGAATTTACATCTATATGAAAAATTATCTTATCATGCTTCAACACTATTCTCCTATTAATAATTTTTCATTAAACTGTCTATATTTCCTTGTTGTCTATTTCTTTTCTGTCCACTTATTTGCTGTCTACTTATTTTTCTTTCTTTTTGGTTTTTGAGTTTTTCTAACTGCAAATCCAAATTTACCAAGTTTCTTGCCTGTGCTGTAATATTGACCATGAGAATAAACTATAGGCTTTGCTTTTGCCAAATCAAACTTGCCTTTTTCATCCATGTACTCTTTGTCTGCATGAACGCAAAGAACTTTTGCAATAAACATATCATGAGTTCCTAAATGCTTAATTTCTGTCACTTCACATTCAATATTTACAGGGCTGTCTGTTAAAAGTGGTGCCTTAACATACTCAGCCTTTTCAGTCTGCAAATTCATTTTTTCAAATTTGTTTTCATCACGACCTGATTTCACGCCACAATAATCTGTAGCCTTAGCCAGTTTTTCTGTTGTAAGATTAATTACAAACTGGCCTGATTTCTTAATCATATCGTAAGAATATCTTGATGGTCTTACTGAAATATAAACCATTGCCGGATCAGTACATATAGTTCCTGTCCATGCTACTGTAAATATATTTTCGTTGCCACTATTGTCAGCCACTGTTACCAAAACAGCAGGCAGTGGGTATAACATATTGCCCGGTTTCCAAGTTTCCTTTGCCATATTTTTCTCCCTAAAAATTGATTATTTTTCTTAAATCTTATTGACTCTTTTTATCCTTATTTTTTAACTTAATATTCTTTATTTTTACCTGATTTTTATCAGCTGTGTAAACAACAGTTAATTGGCTGTCACATTTACCTGATATGCTGTATATGTAACTGCTTGTAAGGGATGTATCTGTTGATGATACATAGCTGTAAGAATATTTGTAAGTTAAAGTGTACTCTTTGTTTTTCTTATTATAAACAATCTTGCTGTCCTTTTTATTAATTTTCATATCAATTACTTTTAGCTTTGATACATTTCTGTCATCAGATGGATATGTGATTTCCATTGATTGGTCAACAAGTGATGAAACTTTATTTTTTGTTTTCTTTGTGCTAAATAACTTCAACAGTTCTTTTCTTTTACTGTCTTTTGTTCTAACAGCTTTGTAGAACTGGTCTACAAGACTATCACAATTTTTGTTAATTATCTTAGTGTAATTATCATTAGCTACAGGTTGAATCTTTGACAAATCAAGTTTTGTATCGTCTTTACTTACATTCAAAGTTTTTACCATAGCGTAACTTGCATTTGTAGCTACAGCTTTGTAGTTTCCTTTTAAAGTTTTATTAAAAAGATATACTTCCTGGCCACTTGAATTTTTTGAAACTTTTGCATTGCTGTTTGTAATTGTAATGCCATTTAACTGTAATTCATTACCTGCCGGTAAAGTAACCTGAAAATTGTTGGTTAAAATATCATCTATGTTTACATAAAAGTCAGGTACAATATTTAAACCTTTTCTTTTGGATGTTATTTTTACTACGAAATCTTTTGTTTTTCCTGTTTCTTCGTTTTTGCATTTAATTGTTACTGACTTCTGCCCATCTTTTGTTTCAGGCTTATTTATATCATAAGAATCAATGGTATATTGTTTTCTCAAATTTTCCATTTTCTTAGTGTATAATGTTTTTTCCACATACGCACCTTCTTTGTCTATGTAACTGTACATTTTGTTATAATCCATGGCAACGAAAGCTCTAAAATAATTAGATGCCACATCTGTTGGATCTGATTCATGGTTAATATATGCTGCCGCTGCCCCTGTCCCAAAACATATACTTATAAACAGTAAAATACATATAAGGGAAAAGATTCTGCTTTTTCTTATTTTATTAATTAATTCTTTCATAGTTACTCCTTTTTTGCCTTCAAGGCATACACCTTAAATGTTACCCATTATCCTTGATTTTTGCAAGGCTTTTATGTATCATTTACATAAGTATGATGTAATATTTTAAAGACGAGGTTATAAAAAACATGGATAAAAAAACAATGTTTAATGAAGCTTTAGCAAAATTAGTTTCTTATGCTACAGCTCACGATAATTTAATTACTATGGAGGATGTTAAATCTTTCTTTAATGGTCTTATTGACGATGACAGTCAGTACAAACTTATATACGACTATCTATCAATTAATAAAATAGAAATTAAAGGCTTTACTCCTAGTGACGACAATATTTTTGACGACAGTCATGGAATGAATGCCATCTCAGAAAACATAGCAAAAGATGAAAATGGGCAGTCACAGGAAGAGACTGATTTTATAAAAATGTATATGGATGATATGGACGCTCTTCAAACTGTATCAGATGTAGAACAGGCTGCGCTTGTAAATAAACTAATAGCCGGAGATGCATCTGCATCTACTCCACTTGTAGAGTCTAAACTAAAGAAGGTTGCAGATATTGCAAAAAAATATTGTGGAAAGGGAGTTACTTTTGGTGACTTAATTCAGGAAGGTAACTTAGAACTTATGGTTGCCGTTTCTGAATACACTAAGGAATGTGGTGATTTTAATAATTATATTGATAAACGCATTGAACAGGGTATCCGCAACGTAATTAACAGTCAGATTAATTCTGATCGAATCGGACAGCATCTTGCTGACAAGTTAAATCAGCTTGACAACACAACAAGCAAGCTTAGCAAAGAGCTTGGTCGTGTGCCTGAAATTTCTGAACTTGCTGATGCAATGGGAATTACAGAAGATGAGGCTTCTTTATTGCTTAAAACATCACTTGATACTTTATCAGTTAATCAGGATACCCAGATTACAGATGCCAAAACAGCTGAAGAAATTGCAAAAGAAGGTACTGTTTCCGTTGAAGACTTAATTAATAATAATTCTGTTTCTGCAGATGGATTTATGGGACAAAGCTATGCTTCTACAGATGACTCAATGGATATTACTAAACCGGCAAGTGGTAGTGATCCTTTAACCTGGAGAAAACATACAAGATAATTCAGTACAGTAATTTATAGTATTTTGTAATTTATTATTTTAAAAGAGTTATATTTTTTCATAAACGTATTTGGTTATCAAATATCAAAAATGTTGTTAACTTTGAAGATATGTATCTGAAATTCAGGACATATACCTTCAACTTTAACAACATTTTATTCTTTACATATATTTCTTAAATATTCTGTTAAATATAAAAGAATTCAAATATGCAAGTACCGAAAATCCGACAAATGACATTACATATATAACAGAGGATGCTGCGCTTCCTAATGTTACTAGTAGAATAATAGGGAGTAATGTAATGGTCACAATTAACAAAGTCCATGGAAAATGACCTATTCCCATTAAGAAGGCATTTTTCAATGTATTTTTCACTGTGTTTTCAAAAGTGCTTTGTAATGCCATGGCATAAAGGAATACGAAAAGTATTGCTAAAGCTGCTGCTAACATAAACCCTCTTAATACTGTAGGTAGCAGACCTTTTGGCATATAATTGATTATATATAAATCGGCTGTTGGGATTAATGAAAGCACCAATAAAATAATCCACATTATTGTTGATTGTTTGAAATTTTCCTTGAACAGTTTAAAGTATGACCTAAATATGTAGCCTTCACTGTTACTTGCCATTTTTTTTGTTACTCCATAAAGAGCCGTTGTTGACGCTCCTATAGTAACAATAGGTAACGAACATATAATAAATAGCAGGTTTACTATTATTAAATCTGCTATTTTTGATAAAAACTCATATAGTTTGCTGTCAATTCCAAACACAAATATTTCTCCTTACAATTCTTTTACTGATTCTTTCTCTAATAATTCAGCTTCAAAAATCAGTTGTTTCTTTTCATCGTTTCCATTTATAGCATCCATTAAAAGTTTTATTGACGACTTAACCATTTGTTCACAAGGCTGTTTCATTGTTGACAATGATGGTTGAAAATATCTTGACATATCAAGGCCGTCAAATCCTAAAACCGAATAATCCCCGGGAATTGTTTTACCTTCTTCCATAATTGCCTTGTACGCCCCAAAAGCTGTTAAATCTGAAATTGCATATAGCGCTGTGAAGTCTACATTAGATTTAAGCAATTCTTTAGTTACTTCATAACCATTTGCTACTGAATATTCCGGTATATCATCCTTCATATATCTTATTAACTCATCTTTTATTTCAATGCCGTTGTCTTTCAAAGCTCTCTTATAGCCTCTTAAACGAAGACCACCAACCGCCTGATCATTGCTTCTGCCTGAAATCATTGCGATTTTCTTATGACCTTTTTTACATAAATAATCAACTGCTCTATAGCTTTCCTTTTCGTCATCAATTGATACAGATGAACAATTTCTTTTTGGTGCCATCATATTAACTGCAACTGTACACAAAACATAAGGTACACCGATTTCTTCCAGTCTGTTGTCTAGAGAATCCATCTGGCCCCCAAGAAAAATAAGGCCTTTTAATCTTTTTTCTTTAGCAAGCTGTATAGCTACACTTACATCATCCTGGTCTTCTCCAAGCGCATGAATTAAAAATGTATATTCTAACTTCTTCAATTCTTCTTCAAATATCTTAAGCATTCCTTGAAAGAACTGATTGTCAATTCCTTTTATTAACAATGCTATTGTATTTGACTCTGTCATTTTTAGATTTCTCGCACTGTTATTTGGAACATAATTATATTCTTTAATTACTTTTAGTATTCTTTTTCTTGTATTTTGATTAATTCCCGGGTCATCATTAATTGCTCGGGAAACAGTGCTAATTCCAACCCCACATATTCTTGCTATGTCTTTGATAGTAAGATTTGCCATGTCTTTCCCCTTTCATTTAGCATAAATTAATAAGTTTCATTTCTTCCACAATTTAGCATTTTACCACATAGCTGTACTTTATGCAAAAAGCTGCGAAAGTTGTCCCTTCGCAGCTCTTTTAAGAAATTATTATCTGTATTCTGTTATGCTCTGCCATAAAGAACAGTCAACTTTTTAATTTTGTTGTTTAACCTTTTTGTTAATTGTGTAGATTTCAAACGCCATCTCCAATTGTCTCCTAATGTAGATGGTGTATTCATCCTCGACTTATTGTCTAAATGTAAATAGTCCTGCATAGGAATTATGCAAGTATTTGCAGTTGAAGCCTGAGCCATTCTTATAATCTCATCCACTAACTGTGTTTTTGTTTCAACTTTTCTTCCTATGTATTCTTCTATCATTTGTACTTCTTCAGGTTCAATGTCATCAAGCCAACCCTTTAATGTTTCATTATCGTGGGTGCCTGTATAAACTACACAATTCTTATCATAATTATATGGCAAATAATCTCTTGGTCCTGATGAGTCCCTACTATCAAAAGCGAATTCTAATACCTTCATATTAGGGAAACCTGAGTCTTTAACTAACTGTCTTACTGTGTCAGTTATATAACCTAAATCCTCAGCAATAATATTAATATCTCCCAAACAATATTTAATTCCATTGAACAAATCTATACCCGGGCCTTTTTCCCAATGCCCGCCTATAGCATCTTTGTCCTTTGCCGGTATTGAATAGTATTCATCAAAACCTCTAAAGTGATCAATTCTTACAACATCATATAATTTCACACTTCTCTCTATTCTCTTTATCCACCAGTCATAATTAGTGTATTTGTGATAATCCCATTTGTATAATGGATTTCCCCAAAGCTGTCCTGTTGCTGAAAATCCATCCGGTGGACATCCTGCAACTGCAATTGGATTTCTCTCATCATCTATTTGGAATAATTCAGGATGTGCCCACACATCAGCACTATCATATGCAACGTATATTGGAATATCACCAATAATTTTTATTCCATTATCGTTTGCATATTTTTTCAGTTTGTACCATTGTCTGTAAAACTCATATTGAATAAACTCATAAAAAGTAATTTCATCAGCTAATTCACTTTCGTAATATTCCATGGAATATTCCCATCTGAGTTTTATGTCCTCCGCCCAATGGTCAAAACTCTGCCCATTAAACCTTTCCTTAATAGCCATGAACATTGCATAATCTTTTAACCAATAAGCGTTTTCAGCTTTAAATCTTTTAAACTCTTCACGTTCGCTTATATCACTTTTTTCATAAGCAGTTTTTAAAAGTTCAAATCTGCCATTATACAATTTCTCATAATCTACTTTATCTGTTTTGCTACCGAAATCCACTTTATCACATTCTTTTTCTGTTAGAAGTCCCTGCTCTATTAAGTCTTCTAAACTAATAAAATAAGGATTTCCTGCGTATGTTGAAAAAGACTGATAAGGTGAATCTCCGTAGCTTGTAGGTCCTATAGGCAATATCTGCCAGTATTTCTGGTCGGCTTCTTTTAGAAAATCCACAAATTCATATGCTTCTTTTGAAAAGCTTCCTATACCATACTTTCCAGGCAAACTTGAAATTGGTAATAAAATTCCACTAGCCCTCATAGTTCCTCCTTAAATAATCTTTAACCCTTTACTGCTCCTGCAGCTACACCTTTTATAATATGCTTCTGACATGTGAGATAGAATAATATAACAGGTATAATACTTAATATAATAAGTGCCATTATCGCACCTAAATCTACTGAACCGTAACTTCCCTGTAAGTATTGAATATGAATTGGAATAGTTCTGTATCGATCCAAGTCAAGAACTAAATATGGAAGAAGATAATCGTTCCATATCCACATAATCTCAAGAATACCTACTGAAATTAATGTTGGTTTTAACATTGGTACAATAACGATGAAAAATGTTCTGATAGGTCCGCAACCATCAATTGCTGCTGCCTCCTCGATTTCAAGTGGCAAACCTTTGATGAATCCCGTAAACATAAACACCGCCATACCGGCTCCAAATCCCAAATATATAACCGGGATTGTCCAAGGTGTGTTAAGTCCCAATGAATCTGCTGTATTTGACAATGTGAACATTACCATCTGGAATGGCACTACCATTGAGAATACAAACAGATAGTAAACAATCTTACAAACTATACTATCAACTCTGGCAATATACCATGCTGCCATTGATGTACAAACTAATATTAAAGCCGTTGATAAAACTGTAATTACAAAACTGTATAATACTGATTTAAAAAACGGATAATTTCCAAATGTAAAACCTTTGATGTAATTAGCCCAACCTACTAAAGCTTTTCCTATAGGCCATGCAAATGTATCTGTTTTAACAAAGGTATTTGCTTTAAAAGAGTTCATTAAAACAACAAATATCGGACTGACATAAATTAATGTTACAATTGATAATATTATTGTTAAAAGCTTTCCATGTTTCAATGGAATTTCATTGTTCTCTTTTAATTTTTTCTTCTTTGTGGCAGCAACTAATTTTGTATCTTTTAAATTTCTATTTGTTTCTTTATTGTTCATTATTGCTGCACCTCCTTTGATCTAGTTGCCTTAAGCTGAATAATTGATATTCCTGCAACTAAAATAAAGAATATAACGGCTTTCGCCTGTGCCACTCCCTTACCTGTAAGTGACTGTCCATAAAATGTGTTGTAAATATTAAGTGCCAACATTTCTGTTGTCTTTATAACTGAACCATCCTTTAACTGTTCAAATGGCTGACCATTTGTTAATGCTAAGTTTTGGTCGAAAAGTTTAAATCCATTAGTTATTGTTAAGAACAAACAAATTGTAATAGATGGCATAATATTTGGAATTGTTACTCTTGTTAATGTCTGCCATTTGCTTGCTCCATCGATTTTTGCTGCTTCAATTAATTCTCCGGGAACTGCCTGTAACCCTGCAATATAGATAATCATCATATATCCAACCTGCTGCCAGCACATTAATATGATTAAGCCCCAAAAACCATATCTTGTTTCCATTAATATTGAAGTGTTCATTTTTCCTAATATACCATTGAAAATCATACTCCAAATATATCCAAGAACAATACCACCAATTAAGTTTGGCATGAAAAATGCTGTTCTAAATAAGTTTGCACCTTTTATACCTAACGTTAATAAATATGCTATTGCAAATGCCAGTATATTTATCAAAAATAGTGATACTATTGCATACAATGCTGTATACCAAAATGCATGTATAAATGACGCATCGCTAAATGCATCCATGTAATTTCTAAAACCTACAAAAGAAGCATCTCCGATTGTAACAAATTCACAAAAAGATAAATAAATTCCTCTTAAAAATGGATAAATAAATCCAATACAAAAAGCTCCAAAAGTAGGTGCTAAGAATAGAAGAAAGCATCTTTGAATAGGTCTGCGAAGAAGTTTAGAATTTACAGATGTTCCACTGTTATGTTTTTTCTTTTTTTCTTTCACAGCAATCTCCTCCTTATTTCTAATAAGAGGGGGCGGGCTATGCCCGCCCCCTAAATATCAAGTTTCTATATTTATTTCCTATAGCAATTAATAACTATTATTTAGTTAATAATTATTGTCCAATCAATAATTATAATTTATTTATTGGATAATTTATTTGTTAGCTGCCTTATATTGTGTAGCCCATCCTTCTACAAATGCTGTCTTAACATCATCCCATGAACCGCCTGCATCATATTTGTTCATTGCTGCTACAAGGCTTGCTCTCCATTCATCTACATTTGGTGTGTAGTTAAATGCCCAGTCAACATTGTAATTTCCTGCATCAAATAAGTCGTTTGCATTCTTTAAGAATACATTTCCACTGTCTGCTGCTTTCTTATATGGAATAGCGCCAAACTGTTCAGCCATAACTTTTGTACCTTCATCGGAAGTTACTAACCATTTCATAAAATCAAGTGTTGCCTTCTGATCAGCTTCTGAAGCTTTTGCATTAACTGCCCAGCAGTTCTCTGTTCCTGAGCAAAGGCCTGCTTTTTCTTCACCATCAACTCCACAGTAAATTGGAATCATCTGCATATCATCATCTGAAATTGATTTTTTTAAAGCATCATATTCCCATGTACCATTCTGGAAGAATACTGCTTCACCATTCTTGAATTCTGCTTCTGCATCATAACCACCTGTTGCTAAAGTGTTCTTATCGTATTTGCTGTTGTTAATGTATAAATCCCATGTTTTTTTGAAGTTATCTAAATATTTTCCTTTAATTGTTGCAGGAGCTTCTTTCCATCCATCATCTCTTCCTTCATAGAATAATGGCATGTTTGCTAAGTGTCCTGTAAATCTCCATGATGATGCATCATCCATTCCTGATGATGTAAATGCATCAAATCCAAGTTTGTCAGCTCTCTTATGAATATCTTCAGCAACTGACTTTAATGATTCAAAGTTCTTAATGTCTGAAACTTCATATCCTGCCTTCTTAAGTAATTTCTTATTTACAATTAATCCATAACTTTCATAGCAATAACCGATTGATGCAACTTTGCCTTTGTCATCTTTCAAGTTAAATGAATCTGTACTTAATTCCTTGTAAATATCTGTGTCCTTAAGATCTAAGCAATAATCATCCCAAGTCTTAACTGCTGCCTGGTTACCAACTACAAATAATGTAGGTGCTGCTGATTTTCCCATTTCAGAAGTTAATGTTGAGTTATAGTTTCCTGAAGCTGCTGTAACAACCTTTACCTTAACTCCTTTTTCCTTCTGGTATGTCTTTGCTACTTTCTGTAAAGCCTCATCAGCTTCTGGTTTAAAGTTTAACCAGTAAACTGATCCTTTTTCTGAGCTTGATTTATCGCTCTTAGAACTGCTTCCACATCCTGCTAATAATCCTGCTACCATTGTTGCACACAACGCTACACTTAATAATTTCTTACGCATATCTTTGTCTCCTTTTCTTAAAAAAATAACTTAGGTTATCCGATATTTCCATTTCCAGTGTGGTACTCACTTTCTTTGGAAACGTTTCCTATGAACTGATAGTAGCACTTTTCGGAAACGTTTTCAATAATATTTTCACAAATAGAACACATTTCGACCTTTTATACAATAAAAGCTTATCTTTTTGTGCATTTTGCACATATACTGTAACGTTTTTATGCGTTTTTTATCTATTTACCATAGTTTTATTTTTTTATGCAATGAATCTTCTGAAAGAATTTTCTATTTTTGAAAGCCTGTTACTTATGACATTCTTTCACACCCAATGGGTGTCCGTCCGCAACTATTTTCTTTTCGCACTAGTGTGCATCCCTAGTGGAACGTTTTTTGGACAATGAGAAATTCTTTCCAAATTTCTCATTGTTCAAAAAAAAATGAGCCGGTACTTAAGTACCGGCCCTTTAATGAGATTAAGTAAAATATATATTTAAGAACAGAGTTCTAAAATATCTTTTTAATAAATAATTGTTAATTACTGTTAATTATTTTTCATCATATTTCAATGCATCGTATCCTGTATCACCTGTACGAACTCTCATTACATCTTCGACACTTGTAACGAAAATCTTACCATCGCCATAGTGTTCTGTATTAAGAGCTTTTCTTGCTGCTGCAACTACAAGTCCTGGATCAACCGTTGATACAACTATATCAACCTGAACTTTCTTATAAAGGTTCATTGTTGTTGACACACCTCTATATCTACCTGTCTTACCTTTTTCAGCTCCACAACCCATTACCTGAGATACTGTCATACCCATTACTCCAATGGCATTCATTGTATCTCTAAGAACTCCAAATCGTTCTTCAGGACATATAATAGAAATCTTAGTATATCTGCCTTCTGACTTATCACCTAATGTAAGTGGTGTAGGTTTAACATCTGATAAATCAACTGCCCCTTCACTTTCACCTGCATATGATGGTGCTGCTGGAAGGAAGTCTGCGTATGCTGATGCAAGACCATGTTCTGAAATATCCATACCAATAATTTCTTCTTCTGCTGTTGTTCTAAGTCCAATTGTATGTTTAATTAACTGGAATACGATTGTCATCATAATCGCTGCATATACATCAATTGCCACAATACCTAAAATCTGAATTCCTAATAATTTTGCTCCACCACCGTAGAATAAACCTGCGTATGCTGAACCATCTGCAAATGCCTGTACTGTATCACCTTTTCCTGTTGCAAATAAACCAACTGCGATTGTTCCCCAAACACCATTTGCCCAGTGAACACCAACTGCACCAACAGGATCATCAATGTGGAATTTCTTGTCTAAAACTTCTACAACTACATCTACTAAAATACCTGCTACAGCACCGATGATTAATGCGCCAATTGTATCTACTGAAGCACAACCTGCTGTAATTGCTACTAAACCTGCCAGTGAAGCATTTAAGCACATGCCTACATCAGGCTTACCATCTTTAATCCATGTGAAAATCATACATACTACTGTTGCTGTTGCAGGAGCAATTGTTGTATTCATAAAGATTGAAGCTAAACTGTCAACATTTGTTGCTGCTGCACCGTTGAATCCGTACCAGCCAAACCAAAGAATGAAACATCCTAAAGCACCAAGTGTAATTGAATGACCGGCAATAGCATTTGATCTGATTTTTCCATTTGATCTCTTTGTATATTTACCAATACGAGGACCTACAATAATTGCACCAACTAAAGCTGCCATACCACCAACTGAGTGAATTACTGCTGAACCGGCAAAATCTACGAAATTTAACTGCTGTAACCAACCATGTCCACCAAGGTTCCAAACCCAACCTGCTTCAATAGGATATACTATTAAACTGATTGCTCCTGAATAAATACAGTAAGCACTGAACTTTGTTCTTTCAGCCATAGCTCCTGAAACAATTGTTGCTGCTGTTGCACAGAACACTAACTGGAATACAAACTGTGACCAGTTGAAGTTACTGTAGTTTGTGAAAATATCAAGATTTGGAATACCAATAACACCCATTACATAATCCTCTGACATCATAAGTCCAAATCCTAATACAATGTACATAATAGTACCAATACAAAAGTCCATAAGGTTCTTCATAATGATGTTACCAGCGTTCTTTGCTCTGGTAAATCCTGTTTCAACCATTGCAAATCCTGCCTGCATAAAGAATACTAAACCAGCACCAATTAAGAACCAGATTGCAAAACTACTGTCTGTAGCTGCCTGAATAATTTCTTTTGCGTCCATAATTTTTTCCTCCATTCTTTCAGTCATATTTTTTCTCTTAAACATTTGAATTGACTTTTTTCAAATGTTCATCACAAGATTTCTCTTGTGGGGAAACATTTTAAAGGGGTATGTTTTCCTTCTTACGAAATTCTTTTATTCTCCTAAAAACAAAAGAAAAAGGGAGCTAGACCTTTACGTCTGCTCCCTTGCATTTCGTTTAACAATGGCTATTATAACATCTGTTTTTTGTTTTGCAACAGTAAACCTGTCTTAACTAAAATTATTAAGACATTGTTTTAAATATTTAACCATTTGTTTCATTTTATTAATTTAGTTCTTTCTAACTTTAAGTTTGGGAATTATATTTCCTATTTCGTCATAAGAATCTTTTTATAACTATGCTCTATTTGAAATTATGCTAAAGTTTCCTTTACCTGCTGGTAAATTCCTTCTCCGTCTAGCTTAAATTCTTTAAGTAATTCTACTGCAGGACCTGAATGTCCGAAAACATCCTGTACACCTAATTTTGTTACTTTTGTAGGCAATTTACTGCTTAATGCATCACATACAGCGCTTCCAAGTCCACCAATTACAGAATGTTCTTCAACCGTAACTACTTTTCCTGTTTTCTTAGCTGATTCAACAATAATATCTTCATCTAAAGGTTTGATTGTATGAATGTTGATTACTTCTGCATTGATTCCATCTGCTGCAAGTTTTTCTGCTGCCTCTAATGCATAGCCAACCATAAGACCTGTGGCAACAATAGTTACATCGCTACCTTCTCTCATTTTTACACCTTTTCCAATTTCAAACTTGTAGTCTTCCTTGTTAATAACAGGTGCTGCTAATCTTCCAAGTCTTAAATATACAGGACCATCCATTTCGTAAGCCGCTTTTACAGCCGCCTTTGTTTCAATATCATCACATGGACAAATTACTGTCATGCCTGGAATTGTTCTCATAAGTGCAATATCTTCGTTGCACTGATGTGTAGCTCCATCTTCTCCTACAGAAATACCTGCATGTGTAGCTCCAATTTTCACATTTAAGTGTGTATAACCAATTGAATTTCTTACCTGCTCATATGCTCTTCCTGCTGCAAACATTGCAAATGTACTTGCAAATGGTACTTTTCCGCAAGTTGATAAACCTGCTGCAATACCCATCATATTTGCTTCTGCAATACCACAGTCAATGTGTCTTTCAGGATAAGCTTTTTTGAAAATACCTGTTTTTGTAGCTTCCGCTAAGTCAGCATCAAGAACTACAATATCATCATGCTCTTTGGCAAGCTCTACTAAAGCATTACCATAGCTTTCTCTTGTTGCGATTTTCTTTACTTCTGACATAATGCTTCACCTACTTTCTCTAAATCTTCCATTGCCACTTTGTACTGCTCATCATTAGGAGCTGCACCATGCCAATTTACTTTATTTTCCATAAAAGATACACCTTTTCCTTTTACAGTATTCATAACGATTGCTGTTGGCATACCCTTTGTTTCTTTTGCTTCATTTAAAGCACTTCTGATTTGGTCAAAGTCATGTCCGTTAATTGTAACTACATGAAAATTGAATGCCTTAAATTTTTCATCAATGGGATAAGGTGAGCATACATCCTCAACTGTTCCATCAATCTGCAAATTATTGTTATCCACAATAAATACCATGTTATCTAATTTTCTGTGACCTGCAAACATTGCTGCTTCCCAAACCTGTCCTTCTTCGATTTCTCCATCACCTAGCATTGCATAAACACGATAGTCACTGTTATCCATCTTTCCGGCAAGTGCCATACCTACTGCTGCTGAAATTCCCTGTCCAAGAGAACCTGCTGACATATCAACTCCAGGTGTGTGCTTCATATCAGGATGTCCCTGCAAATATGAGTCAATCTTTCTTAAAGTTGTTAAATCTTCCTTTGGAATAAATCCTTTTTCTGCTAATACACCATATAATCCCGGTGCTGCATGTCCTTTTGATAAAACAAATCTGTCTCTATCTGGTTTGTTTGGATTTTTGGGATCAAGACCATTCATTTCTTCAAAATAAAGAAATGTAAGCATGTCTGCTGCTGATAATGATCCACCCGGATGTCCTGACTTTGCACTGTGTAATGCTGTCACAACATTCTTTCTCACTTCATTTGCAATTTTTGCAAGCTGTAAATTTTCCATTGTTACTTCCTTTCTTAAATATGAAAATTTTATATGTCTGAATTATACTAAATTTCAAAATCTGATTCCTGTAATAAATTAAGTCCGTCATTTTTTGACTTTGAACCAAATATACCTTTGAACTTTCTTCCCAACTTCTTGGTATGCGCAATGGCATTGTCGATTATTTCTTCAACATTGTCCTGTGAAATTCCCTTATTTGCTCCAAAATAATCATCTATTGCCTTATAAAATGCCAAGTTGGCAAGTTCATCCATTTCGTATCCTTTGTTCAATGCATAACGCTTTCCATATTCTACCCATTCCTCAATGTTGTATTCCTTGATTCTAACAATGTGATTAAATATAGTTTCAAGTTTTGGATTCTCCTTAAGTAACTCTTCCATGCCATCTTCATTTCCTTCAAGAATAACAAGCATGTCATCTGTAAACATTCCACATCCATCTAACAGGCTAATAACAGTCATTTTTCCAAGTTGGTGTGCATTTTCGATAATTAAGTCACTGCCTACTAACTTGCCTAATACATATTTAAAGCCTTTTCTATTAAGCACTCGTGCATCAACTTTTGCAAGTTTTCTGTTTCTTCTACCACGTTTTCTGTTTACAAGTTTAATTAATTCAATGGCTAATGTTGTCTTTCCTGTTTTTTCATTCCCCATTATAATTACATTTCCATGGTCTGACTTACCATTTGGAGAATAATTAACAATCAATTCCTGTAAAACTTCTCTTATGTTAATCTCAAATCCTTCAACATTCAAGTAGTTTTTAAATTCTGTAAGTTCAGCTTCTGATAAAACATTCTCGCGAACAATATTATTATCCATTGTCTGATTTTCTTTCTTTTCTGTCTTTTTATTTTCTGTTGCTTCTTTTGGTTCTGCCTCTGCTGTAGCAGCTACTTTTTCTTCCGTTTTTGCTTCAGTAGCTGTAGCTGGTTCTTCCACATTTGCTTCCGTTTCAGTAGCTTCATCTTCTACTTTCGCTTCTGTTTCTGCAGCTTCATCCGCCTCTTTTTCTACTTCAACGGTCTCTTCTATCTTTGCTTCTATATTGTCAGCTTTTTCTTCTGTTCTCGTTTCAGTGTTAATGCTCTTGTTATCTGCTTTTTCTTCTGCCTCAGCAGTAGTTGCTTTCTCTTCCGATTCAACAGACTCTGCATTTGCTTCTGCCCCAACTGATGTTTTCTTTTCAACCACCTGTGTTTTAGGAGTATCTATAATCCTATCTTCGCCTACCGGTGTATCAGACTTTTGTTTGCCTTGAGCCTGCTTTTGCTCTTTAGACTCAACTTCAAATTCACCTTCCGGAACAATACCAGCACCTGCTAATATTTCAACTTTAGATGTTGGGTTTTCTTTAACTCTTACATCTGAGTCTTCCTGATTATTTGATACAACTTCCTCTGCTTCTTTTATTGCTTTTTGCAATTCATCGCGGGTTGGTAGTTTATCAGTCTTATATCCCATATCAGAGTTAGCAGCAATATTTTTGTATATCTTCTTCTGTCCTAAGTCATTGCTTTCATCTCTTGTTGGCGTTTTGTAGCCTAAATCAAGTGCCGGAACTTCACCTGTTTCCTCATGTAGTCCTTCTTCAATTTGTTCCTCTACCTGTGGTTTTACAACTCTGCTTACATTTGGTTGTTCTTCTTCTCTTGAAGGAATCTGAATTTTTCCAAATATACGTGTGCTCCCCAAATCATCAGGAACGATATTCTCAGTTGACTGAGCGTTTTTGTTTTCTTCTAAATCTTCTTCTAAAACAATATCGCTTTCATCAATTTCTATGTTATCATGAACACTTTCTTCTACCTTAATTGCATCATCAATTTCAGTGCCATCAACTTTTTCTTCTGTTTCATTTAATTCTTCTTTAGAAACCAGTTCATCATCAGACTCTTCAATAACACTTTCATCAATTGGAAGTATGCTGTCTTCTTGCTTTGCTTTAGAATTGCTGTCACTAACTTCTGCTGCCTCATTAATAATGTCAACTGCTTCTTTTACAGTTTCAGGTTTAAGAATTCCTCTTTCCTGAAGCTGTCTTAAAATATCACTTACATCATTAATGCCTGTTAATTTTTCAGTTCTTGATTCTTCCGGTTCAACCTGTTCTGAGACTTTCTCATCTGCCTGTGACCTAGGCTGTTCTTCATCGTTTAGCAACTGACCAACTGTAATGTCACCGTCATGTAAATCCGGTTCAAATTCGCCATTTTCAATTGTTCCCTTAACTGTTTCAGTATTGTCACTATTTGTAACTTCAACCTGATCATCATTAGTTTTTGTTTCCTGCTGAGCTTCGTCAACAATTTCAGGTACCTTGTCATTCTGTGATGTTACTGAATCGACTGTTTCAGGTTCATTAGAAAGAATAATTTCTTCCATATCATCATCTTCACTTGAATTCAAATTAATAAATTCTTCTATATTCTTCTCTTCATTTTCAGCCTGCTTTGGTTCAACTTCTTCTGGAACACTCTCCTCTTCTTTTTCCGGTTTGTTCACAGAAGCTGTGTCTTTCTGTATCATGTCAGGATTAATTTCAAAAGGTCTAAAAGTTCTTTTCTGTTTCTTATGTGATTTTTCTTCTGCTTTAGAAATAATTTTCTTTTCTTCAACATTTCCGTCTTCATCTAAGAACTGGATTTCATCCACAGTCTCTGAAGTTTTTTCAGGTTCAGGCTTCACTTCTTCTTTTGTCTGACCATTTTCATTACTTACTATTTCAGCAATAGTTGGTTCTTCAGTCATTTTGGGAGCCTCGACAATTTTAGCCTTCACTCCATCTTCTGAAATATCAGTAATTTCTATAATTTCATCCGCACTGTTTTCCACCAGCGTTTTAGCCTTTTTTTCTTTTTTTATCTTTGCAGCCTTTGGATTATTGATTTTTTCTTTTAAGTCAGAGGCTTTCTTTACATATTTTCCTTCGGAGAACCATAAATTAATCTCATCGCATATATCAAGGCATTTGTCCTTTTTGCCGGCTTTGTAATAAAGTTTTGCCAACTCGTAAGCCCATTTTTCTTCCATGTCAAGATTTACATATTCTTCCAAAATATTAATTAACTCTTCAATAGGTTTTCCCTGAGCCTTTGCCATTCTATATCTTAGAATATATCTTGCAGTATCTCTTGGTGCCATTTCAATAAAGTCTTCATAATAGCTTCTTGCTGCAGCAAAGTCTTTTGTTTTAACAGAAATTAAACATAGCTTGTATGCAATAAGTCTACCTGCATTTGTATTTTCATAAGCAATTGTTAAAGCTTCTTTTGCCTCTTCAAAATTATGAGTCACCTCATAGGCATCTGCAACTAAACTTAAAATATTATTGTCTTTTATTCTCTTTAAATCTAAAGAATCTGCAATGTCAACTGCTCTGTCAAAATCCCTGCGTTTCATTGCATCCCTTAGTTCATCCATTTTTTGTATCTGTTCATTTCTATCCATTTGAATACCTCTTTATTTTGACTTGTTAAACTGTTACACGTCCTTCTAATGCCCTTAGCAATGTAACATTGTCAATGCACTCTAAATCTCCTCCAACGGGAACGCCACTGGCTATTCTTGTAACTTTAATTCCCAAAGGTTTAACCACCTTGCTAATATACATTGCCGTAGCCTCACCCTCTACGCTGGAATTTGTAGCTATAATTACTTCATCAACATCATCTTTTAGTCGTTGAAATAATTCTTTTAATTTAATATCATTTTGCCCAATGCCGGCCATTGGATTAATCGCTCCATGTAAAACATGGTATACACCTTTGTATTCTCCTATTTTTTCATAGGCTGCCATATCCTTTGTTGTTTCAACCACCATAATTGTCTTGTGGTCTCTTTGATTACTGCTACAGATTGGACATACTTCCTGATCTGTAAGGGTACAACAGATTTTACAATATTTTACATTATTCTTTGCCTCTACAATTGCAGACGCTAAATCATGTACCTGTTCGCTAGGCATGTCTAATATGTGGAATGCAAGCCTTCCTGCTGTTTTGGGACCAACTCCCGGCAATGCTGAAAGCTCTTCTATTAACTTTGTAATGTAACCACTGTAGTAATCCATTAGAATAGACCACCCATTCCACCGGTAATTTTAGACATTTTCTGTGCTGATACTTCCTCGATTTTTCTAATAGCTTCATTAACTGCTGCCATTGTTAAATCTTCTAGCATTTCAATATCATCCGGATCAACTACTTCCGGATCAAATTTAATACTTGTAATTTCCTTCTTACCTGATATTGTAACTTCAACGGCACCGCCACCTGATGTTGCAGTGTAGCTTGACTCTTCAAGCTGAGCCTGTGCTTCTTCCATCTGCTTTTGCATCTTCTGTGCCTGCTTCATTATATTATTCATGTTTCCAGGCATGCCTCCCGGAAATCCTCCTCTTCTTGCCATTTAGAAATCCTCCTCTTCAACTTCCATTTTTATTTTTGAGACTACTTCCATAAAATAATCACTAAAACTCTGATTATTTTCTAATATAGTCATTTCAATTCTTACCTGTTTTTGTATTTCTTCACTAATCACATTAGTAAGCATCTCTATTACCTCAGGTTTATTACAACCTTCATAACCAATTGAACCTGCGTTAAATACAATTAGCAAGGTGTCTTCACCTTTGACGCTAAATCTTGCATCATTTAAATAAATCTTATATGGATTAGAAATGTGTCTCTTGATTCTTCCCCAGTTATCCACAACTGCCTGTATGTCAGCCGGAACCGGTTTATCAAATACCTTCTTTTCCTTTGGCTTCTCCTGTGCCTGAGCAGTAGGTCCGGAGACCACCTGCTTTGAAACAAAATCACCATTTTCTATTTTCTTCTCCATTAAAGCAATTCTGTTATTTAATGAACTTATGTCTCTTTCCATGGCAGGTTTAGTTAATTTAATAAATGCAATTTCTATTAACACACGTTTCTGTGATGAATATTTGATTTGACCTGCCAATTCAGAAAAAATTCTAATATATCTCATAATTACATCTGTATCCACCATATCCGCTTCTTCTTTAAGAGACTGTATTCTCTCCTGGGAAGCATCTATAATTTCACTTGCTTCATCAGATGTTTTAATAAGCATCAAATTTCGTAAATACCAAATAAAATCATTAACAAACTGTCCTAGTTCACGTCCCTGCATAATTATTTCATCTAATAAATTAATACATGAAACAACATCACCGTTAATGATTTGTCTTGTAAGCCTGCTGAAAATCTCGTTATCAACAGCCCCTAAAACCTCTAGAACATTCTCGTATGTTAACTTCTGTCCTAAATAAAAGGCTATGCACTGGTCCAAAAGACTAAGCGCATCACGCATGGAACCATCTGCAGCTTTTGCCACATATTGAAGTGCCTTTTCTTCAACTTCAATATTTTCTTTTTCCATAAGTTCCGCAAGTCTGTTTACAATAGTATCGATGGAAATTCTTTTAAAATCATATCTTTGACATCTTGATAAAATTGTAATTGGGATCTTATGTGGTTCCGTTGTTGCCAATATAAACAATACATATGATGGCGGTTCTTCCAATGTTTTAAGCAAAGCATTAAAAGCTCCAATTGACAGCATGTGAACTTCGTCAATAATATATACAGTATATTTTCCACTTGACGGAGTATACTGTATTTCATCTCTGATTTGTCTTATGTTATCTACACCATTATTTGAGGCAGCATCAATTTCTATTACATTCATGGAACTGCCTGAATTAATCCCCTTACATACATCACATTCATTGCAGGGACTACCATCAACAGGATGTTCGCAGTTTACGGCTTTTGCAAAAATCTTTGCCACACTGGTTTTACCTGTTCCTCTTGTTCCACAAAATAAGTAAGCATGTCCTATTCTGTTTGCATTTATCTGATTTTTTAAAGTTTGCACAATATGATCCTGACCCTTTACTTCATCAAAAGATGTTGGTCTGAATTTTCTATACAATGCTGTGTAAGACATGTTTTCTCCTTTGCTGTAATATTTTTGGGCATAGTACACCCATTTGCACCTTTGGATACCATTATAAACTAAAAAAGTTTTCCATACAAGATGTTGGAAAACTTTTCTTTCTATAAAATATTTTAATTATAAATTAATACATTACATCAAGCCATGCAATATATCCCAGCTGTGTATGGGCAAATCCAAATTTGTTATTCACCTTGCCGTCCACTACCATTTTTAACATAACTTTTTTTGCGTCATTGTTTGACTTACATGCAGCAATACAATTTTTAAGTCCGGACTTTAACTGTCCACCTAAGACATAACCTAATCCATACTTACAGAAAAATTCTGGTGTTTTATTTGGCTTTTTCTTATAGTATCCAGATTTTTTATTGCCTGCATATTTTAAGAAAGCTTTTACTAATGAGTTTTTCCCCTGTACTCCGAATCCATTATATTTCGCTTTGCTCAGTTTCTTAAACTTCTTCTCCATTGATTTCTTTTTTGATTCTGTCAAAGTTATATCTACACCATATCTTTTGTATCCCCATTTCTTTGGTGCAACTTCTGTTACAAAATCTCCCGGATTTAAATAATTAAAAATATTCTCATATCCTTTTTTCTTTGCCAAGACAGATACTCTTGGTGTTGCAAATGTATATGCATACACGTTATTTTTTCCTACTACGCTATTCATATGTTTTGCAAATAAATTAGCTATCGCTGCTCCTCTGCTATGACCTGTAATCCAAACCTTCGTTTTAGAATTTTTATTCAGCCCTACTTTGTTGCTTGATAAATAACTTTTTATTTCTTTATACATCTTTTCTTCGGCAATGGAAAAACCTGTATGAGTATTTCCTTTTCCAAGATTCCAATTGCTAACCCACTCATAATCACCACCGGTACCTTTTACCCAAACAGCCACAATATTTGTGCCATCTACATTTCTAATACCAACTTCATATGATATGGTATCATTGTTATTTTTCTTTGGAGTCTTTTTTACATATTTGTATTTATTAAACTTGCAGGCTTTTATCAGCTTATTGGAATATTTTTTGTTATAAACTGAAGATGCCACAAGCATTGACAATTTTGCAAGGCCTCCCTGAATTTTTGAGCTTGATTTTGTAAAATATCCATCTGAATACTTTTCCGTATCCTTTAATACTTTCTTTGTCTGACCATCTTTGTATGTTCCGGTTACATTTAATGTAATACTGTTACTTTTATTTGTAACATTCTTTACTTTATCTCTGTCAAATGGCTGGTCAGATAAAAGTACTGAATTTGCTTTTACTTTAATAACCGGTCTTACACCATATGAATATGTAAAATACTGGGTTTTTATTTTTCCAGTAACTGAAACAAAACTTTGAACCATGTTTCCATAATGCCAGCCACCAGGACCTCGAAGCCACCATCTTACTGCCGGTTCATCATATCCTGCATATTTTGTTGTATATGCTATTCTTGTATCTGTGTCACTGTCTGTATCATCAAAACCATAATCTAAACTTTGAACTTCATCACTATCAAGTAAAGATACTTTGTCCTGTGTTTCAATATACTGCGCCGGTTTTTTATCTATATAAGCATCGTTATATGAATGGTATTTTGTAACATTTACAATTGCTTTCATATCTTTTTGTTCGTTTTTTGTAAATGCTGTATTATAAAAGTCATCGTTTAATTTGTCTCTTAATTGTGATTCTGACCAAAATCCCTGGTAATCACTCATAAACAAAACTTTCTTTGAAAGAAGTGTGTAATATCCACCACTTTCACCTAAAACAAGCCATTCTATTGAATCATTTGCCTTGGCATAGTGAAATCTACCATAAGCTTTTGCTCTGGCATATTTTACACCTTTGTAGGTAACTGTGCCGTCTTTGTTAAAATCCGTATCATCTAATGTATAAATGATATCTTCTTTTGTAATGAAATTCTGATAATAAGCACCAAAATATACAGATGTTCCAACAGCATATCCTGATGCTGCCTTTACAGAAACATTCCATAAATCAACTCCCGAAAACATTGACATAACCATAGTCAAAATCATTACCATGCTTAAAAATTTTTTCTTCATTTTGTCCTCCTTTTTTTCTTTTGTGTACTATTTATATTGTATTATATTCTGTAATATTTTTAAACTATTTTATATAAATGTATATTTTATATAAATCACATTGTCTCAAATTATCACTTTATTAAAGTTAAAACTTCTAAATTCAATTTCGGATAAAAAAGAAGCTGAAACTTCTAAATTAAAAGTTTCAGCTTCTCTTATTATTAATCCGCGCGATTTGCTTTGTGAATATCCCATAAGCGTTACCTTTACAGTTAGCTCGGCCTAGGCTTCCTCATGTCACACAAAACGATCTGCTTAGTGCTGCTTCATTCCTGACCTGACACGGTTCACAGGATTCTGTTGCATAAGACCCAAACGTCAACACCACTTATAAAGGGCAGCCCTACAAAATATCCCCTAGGCAAATCATCACCCCTGCTGTAGCGGATTGCAGGTACAGGGCGCCGCTATCTCCCCGGCTGCGCGGAAGTGTTATATCGTATTTTTTTACAATCGAATTTAAGCATACCCTACAGGCATTTTTTTGTCAACCGCGATTCCTTAATTTTTTAAAAAAATCTTTCAACAATGTACTACATTCTTCTTTCATTATTCCTGACTCAATTTCAACCTGGTGGTTAAACTTATCTACCTGAAGAAGATTCATAATGGAACCTGCACAACCTGCCTTTGGATTCATGCAACCAATATAGACTTTTTTAATTCTAGCCTGAACTATTGCACCTGCACACATTTGGCATGGTTCAGTTGTTACATACATTTCGCAATCATCCAGTCGCCAATCATCCAGTTTCTTACTTGCCTTCTTTATGGCATTTAGTTCGGCATGACTTAATGTATTCTTATCTGTCATTCTTCTGTTGTAGCCACGTCCTATAACCTTACCATCATAAACAATAACACAGCCTATAGGCACTTCTCCAATTGCCAGGGCTTTTTTTGCCTGATTAATTGCCTGTTTCATATATTTTTCTTCCATTTGTAACATTCCTTACAGTTGTAATATTCCTTGCAGTTGTAGCATCCCCTACAGTTGTAACACTCCTTAAAGCTTATCCCAACATTCTCATGTGTAGTTTGATTACTTACGTTTAGGTTATTCAAAATACTGATCTATTATGTTCCATATATCAGCTTTCTCCTGACCCAATGACCAATAAGCTGCTCCTGCTAAATTATATTTTTTCATCAATTCAAGTCTTGATTTAACTGATGTTTCATCTTCAAGCCAAATTGAAACTGTCGTATGTCCCTTTTGATATGTTACAAAATTCTGACCTGTTGTTTTATCAAAAGACGGCTTAACGCCTGCTCTATTATATGCTTTTTCTGCCGCTTCCATTCCAAGAGCTTCACTTGCCAAATAGTAATTACCATTTGCCGCATCTTCTACAAAAACGCCTGTTCCGTCGCTGTACTCTTCAGGAGTTTCCTTCCAAGCTCTTGTGTAAAATGGTATTGCCCCGACAATTCTTGAAGAATCCTTTGCCTGATTAATAGTCTCTTTAATTGAATTCTCAGCGTATGACATAGATGACACTGAACCTGCTTCTTTGCTGCCTGAAGTATGTTCATCATAATTCATTATAATAAGATAGTCAGCTAATTTCAGTTGCTGTTCCCTGTCAAAATAACCACTCCACTCTGATGGTGCATAATTATCAATTGACAATACAATCTTATTTTTTCTACATTCTACTGAAAGTTCTCTTAAAAACTGCAAATAATCATCGATTATATCTTTTGATATATATTCAAAATCAATGTTGACTCCATCAAGTTCGTAACTGTCTACATAATACATAATGTTAGTTACAAGTCTTTGTCTAAGTTTTGTAGATGTAAGCACCTTTTTTGTTAAATTTCTATCTGTAAAATCATTAAACAATGCCCACACCTGTATATTTTTCTTATGAGCTTTTTCCACATAATCCAAATCTGCCAATGTTGATAAATTACCGTTTCTATCTACAAGAGAAAACCATGTAGGTGAAACTACATTTATGTCTTTTGTTTTAGAAAGAAGTGATTCTAAATTCTTATTAGCTGTCTGGTTATATATCTGATTCCAGGCTAAACTTACTTTTCCATCCATAGCGATATGTGTATATTCACTGTCATCATTTTTGTAAGATACCTTTTTCTTACTTTCATCAGTTAATTCCTTAACCGGTACATAACCAATATAGCCGTCATCTGTTCTTACTTTATCCCAGTTTTTTCCTGAACCAAGAAGTGTAACAGTTGTGCCTTTTGAAAGTGTCTTAACAATAAGGTTCTGATAATCACCTTTTGTTCTCATTTCAGTTTCGCTATCTGTCTTAAAAGTAGTCTTCTCACCGCTTGTATATTTCAAACTGATAATTGCCGGTGCCTTGCCTGACTTCTTTGTTATCTTTGAGTCTAAGTCAACGAACTTCTGGATAAACTGTAGATTAACATAACATTTCTTCTTTTCTTTTAAAAATACTTTGTAATTCACTGTTTCATCTGTATTGCCATGAATAACTGTGGGCTGACTTTCATCTACATAATATACTTCTGTTGCATTTGTAAAAAACAGTTTCTTATCTTTCTTGTCCCAATAAAATCTTTTATCAATATTTGACTTAACAGTGTCAATGTTAACATAAGCCGATGTATCCTTGATGATTCCGTATTCATCGCTGTATTTATCTTCCAAAGCTACTGCTGCTACCTGGTCACCAACAGATGTCTTATAGGCAACGTCGTTCTTGCTGTCATCTTCATATGTAAGTCCCATGTACCATTTCAAGTCAACGCTTCCTTTATTAGTTTTTATAAATAAATCACATCCGCTTACTACAAACATAGACAAAGTTACAAGGGATGTAAGCAAAATCACTTTTATGTTTCTTTTCATTTTTTCCTCCTTCGTCATCCTACGTTTGTTATCATAACACATCAGCTAATGTATGTGAAGAAAATAGCTGTGGACAAATTGTAAAGATTCTTGAAAACTTTCTTAACATTCTCTTAAATCTATTCATGACAATCTGCTCACAGCTATAGCTTTCATAGGGAAACTCAACCTTATTAATTATTTAGTCAAGTTATGCTTTTCGTGAAAAATCCCCTAATGTATATGATATTTTGATTATAACATATTGTTTTAATATTTCAACATATTTTTTTGTTATTTTGTTTTTTATGCTTTTTAATAATTATTTTTATAAATTTGTCATATTTTATACACTTTTAGAATATATATTGTATACTGTTATTTGTTATAATTTTTTATATACAAAGTAACTGTTATATATTACTAATTGAAAAACTTTACACTTCTAATTTTATTGGATATACTATTAGAAGGAATATAAGTAATCAAATGTGAGGTGATTTTTATGAAGATTGAAAAAATAAATGAAAATCAGATTCGCTGTACTTTAACAAAAGAAGATCTTGCTGACCGCGATATAAAAATTAGCGAATTAGCATATGGTTCGGGCAAGACCAGAGAGCTTTTTCAGGATATGATGAAACAAGCCAATGACGATTTTGGTTTCGACGTAGGTGATATTCCACTGATGGTTGAAGCAATTCCTGTTTCACCGGAAAGCATTATTTTGGTAATTACCAAAGTTGAAAATCCTGAAGAGACAGAAGAACATCTTTCAAAATTTTTCTCAAAAGAATTTAAAGATAGTTTTCTTTCTCACCTTGATGACTTAGAAATCGATTTAAACGAAATTGAACAGATTGACGACTCAAGTGATGGCGAGACACAAAAACCATATTCAGAAGAAAACGGCGATGATGATTCATTACTATATAGTATTTATTCTTTTGACAACTTAAGAGATGTAATTTCTGTGGCTAACATGATAGCTTCTGCATATAAGGGTGACAGTTCATTATACAAATCACCTTTTAACAATAAATATTATTTGTCTTTATGCATGCCGGCAACGGATGAACATATTCTTAACAAGATATGTAGCATCTTAACAGAAAATGGACACAGAGAGACTCCAACATACGCAAAAGAATTATTTTATATGGAACATTTTGAAGAAATAGTTGCAAACAAAGCAATAGAAAAATTAGGGAAAATATAACACATAAGAAAATGGAAGGTTTGTTTATGAACCTTCCATTTTCTTATCTTATCAACTATCTATTCTGTATTTTTTAATTATGTTTAATATATGCATTCCTAACAGCATACCTTTTTGTAGCAGTATATTGGCTTTCAGAAATATACTTCCAACTCTAATTACCATCTATACAAAATAATTATACATCTATACATTGATACATTAAAATTGCTGTAGCAATGGCTGCGTTTAAAGACTCAACTTTTCCTTCCATTGGAATCTTTATTAATCTATCAGCCTTCCCTGACACTTCATCGCTTAAGCCTTTAGCTTCATTGCCAATTAAAAGGGCAACGTTTTTTTCAAAAACTCCTTTATTGTACTCTTCACCTTTTAAGTGAGCTGCATAAGTTGTAATACTGTTTTCTTTTAAAGTTTCAATTGCTTCAGGCAAATCTGAAACAACAGTAAAAGGCACTCTGAAAATTGACCCCATTGTTGAACGGATTACTTTAGGATTATAAATATCAGCACACCCTGAGCTCATAATTATACCAGAGATTCCTGCGCCTTCACCTGTTCTTACAATTGTACCCAAATTTCCTGGATCCTGTAATCTGTCTAATACTACAACACAGCTACGACCTTTTTGAGTAATATTATTGTTTACATTTTCAATAATATCATCTAATGTGTAAGCATTCTTCTCTACAATTGCCATAATGCCCTGTGGAGTTACTGTATCTGATATTTTCTTAAAGACACTATCACTTACGACTTCAAAGTTTTCTCCCTTAAAGGCATATTTATTTTCTTCTGCAAAAGACTCCGACACATAAGTTGCTACAAGCTGGTCATCAGGAATTTCTGAAAACATCTTGATTCCTTCAACAACAAACTGATTCTTCTGTTTTCTAACTTTCGATTTTTCTTTCAACTGTATTATTTGTTTAATCTGCTCATTTGACGCGGATGTTATCACTTATTTCACCTACCCTTACAAATCTGTCCCATATACGATTACTGTCTAACCTTTACAAAGTCATCACCGTACTTTTCTTTTAATAACTTTATTAATCCTTCTGTAATGTTTACAGAATATTGTGGTGGCATCATTTTTCTTTGACGCTCTTTTGCCAAAGCAACAATAACCTTATCGTTGCCATGGTTAGCAAGAATTATTTCTGTTAATTCCTGTGCTTTTTCCATGTAAGTTTCCTTATCCTTAAAAGCTATCCAAAGCTCTGAAGGCACTTCACTAAAATCACGAATCTTATTTGCCATTACTTTTCCTGCAGCATTTTCCTCAATGCTCACCTGACCTTCCACAAATACTTTTCGTCCTTCTTCAAGAAGCCTTCTACTGTTGTCAAACTGTCTTGGAAATACAATAACTTCAATTGTACCAACCAAATCTTCCAAAGTAATAAATGCCATTTGAGCACCTGTCTTTGTAAACTTTCTGGTTACATTACTAATAATTCCACCAACTACTACTTTACTTTTATCCTGAACTTTTGACTCTTCGCCCTCTTCCGGTTCTGCAAAGTCCAAAGTCATGTTCGTTATAACTCTTCTCCACTTTTCTTCCTGGTCCTGAAGCGGATGTCCACTGGCATAAATTCCTATAACCTCTTTTTCGAATTCTAACTTCTGGGCTGTATCATATTCCCCAACATTTGGCATTTGAACCTTGTAAGTCTCTTTAGCCTCATCATCAATAAAATCAAAAAATGAAGTCTGACCTGCCATGGCATCTTTTTTCTCCTGATTTACACCATCCATAATCTGAATATAAACCATCATCATCTGTTTTCTTGTGGCTCCAAGAGAATCAAAAGCCCCAGCTTTTATAAAGTTTTCAATAGCTCGTTTATTAACACCTATTGAAGATGTTCTTGTGATGAAATCTTCTAAGTCTTTAAACTTGCCATTTCTTTCACGTTCTGCAACTATGCCATCAATAACTGCCTTACCCACATTTTTGATAGCTGTTAAACCATAACGGATACATTTATCCCCTGCTGAAAAGCCACTCTCTCCTTCATTAATATCAGGCGGTAAAATCTTAATGCCCATTGAACGACAGGAATAAACATATTCAGCTACCTTGTCTGAGTTGTCCATTACCGACGTAAGCATTGCTGCCATAAATTCTTCGGCATAGTAATACTTCAAATAAGCTGTCTGATAAGCAACTACTGCATAAGCTGCCGCATGAGATTTGTTAAAAGCGTATTTTGCAAAATCAGTCATTTCATCGTAAATTTTGTTTGCGATTTCTTCACTGATTCCATTATTTATACAACCTTTTACTCCTTCTGCCTTGTCGCCATATACAAACTTCTGGCGTTCCTTTGCCATTACATCAGCCTTTTTCTTTGACATGGCTCTTCGTAGCAAATCGCTTCGACCTAATGTATAACCTGCCAAGTCCCTAACAATCTGCATTACCTGTTCCTGATAAACAATACAGCCATAGGTTGGCTCAAGAATTGGCTCTAACTGTGGGCAATCGTATGTTACACTGTCCTTATTATTTTTTCCTTCTATATACTTTGGTATAAAATCCATTGGGCCCGGTCGGTACAATGAAATACCCGCAATTATATCTTCAAGACTTTGTGGTTTTAACTCCTTCATGAAGTTTTTCATACCGGCACTTTCAAGCTGGAATATACCTTCAGTATTTCCTGTTCCAATATAATCCAAAACTTTTTTATCTGAATAATCTATTTTGTTTAAATCTAAATCCATGCCTCTGTTTTTCTTAATATATCTTTGAGTATTCTGAATAACAGTTAAGTTTCTAAGGCCAAGGAAATCCATTTTCAAAAGCCCCAGTTCTTCCAAGGTTGTCATAATGTACTGAGTTGTTATTGAACCGTCTGCTGCTCTTGAAAGCGGTACATATTCATCTACAGGTTTTGCACAGATAACAACACCTGCCGCATGCATGGACGCATGTCTTGGCAGACCTTCAAGTCTCATTGACATGTCTATTAAATATTTAACTTCAGGGTCTGTGTCATAGAGATTCTTTAATTCTTTATTTTGTTTTAAGGCAAGTTCCAAAGTCATGTGTAAATCATTTGGAATCATTTTTGCAATCGCATCTGCCTGTGCATATGGCATATCAAGAACACGCGCCACATCTCTGATTACACCTTTTGCCTTTAATGTACCAAAAGTAACAATCTGCGCCACATGGTCTTTTCCATATTTTCTTCCTACATAATCAATTACTTCCTGACGTCTTTCAATACAAAAGTCCACGTCAATATCGGGCATGGATACACGCTCCGGATTAAGGAAACGTTCAAACAGCAAATTGTATCTCATTGGCTCAATATCTGTTATTTCCAAGCAATAAGAAACAATACTGCCGGCTGCTGAACCTCTACCCGGGCCTACTGCTATACCATTTGATTTTGCATAATGTATAAAATCCCACACAATCAAAAAGTATTCTACATACCCCATACTTTTAATTGTATTTAATTCATAATCTAATCTTTCCTGTAACTGCTCTTTTGTTAATTTACAGTGTTCATCTACTTCTCCGCTAAAAACAGGATATCTTCTGTGAAGACCATCCTCGCATAATTCTTTTAAATAAGTCCAAGGCGTATAGCCTTCAGGCACTTCAAAGTTAGGAAGTTTTGTAACACCAAATTCAAATGTTACATTACATCTCTCAGCAATCTTGTGAGTATTTTCCAATGCCTGTGGTGCATATTTAAAAAGAGAAGCCATCTCTTCTTCTGATTTTAAATAAAACTGTCCCCCTTCATAACGCATTCTATCTTCATCAGATTTTTTCTTACCTGTCTGGATACACAGCAAAATATCATGTGCTTCCACATCATCAGCGTATGTGTAATGAACATCATTTGTGCAAACTAAGTCTATATCTAATTCCTTGCTTAATCTTAACAAAGCCTGATTTACTGTTTTCTGTTCAGGAATTCCATGGTCCTGTAATTCCAAAAAATAATTATCTTTTCCGAAAATATTCAAATGACGAACTGCTGCCTCTTTTGCCTTCTCGTACTCGTCTCTTGCAAGATATCTTTGAACCTCACCTGCAAGACAGGCACTAAGACAAATAATACCTTCAGAAAATTTTTCAAGAACTTCATAATCTACTCTAGGCTTATAATAAAATCCGTCTACAAACCCTTTCGATACAATTCTACAAAGATTCTCGTAACCTGTATTATTTTCCGCAAGCAAAATAAGGTGATAGTATCTGTCCTCACCTGCATTTGCCTCTTTATCGAAACGGGAGCCCGGAGCCACATAAACTTCACAGCCAATAATTGGTTTAATATCATTAGCCAATGCAGCTCTGTAAAAATCAATCGCCCCATACATAACTCCATGGTCTGTTATGGCAAGACTATCCATACCAAGCTCTTTTGCTCTTTTTGTTATTTCTTTTATTTTACTTGAACCATCCAACAGACTGTATTCTGTATGGACATGTAAATGTGTAAATGCCATCTTTTATCCTTCTCTATAATCTATATGGAACCAATACTGTTCCTTACAACGTTCTCATCTGATGAGCGTTATCTCTCAACTGTTTTCTTTTCACACCAGAATGTATACATATTGAAACATTCATTGCTCTATAGGGAAATTCTAAATCATTCCATTGCATAACAGTAATCATACTTCTATTTTTTGTTTGTTACTATGGCATTTGGATAAATTCTCATCATTTTTTCGTCGTCGTAATGTTTATCCAGCCAAACCTGCCATGACTGTTTAGCATCTATACCCTTTTCTCTCTGGTCATATCTTGTTAAAGCAAAACATGACATAAGTACATTTGCAATCATAAAAACAACCAAAATCCAAGTTGTTATTTTACCAAACTTAACAGGAATTTTTTCTATTACTTTTGAAAGTCTTGTGTAAATCAACTTAAACCACACTACCGCTGCGATTCCCCAAAAGAAACAATAAAGTAAATTAATTCTACCACCTAAATTAAAAGGTATATCGCTGTAATCCCAAAAAACTTTTCCAAAAACTATTTCTGTAAACACGCTGCACAAATACTCATAAGCCCCACCTAATCCGGTTCCTATAAGAAAAAGAAAACCGTCACTTCTGTCCTTATACTTGTAAAGCATAAGAGTAGCTGCTGCAATTGCCAGTCCCCACACAATACTAAAAGGGCCCCACACAACACTACTTCTGCTCATCCATTCTCCCATGGTAATTCGGCAAAAAATAGTTTCTATAATATCTCCTACAAAGGCACCTACAAAAAACAAAACAACCAACTTGTAAAAACCACACCCATAGGCAAATACTGTTTTATCCTTTGCTTCCTTTTCTACTTTTACAGTTTTAGGATAAGCCTTATTCTTTCTATTATTAACTCTACTTATTAACCATTTTTCAAGTTTTCTGCTTAACTTAGTAAAATTATTGTTTGCACTCTTAACCTTCTCAATTCCTCTACCATTATAGTAAAGAATCAGAAGTGAGAAAATCATATCCGCAGCTAATGCCACAACTACAACAATCAATATAATTCTTATAACCATAAAAGGTATAAGTTTATAAGCATCAATTAACAGGCTATTCGTAAAAGTAACCGCTATAAATCCTAACACTCCCCAAAGCACCGAAGTTTGAAGAGAAATATAGCCACCTAAGTTAAACTTATTATTTTCATAGTTCCACCATCTTTCATGGCAGATTTTTTCAATAATCTTTCCTGCTACCCATTCAATTACAGAAGCATATATAGCTGAAAAAAGAAACAACCATACACCTGACAAATCTTTAAGTGCAACAGTAATCAGCACTCCCGTAAAACCATAAACGGTACAAAACGGTCCATTAATCAAACCTCTATTAATAATTTTTCTCTGCTTGGTAATTGCAAAAATTGTTTCCAAAATCCATCCCACAAAAGAATAAATCAGAAACAACCATAATAATTGGTATATTGACATTACTTAATCCCTCTTCAGTATTTCTATTTTTAACTTCTATTTATACATTATAGTTTCTAGCAACTTCTCTTAAGTACAAATTATAGTTCAGCTCTTTTAATAATCTAAATTAATTTCCATCATTTCTAAAACATACTAAAAAGTATATTTTAAATTCAACACATTTGTCAACACCTCCGGTGCCATTCTCCACTTTTGCCAAGCTGACGGTTAAATTAGAACAGGTTGTATTTCTATCTTCACTGCGCCGCCTATTAACAATCGCTATCGATAACTCAACCACTACGCGGTTTCAAACAATCTCTCGCGATTGTAGCTAGGCTAGCTCAGATAACGAAATACTGCCTATCGTTCTAATTTAACCGTCAGCCTGGCAACAGGAAAGAAGCCTGGCAACAGAAATGAAGCCCGGCAACAGAAATGAAGCTACTCCACCAAATTGATGAAGTAGCTTCGCCCTATAATATATTGAGAAAAACATCGAAAGGTTTGTGTCTGTCTATATTATTACCATTTAAGGTCAAGTATCAATGCTGTTGGGTTTGTGTAATGAAGAAGTGTACTCTGATCATTTACATCATCATAACAGAAACCATATGAGAAATTATTTACAGAACGTTCATGTAAGAACTTGCTATAATAGTTGTATGTTCCATTTTTGTAATAAGCACTTGGATTCTGATAATTTGCAGGATCTGTTGCAACACCTCTGTTAAATGCTGCACAAAGCTGTGCTTCAATTACTAATTCTGTTGAATTTCCTCTGTTAAAGTTTCCTTTTCCTTCTAACACATCCTGTGTTGTTGGTTTGTAAATTGTGTATGTTCCACCGTCACCATCTTTTGTAAATGTCATGTGATCTCCACTAACTCTACCTCTAAATGTTCCGGCATCACACCTGAATACTAATGTTTCATTTGAGTATTTATTCCAAAATTCATTAATATAGTTGTCAAAGTAATGTCCGTTTTCTTTTCCTTCATTGAAAGTTGTCTTACATGGAGCCATAATTCTCTTTCCGTCGTAAAGACTCTTCCATGCTGCAGGTGCACTGTTCTTCCATGCATTGAAAATCCGATCTCTTGTTCCTATATCACCAACTGTCTTATCATATGTTGGGTAATCTCCCGGACGGTTATCAAATCCACCCTGTCCTACTAATCTTGTTACAACTGGAAAGCTAAAGAAGTCAACTCTTGTTGTATTGCCCCAATATTCTTTATTTGTTACTGTAAATTCTGCAAACTCGAATAACACATCACTATTAGGATCTGATGGATTGTTTAAGTCAGGTCCTGCATAACCTACTTTTCCATCAGCACCATTAATGAATGTTACGTAAACAGGTTCACCGTAACTTAAATACATTCTTCCTGATTCAATATCCGGCAAATATACATATTTTGCTTCTGCCATAGAATGGGCAACATTTGCACATTTTCTACCATTCTTTGTAACTGTATTAAGTGATTCGCTTGCTTTAACAAGGTTTCCCTGTGCGTCTAAATAACAAATTTCATGATTTTTATTTCTTCCAAGTACAATCCAATAGATTTCACTATCTTTGTACTTTCCATTTGTTTTGTTGTTAAGCTGTAAGAACATCTTATCACTTCTTACAGGAATACTTGAATCAAGCTGTGGTACATCTGTACCTATGCTAGTACTTGGTGTTGTAGTTGCTGGCTTTGTTGTTGCAGGTGCTTTCGTTGTTGCTGGTGCCTGACCTGAACCACTCTGTGCAACATTTACTGTCATAGTTTCTTTTTCTGATTCTTTATTACCTGATACAGTTGTAATAGCTACTGTATGTGTTCCCTGTGAATATCCTGAGTATGTGTAATATGCACATCCTACTTTGCTTGCAACTTTGTTTCCATCAATATAAACATTGTATGAATTGATGTTTCCACGTCCCCATACAACTCCAATTGTTCCTGCTGATGGATTGCTTACTACCAAGCCAAATGGTTTAGCAATACCTGTATCTGTATTTTCTTTTTCTGTTGCCTTAACTGTTGTAGTTGTTTCAACTGTCTTTTTCTGTACAATAATTGATGATGTTCTGTCGTTAAAATCTGAACCAATCCAAGCAGTATCCGACGTAATTCTTCTTGACTCTCCCTGGAAGTTGTCATCATAATAAAGAATTGCTTCATATCCACTTGCAACCTTTAATGAAGATAAATCATCATTTTTAAATCCTTTTGCCTGTAATGCTGCAAGGTTGTATCTTCCTTCATTTAAAGCTGCAACTCTACCGCCATAATTAATATCCTGATAAATATATACAACACCTTTTTCTGCTGTTGTTGTAGTTGGTGCTGCTGTTGTCACCTGCTGTGTCTGTCCTTTTACAGTTACTGATAATGAAGTCTTTGCTGATTCCCTTGAACCTGAAACTGTTGTAACTGAAACTGTATGTGTACCTGCTGAAATATTGCCATATTCGTAGTAACCGCAAGTTACTTTGTTTGCAACCTTGTCGTTGTCAATGTATACATTGTATGAATCAATATTTCCACGTCCCCATACAACACTAACTGTATTATCTTTTGGACTGTTTACTACTAAACCAAAAGGTGCCTGTATGTTAGCATCTGTAGAACTTGTACTACCTGTAACATATGTCATTTCACTTGTGTCATACTGAGCATTGCCCTTGTTATATGTAAATACACATGTAAGCTTATCGCCCTTCTTTAAACCGTTAATGCTGTACTGGAACTGCTTATCACTTCCACTCATTGTTACATTCTGCTGTGCTCCATCATTAACTTTATAATGAAGAATTGCATATGCAGCATAGTTTTTACTGTTAAAATTTATTTTACATACGCTAGAAGAAATCTCTTCAGCTGTTACCTCATAATCCCCACTGCTTCCAAGAGAAGCTGCTTTTGTTGTCTTACTTGTGTTATTTATGCCAAATCCCGTTACTACCATGGCAATAGCTAACACTGTTGCTAAAAGTTTTTTTGAAATTTTAAATTTCATAAAAAAAATCCTCCTTTTTTTTTACATTAATCTAAACCGTTCTTCCTACTATTATATTTTTACAATATAAAAGCAGTTCAAAAAAGGAGTGCTTTTTTATAGAAGGTACACTTTTTCATAAAATTATTTTTTATGGTATTTTTATTAAAAAAATAAAAATAGTTTTATACATTTCTTATTACATAAAAAAGTCATAACAAATAAGTTCAGATTGCAAAAAACTTATCATTGTTATGACTTTTTATAAAAATATATTAGATTTTTCTATAATTAAAATTGTTATATTTTTCTCAATTGGAAATTTCTAAATTATTTATTAATTTCTCTTTCTAATAATTGTACTAACTATTTGTTTCCTAAATATTTTTCAATACTGTCAATAGCCTGTGTCTCATCTTCTCCGTCTGCTGAAATTGTAACTGTCTGTCCTGCTGCAATTCCTAATGCCATCATTCCCATAATGCTTTTAGCATTAACCTTCTTTGTTTCGTACTCCACATAAATCTTACTTGTAAACTGGCTTGCAACCTGTACACATTTTGCTACCGGACTTACATCTGATCCCTGTTTGATTTCAATTGTAACATCTCTAGTTGTCATTTTAAATCTCTCCTCCTTAGGGCTATCCCCTTAATTCCTGTGCAATCTGACAAATTTTTCTCAATCGATGGTTTACTCCTGACTTTCCAAGGGGAGGATCTAGCATTTCTCCCAGCTCCTGCAAAGATGCATCAGGATTCTCTTTTCTAACCCATGCGATATCTTGTAGTTTCTCCGGCAAATAATCTATGCCCTTATTTTGTATAATAAAGTCGATATCGTCGATTTGTCTCACCGAAGTTGCCACGGTCTTCTTTATGTTGGCGGTTTCACAATTAACCTGTCTATTATAATAATTGCTCATACCTTTAAGTATTCTTACATTCTCCATTTCCATTAAGGAAACATGGGCTTCCATAACATTTAACACGTCAACGATGCCTTCGCCTTCTTTGATATATACCACATAACCACCTTTTCTTGCAACCATTTTTCCATCAATATTATAATTTTCTAGTAATTCTATAAGCTGCTTTGCCTTTTTTTCACTGTTACATTTGATTTCAAAATGATAAGATTTATTAGGATCACTAATGGAACCTGCCGCCATGAAAGCCCCTCTAATAAAGGCTCTTTTGCAGCAATCTTTCATAATTACAATATTATTTGTAATTGAAAAATTCTCTCCAATTTCATTATTTTCGTTAATTAGCTTAGTAGCCTGTAGTATTTTAAGCGCCTGCTGGTGGTCGCCTACTAATAAAGTATATGTTCTTCCCACTTTTGAATATGCATTTTCTCTGGTAGAAATATCAACATCTACTTTAAATGTTTTCCACAACAGTTTTTTAATTTTTTCTGCTGTAGGTTGTGTTTCTGTTTTTATTCTTATTTTGTAATTATTGTTTTCGTCAATCATAACACTACCACACATGGAGATTAGTGCGGCTAATTCTGCTATTCTACAATGTGTGGCATTGCTTATATGATTGGCTAATTCATTTTTTACTTTTATCGAAAAACTCATATATTTAACTTTCTATTCTAGTCCCTTTAGTTTCTTAAAATATCCCTATGAGATATTCGTATGCCGTAATTTGCATCCATATTGTTTAACTGTCTATACAGTTCATTTGCTACAGTAACAGATCTGTGATGACCTCCTGTACAACCAATACCAATTACTAACTGATTCTTTCCCTCGTCAATATAATTTGGTATCAGGAACTTAATCATGTCGATTAATTTCTCTAAAAACTCTGTTGATACAGGAGATGCCAAAACATAATCTCTTACTTCCTGCTGCTCGCCTGTCTTATGCTTAAGTTCAGGTACATAGTACGGATTTGGCAAAAATCTTACGTCAAAAACCAAGTCGCAATCTGCCGGTACTCCATATTTAAAACCAAAGGACATTATTGTTACAAATAAGTTTCTGTAATCTTGATTCATAACAAATATTTTTTCCACTTCTACTCTTAAATCGCGCACTAAAAGATTACTTGTATCAATTATGTAATCTGCATTTTTTCTAAGATATGCAAGTTTCACTCGCTCTGCTTCGATTTCATTTTCCACGCTGTCTGCATCACCCATTGGATGACTACGTCTGGTTTCCTTAAATCTCTTAATCAAAGTGCTGTTATTACAGTCCAAAAATAATATTTCGTAATTTTGTTCCTTTTTCTTCATGTGAGTAAGCACTTCATTTATACGATCTAAATTCTCACCACTTCTAATATCCACACCTATTGCCACCTTGTTCTTTTCACTTGTTTGTGCAAACAATAGGTCTGCAAAATTTTCAATTAAATCTATTGGAAGATTATCTACACAATAGTAGCCGTTATCTTCGAATATTTTAAGTGCTGTTATTTTTCCTGCCCCTGACATTCCTGTTACAATAACAAAACGCATGCTGTTTCCTCCAACTAGCTATATAATTTTAACTTCAGGTTCTAATTCTACATCAAATTGTTCTTTTACTGTTGCTTTTACATCATCCATTAACTGTAAAATATCTGTTGCTGTTGCATTGTCATAGTTAATTACGAAACCACAATGTTTTTCTGAAACCATTGCGCCACCAACCTGATAGCCTCTAAGACCTGCCTCTTCAATTAATTTGCCTGCAAAATAACCTTCAGGTCTTTTAAAAGTACTACCGGCACTAGGATATTCAAGAGGTTGCTTTGCTTTTCTTTTCTGCATGAACATTTGCATTATAAGTGCAATTTCTTCCTGACTTCCTAAATCTAACTTAATACACATTTGAAGAACTATCATGTTCTTCTTTTGAACAATGCTTGTTCTATAACCTAATTCTAATTCTTCTGCATTAAGTGTAACAACTTCTCCATCTTCAGTAAGGACTTTTGCCCATTTTATAACATCCTTTATTTCTCCACCGTAAGCACCGGCATTCATTACAACTGCACCACCTACATTTCCCGGTATGCCATGAGCAAATTCAAAACCTGCCAGGTCATTTTCATAGGCTGCCATTGCCACACTTGACAATTTAGCCCCGGCATCAGCAACTATTTCATCACCAATTACATCAACTGAATTAATTCTGTTATTTACTTCAATAATTGCTCCCTTATAGCCCTGGTCCTTTACAAGAATATTACTTCCATTTCCTATAACCATAAATGGATAATCATTTTCTCTACATGCCTTAACTACTGAAGATAATTCCTCAATTGAACCGGGCATTACATATAAATCTGCATTACCACCACATCTGAAAGTGCAATGCTTTCCCATTGGTTCATTTTCTCTTATATAATCTTCACCAACAATATTTTTTAAAATTTCAAACAATCTAACACACTCTCTTTCAATTTATTTTACAAGAGCTGCTGCTCCATACATTCCTGCATCATTTCCAAGTTCAGCTAAACATACTGCTGCTTCTGAACAGGCTTTAAAACTTACATTTCTATATGTATCAGTAATTGCATCAATAAGGAACCGACCGGCTTTACTTACACCACCACCGATGATAAATGCCTGTGGATTAACAGTTGCCGCAATAAAGCCCATTGCTTTTCCTAAATATGTTCCCATCTGTTTTACAACAACATTTGCTCCCTGGTCTCCTTCTTTTGCAAGGTCAAATACATCTTTAGCTGTAATATTGTCGCCAAATTCTTTCATCTTTGTGTCATCATTGTCTGCCATATATCTCTTGGCAAGTCTTACAACACCTGTAGCTGATGCGTACTGTTCAAGACAGCCTTTCTTACCACAACCACATACATCTGTTTCTTCGTCGTTCATATGGAAGTGACCGATTTCTCCTGCACCACCATTGTATCCTGTTAAAATATTGTTTCCAATAATAACGCCACCGCCTACACCTGTTCCAAGTGTAATCATAACAACATCATCGTAATCTTTTCCGCCACCTTTCCATGCTTCTCCTAAAGCTGCAACGTTTGCATCATTGCCGGCTTTAACAGTAACTCCATGGAACATAGATGAAAGTTTCTCTTCCACATTTAACTTGCCCCAGCCAAGATTTACACACTGTAAAACAGTTCCATCTGAAAGAACAGGTCCCGGAAGACCAATTCCAATTCCTTTTACTTCATCTATCTGAATGTTTTCTTTTGCTAATTTATCATCAAGAGACTTACAAATGTCTCCTAAAATAGCTTCTCCACCGTTGTCTGTATTTGTTACGATTTCCCATTTGTCTAACATAGTGCCATCTACGTTAAAAAATCCGATTTTTACTGTTGTTCCTCCAACGTCTACTCCAAAACAATATTTTTTCATTATATATCCTCCATTTAAAATTATTAATCACCTTTTTCCATGTTTTCCTGTACTCTCTTGTACAATTCTCTTGCTGCATTGTATCCCATACGCTTCTGTCTGTGGTTTACAGCAGCCGCTTCAACTATAACAGCCAGATTTCTACCTGGTCTGATAGGTATTTTATGGCAAATAACCTTGTTCCCTAAGAACTCTGTATACTGGTCATCCAAGCCCATTCTGTCGTAGTCCTTGTCTCTTCTCCATTCTTCTAACTGAATAACCATGTCAATACTTGCAGAATCCAAAATACTTTCTACACCAAACAAAGCTTTTACATCAATAATTCCAATACCTCTTAACTCAATAAAATGCTTTGTAATGGCAGGTGATGATCCTATAAGTGTCTCTGCACTTACTCTTCTTATTTCTACAACATCATCTGTTACCAGACGGTGTCCACGCTTAATAAGTTCAAGTGCTGCTTCACTTTTTCCGATTCCGCTTTCACCCATTATTAAAACGCCTTCACCGTAAACATCAACTAAAACACCATGTCTTGTAATACAAGGTGCAAGTTCAACATTTAACCATCTTGAAAGTTCTGCGTTGAATCTTGATGTGTCAAAATGTGTTGACATAATAGGCACGCCATGTCTAAGTCCTGCTGCCACCATATCTTCATCAGGCTTGTTTCCTCTACATAAAATAAGACAAGGTATACCGCTACTCATTAATTTTTCGTAAACCCACTGTCTGTTCTGACGCTGCATGTTATCCAAAAAAGCATATTCAACATTTCCTATAATCTGAACTCTTTCCTTGTCAAAATGTTCAAAGAAGCCGGCAAGCTGTAGCGCCGGTCTGTTTACTTCCGGAATATTAATTCTGATTTCATCTGTGTTAATTTCCGGTGTATGGTTAATTAATCCATAATTATCAACAATTTTGGTTAATGGTATATATATATCCTGATTTGTTGCCATAATCTACCTCCTTATAGGTCTTTTTATTTTCGTTCTCTCTACGCAAAAATGCGCAATTATCCACTGCTATTCTATCATTTGTGAAAAAATTTGTATATATCTTTCGCCACTTTTTCATTAATGGAAGTCACTTTTAATAATTGGTCTACATCAGCCTCTCTTATTGCCTCTATTGATTTAAAATAAAGCATTAATGCTTTTCTTCTTGATGGACCAACTCCCGGTATGTCATCTAATATTGATTTTACCTCTTTTTTGTTTCTAAGGCTTCTATGATACTCAATTGCAAACCTATGGGTTTCATCCTGAATTCTTGTTATCAGTTTAAAAGCCTCAGATCTTGTATCTATTGGTATTTCCAAATTATTGTAATATAAGCCTCTAGTTCTATGATTATCATCCTTTACCATACCACATACAGGTATGTTTATTTTAAGTTCATCTAACACACGAAGCGCCACATTTACCTGACCTTTTCCACCATCCATTAAAAGAAGGTCCGGAAATTTTGAAAAGCTTCCCAGCTCATAATCACTGTTGCCTTCCATATCCATTTTTTCTCTTTCATCCAGACCATGTTTAAACCTTCTTGTTAAAACTTCTTCCATACTTGCATAGTCATCAGGTCCCTGTACTGTTTTAATTTTAAATTTTCTGTAATTATTTCTTTTTGGTTTTCCATCTTCATAAACAATCATGGATGCAACTGACTCGTATCCGTTGGTGTTAGATATATCGTAAGATTCCATTCTGTGAATGTTGTGAACATCTATTAACTGTTCTATTTCTTGTACAGCACCAACAGTTTTCTTCTGTTCTCTTCTATATTTTTCTTTGTTTTGTTCCAAAAGATTTTGTGCATTCTTTGCAGCCAATTCCACAAGTTTTTCCTTGCTTCCTTTTTTAGGATTAACAATTTTAACTTTATAATTCTGATTTCTGCTTAACATTTCAGACAATAGCTCCGGTTCATCCACTTCTTCTTGAACAAGCAACTGATTAGGAATAAACGGCGTGCCAATATAATACTGCTTGATAAAACTTGTAATAATATCTTTTCCCGTATCTCCCGGGACTGTTGTTAAATAGAAATGTTCCCTGCCTATGAGCTTTCCGTTTCTTACAAAGAAAACCTGTACTACTGCATCACTTCCTTCTTCTGCGTATGCAATAATATCTCTGTTTTCAAATTTGTGGGTTGTAATTTTTTGGTTGCCGGCTACGTGATTGATGCTGTTAATTAAATCTCTGTATTCCATTGCCTGTTCGAAATCTAATTCTGATGATGCAGCCTGCATTTTTTCTTCAAGTTCCTTGATTGTCTCTCTGTAATTGCCTTCAAGAAATTTAATTGCCTTATTAACATTTTCCTTATATTCTTCCACTGAAATGTAACCCTGACATGCCCCACCACATTGTCCCATGTGGTAGTAGAGACATGGTCTGCCGTTTACAGTTGGTATTTCTTTTGTTGCTGTATTATTTGAATTTGCTTTATAGTTTTCATCATGTTTTACTATAATTGATTTTCTACAGCTTCTAATGTGATACATTTTTTGTAGCAAATCAATAGTATCCCTTACTGCCCCGCCACTTGTAAAAGGTCCAAAATATTTGTTACCATCTTTTTTCATTCTTCTTGCCATGACAATCCTTGGATAGTTTTCGCTTGTGGTTACCATTACGTATGGATAAGTTTTATCATCCATAAGCATTGTATTATATTTAGGGCGGTATTCTTTTATAAGGTTACACTCTAAAATCAAAGCCTCTAATTCTGAGTCAGTTAGGATATATTCAAAGCGGACAATCTGTGTTACCATTGACTGAATTTTCAGACTTTTCTTTGTGCTTTGCCTAAAATAAGAGCTTACACGTCTTTTTAAATTAATCGCCTTCCCAACGTATATTACATCATCATGCTTATTATGCATTAAATATACTCCCGGTGTATCCGGCATTTTCTTCAATTCTTCCTGTATGTTAAAACCACTCATTTCTTACCCTTCCATCAAATGTTTTACTTTTGTAATTGTATCATATATAGCTGTCCTAACAAAGATTAATAAGGTGGTCCCAAACATGTACTATTGTTTGCAACCACCTTATTTAATTTGCCCTGGAACATCTGAATTATTAAATTAACATAATTTTGCTAATTTTTCTTAATGCTCCTGTTGTGGGCTATTATCTTTTTATAATTATTTATTATTACTTTTCTGTAATATCTTCTTTTGCATTTTCAACAGTTTCTACAGTTTGTGTAGTCTCTTCGCTTGTAGTAGTTTCTTCTGCTGGCTGTACCGTCTCTTCCTTTGCTACAGTTTCTTCTGTAGGCTGTACTGCTTCTTCCCTTGCATTTTCAACAGTTTCTACAGTTTGTGTAGTCTCTTTGCTTGCTTCAGGTTCATCACATTTATGGTAAATATCCATAAACTGTTTTCCGGTAATTGTTTCCTTTTCATAAAGGAACTTGGCTATTTTATCAAGCTTATCTCTGTTTTCCTGAAGAAGTTTCTTTGCTTCTTCGTATTTCTGTTTTAGAAGAGTCTTAACTTCTTCTTCAATTTCTGTTGCAGTCTTATCGCTACAGTTTAACTGAGAATGACCACCTAAATATGGGTCACTAATCTGTTCAAGACTCATTAAGCCAAATTTTTCTGACATACCATACTGAGCAATCATTGAGCGGGCAATCTTAGTTGCCTTCTCCATATCATTTGATGCTCCTGTTGTTACTGAATCAAACACGATTTCTTCTGAAGCTCTACCTGCAAGCAATGTTACAAGTTCTGCACTTAATTCATCTTTTGACATTAAGTATTTTTCCTTTTCAGGTGCCTGTATAACATAGCCTAATGAACCCATTGTTCTTGGAACAATTGTAATCTTCTGTACAGGTTCTGCATGTTTTTGTATTGCTGCAACCAGTGCATGTCCAACTTCATGATATGACACAATCTTCTTTTCTTCTTTACTTAAGATTCTGTCTTTCTTTTCTCGACCGGCAATTACAACTTCAACAGCTTCCATTAAGTCATCCTGTGAAATTGCTTTTCTGCCACATTTAACAGCATTGATTGCTGCTTCATTTACCATATTTGCAAGATCAGATCCAACTGCACCGCTTGTAATGTTTGCAATAGCATCTAAATCAACTGTCTCATCTAACTTAACATCTTTTGAATGTACCTTTAATGTTTCAAGTCTGCCCTTAAAATCAGGTGTGTCAACTATAACTCGTCTGTCGAAACGTCCTGGTCTTAAAAGTGCCGGATCTAAAACTTCCGGTCTGTTTGTTGCTGCTAAAATCAAAATACCTTTTGATGAGTCAAAACCATCCATCTCTGCAAGTAATGCATTAAGTGTCTGTTCACGCTCATCATTTCCACCACCGTATCGTGAGTCACGACTTTTACCAATCGAGTCAATTTCATCAATGAATACAATACATGGTGCATTTTCTTCCGCCTGCTTAAATAAATCTCTAACTCTTGAAGCACCAACACCTACAAACATTTCTACAAAGTCAGAACCTGAAAGCGAGAAAAACGGTACCTTTGCTTCACCGGCCACAGCCTTTGCAAGAAGAGTTTTACCTGTTCCCGGAGGTCCTACTAACAAAGCTCCCTTTGGAAGTTTTGCACCAATTGCTGTGTACTTGCCCGGATTGTGTAAGAAATCTACCATTTCCACTACTGATTCCTTTGCTTCTTCCTGTCCTGCAACATCTTTAAATGTAACACCTGTTTCTTTCTGTATATAAATCTTTGCATTTGACTTTCCTACGCCAAATACACCTCCACCGCCTTTTCCGCCTGTGGTCTTTCTCATTATGAACATTAGCATTGCCCAGAAAAATACAAGTGGCAATACCCCTTCAAGTAGTATATATAAAATACTAGTACTTGCACTTGACGCTTCTGCCTTAAATGACACGCCGGCATATTTATCCTTTAAATCTGTAATTAAATCAGGATCATCTAATTTTGTTGTCCAAAATGTTGTCCTAATAAGGGTTGTTCCATCTGTTTTTGGAACTATATAAATCTTGTTTGCATCAAATGTAACTTTCTCTACCTGGCCCTGATCCAGCAAATCAATAAACTGATTATAAGTTATTTCTTTCTTTGTTGCTGAGTCAAACATATAAGACATTAAACTTGTAAAAATCAATGCCACTATAAAAGTTACAAATACTGATATTATTTTATTTTTCTTTTGATTGTTAGGTCCACCCTGATTATTACGAGGGGGTATGTTTCTGTTGTTATCCATTTAGTCTGGTATCCTTTCCACCTTTGATATTTTTTGTCATAGATTTCCGTATAAATTACAATATGCTACAGGTGTTTTATTTTATACTTAACAATATACCATATCGTGCTTAATTTATGTTAAATTTTGTTTAATATTTCATTAATTTTTAACAAAATTTATTTTGTTATGGAATCTGAATCTTGATTGTAGTACACTATTATGGTGTGTTTTATAATACGAAATATTAATTAAAATCAATATTTTGGTTATACTACATATTTAGGAATTTATTTAAAAAACAATTTTTTAAAAAATTTATAAATAATACAATGGAGGAAAAATCACATGGCAGTGAAGTACGTTTTTGTAACTGGTGGTGTAGTTTCAGGTCTTGGTAAAGGAATTACAGCCGCTTCTCTTGGAAGACTTCTTAAAGCTCGTGGTTACAAAGTAACTATGCAGAAGTTTGATCCATATATTAACATTGACCCGGGTACAATGAATCCTGTCCAGCATGGTGAAGTTTTCGTAACAGATGACGGTGCTGAAACAGACCTTGACTTAGGACACTATGAAAGATTCATTGATGAAAGCTTAACAAAAAACTCAAATGTAACTACCGGTAAGGTTTATTGGTCTGTTCTTGAAAAAGAAAGACGTGGTGATTTTGGTGGTGGTACAGTTCAGGTTATTCCTCACATTACAAACGAAATTAAAAGTCGCTTCTACAGAAGTTTAAGCGAAGAAACAGAAATTGCAATTATTGAAGTTGGTGGTACAGTTGGAGATATTGAATCTCAGCCTTACATTGAAGCCATTCGACAGTTCCAGCATGATGTTGGTCGCGAGAACTGTATTTTAATTCATGTTGCTCTTATGGTTTACTTACCTGCATCTGAAGAAATGAAAACAAAACCAATTCAGATGAGTGTTAAGGAGCTTCAAAGACTTGGTATACAGCCAGATGTTGTTGTTTGCCGTACAGAACATGAAATTGATGACAACTTAAAAGACAAAATCAGTTTATTCTGTAATGTGCCTGCAAGTAACGTTGTACAGAACCTTACAGTCGACATGCTTTATGAAGCACCTCTTGCAATGGAAAAAGAACATCTTGCAGAAATCGTTTGCAACAGCTTAAAGCTTGATTGTCCTGAACCTGATTTAGATGACTGGAAAGCAATGGTTAAGGCTGCTAAGAATCCTACAAAGGAAGTTACAGTTGCCTTAGTTGGAAAATATATTGCTTTACACGATGCTTATATCAGTGTTGTTGAATCATTAAAGCATGCAGGCTATCCAAACAGTGCTACAGTGAATATTAAATGGGTTGATTCTGAAACAGTAACAAACGAAAACGCTGCTGAAGTATTTTCAGATGTTTCAGGAATTTTAGTTCCCGGTGGTTTTGGAAGTCGTGGAATCGACGGTAAGATTGCAGCTATTAAATACGCAAGAGAAAACAATATACCATTCTTAGGACTTTGCCTTGGAATGCAGTTATCAATTGTTGAATTTGCAAGAGATGTTGTTGGATACAGAGATGCACACAGTATTGAACTTGATCCTTCAACTACTCATCCTGTTATCAGCCTTATGTCTGATCAGGAAGGTGTAACAGATATTGGTGGTACATTAAGACTTGGTTCTTATCCATGTAAACTTGACAAGAACAGCAAAGCTTATGAATTATATGGAGAAGAATTAATTCATGAACGTCACCGTCACAGATATGAAGTAAACAATGACTTTAGAAAAGTTTTAACAGATAATGGTATGATGCTTTCAGGTATTTCTCCTGACGGCAGAATTATTGAAATGGTTGAAATACCATCTCATCCATTCTTTATTGCAACTCAGGCACATCCTGAACTTAAGAGCCGTCCTAACAGACCTCATCCATTGTTCTTGGGATTTGTTGAAGCTGCATTAAATAACAAATAATAAAAAAATGCAAAAGTAGCGATAATGTAATGGGAACATTTCCAAATTATCATTATCGCTACTTTTTTTGTGTATTATTAACATTATTTCCATAATTATTCATCTGTGTTAATAATTATGATTAATTACAACATCTACTGTTAATTATCCCCGTTGTCCGCCGGCTATTGTTAGGGAATTTTTATGCTCAACTTTCTATAATCCCTTACCTGACATCTGTGATGAAAGCATTGTTATAATAGAAGTTAAGTCAGTTACATTTTCTGTTGGAACTAAATCCTTAACTGAAGGCTTTCCTTCTGTTATGTTTGATGTTAATGAAATATTCATTGATGCATCATCATTCTTGATTTCTCCTGTTTCAATAGAGATAGTTCCTTTTCTGCTACCCTTGTCACCTGTTACTTTTGCCTTTGATACAATATTAGCATTTGAATCTTTAATTGCACTTACAATTTTATCTTTGTTGTCTTTAACTTTCTTAATTGCATTGTCAACATCCTTTGTGTCTTTTTTCATGTCAGCATACTGTTTTCCAATAGTTGAATCTGCACCAAATGCTTCAATGTAAACGTCCATTAATTCATTATAAATATCCTTTAATGAATTGTCACAGAAGCTTACTAAAGCTGTAACTGCTGCATCAGCGTTTTCACCATTTACTGTAAGCGTATAGTCATTTCCGTCTTTTCCCTGTAATGATGAGAAATCTTTTTCTAATGAATCATATACCTTTGTATTAATCTTTGTAGATGATGTCACTGCCTTAGCGAAAGCTTCCTTGTCTATTTCTAATAAATCCGCAACCTGATTTAAATTAAGTGAAACATATCCTGTGGCACCAATCTGCTTTAAGGCGCTTTCAAACTGTTTTCCTGACTCACTGTCAATTTTACTTATGAATTTAGATATTGAACCCATATTCATATATAATTTTGAACCATCAATTACAACTGTTGTCAATTCTTCATAAGTATCTGTTAAATATTGAAGTGAGATTTTAGCAGCAAGCTTTGATGTTGATTCTGTTGTTGTCTCAACTTTTAACTTGCCCTGTATCTTGCCATCCTTCTTGAACTTGGCAGGTATAGTTTTATCTTTCTTGATTGAATCTGCACTTACATCAAATGAAAGTTCTACTTCCCCTGTTCCTGTCTTAATTTCCTGCATCTTCTTTACTTCTTTAAAGTAAGAGCCATTATCTTTTGTCTTTGCGTTTTTGTTGCTTCCGCATCCTGTGAATAGTGCCATTATCATAACAAGTGATAAGGCAATTGATAAGATTTTCTTCATATTCATATTCTTCTCCTTTTTGATATTTACAAGTAGGTAATATGAAATATAGATTATTAAATCGGTATTTCATTAAGATAAAATAGTTTTTGTTTTTCATATTTGCCTCTTTGTCTAAGTTTAAGTATAGCATAAAAGTTACATAAAGTGTGAAACTTTCACAATTTTTCTGTTTTTTCGCACTTCATGTAACTTTATTATATGCATTACTATTTATTATTTTTATAACTTTAAGTTCTTCTATCTTAATTTCAAAACTAACTGCTATTTATAGTTATTCTTCTTCTCCCCAAAAGTCTACAGGTTCATAATCCCTTAATGCAACCAAATATCCATGTTCCTGCAATTGCTGTTGAATTATGTCTAAAGTTTCCTCTGAATCTGCCACTACTGTGTGATAATGATATTCAGATGTTATCTGCTCTAGGGGAACCGAAACGCCCCCTTTAATGGACTCAACGTATTTTTTTGCATCCATTCTTGACTTGATGTTCATTGGCACACGCACAACATTATATAGTTTATGATAAACAAACACATCTTCAACTTTTCCACCACAATCCACAATAAGATTTAATTCATCAAGCATTTTCTCTTCACTGTGCTTTACCTTAAACACTCGTGAAATATGATCTTTATCTTTTAAAACATAGCCTTTGTGCGTAGAAACAATATCATGATTTGATGCACGAAGTAAAGCAATATCCTGTACAACAACCTGTCTGCTAACCTGAAATTTTTCAGCTAACTTTGTTCCTGAAACCGGCTTATCGCTTTCCTGCAAAATCTTAAGCAAATTTTCCCTTCTTTTTTCTCCGCTCATTTGTTCCTCCTAATGAGTTCAATACTATATTACTTAATTAATGCCACTTTACTATATTTTCTATTACAAATTAGATTCTGTGCAAATTCTTAAGAGATATATCAAGAATTGGAGATGAGTGTGTTAATGCTCCACTTGAAATATAATCAACACCTAAATCAATTAATTTAGCAATGTTTTCTCTTGTAACATTTCCTGAGATTTCAATTTCAGCTCTTCCATCAATAATGTCAACAGCTTCTTTCATTACATCATGTTCCATATTATCTAACATAATAATATCAGCCCCTGCTTCAACAGCTTCCTTTACCATATCAAGATTTTCTACTTCCACTTCAATCTTTCTAACAAATGGGGCATAATCTTTAGCCATTTTTATTGCTTCCTTAACACCACCTGCTGCTCCAATATGGTTGTCCTTTAATAAAACTCCGTCTGTTAAATTGTATCTATGATTGTTTCCACCACCAACTCTAACTGAATATTTTTCAAAGATTCTGTTGTTTGGAGTTGTCTTTCTTGTGTCTAAAAGTTTAACCTTACTTCCTTCAAGTAATTTTGCAATTGAGTTAGTATAACTTGCAATACCACTCATTCTCTGTAAAAAGTTAAGACCTGTACGTTCTCCAACTAAAAGAACTCTAATGTCACCTGTAACAGTTCCCATTAGCTGGCCTGCCTTAACCTGGTCACCATCTTTTACAAAAAGTTCTATCTTTGTATTTTCATCTAAAAGCTGGAATGCTCTTGAGAAAACCTGTAATCCACAGATTACACCATCTTCCTTACAAATTAAATCTACCTGTCCCATACATGACTCAGGCATTACTGCATTTGTTGTTACATCCTCGCTTGTAACATCTTCCTTTAAAGCACTTTCAATAAGTGGGTCTACTGTTAATTTTAATGTTATTGGATCAAACATATTTTCCTCCTCTTGTCTGGTTCTTTTCTTGTTTATTCTTTTTCTAATTAATCATCTGTTTGTATTTGCATATATTTTTTATCTGCTATTTTTCATAGCTTTGCATCTACTTTTGCTCTATTTTTAATTAAGCGTCTGCTTTCTCTCTTTGTTTTTTGCTCTCTTCAATTAAGTCAAGTATCATCTGTTTATTTTCTTTATTCCATGCATGAAGATCTTTGTATTTATCAAAATCTACAGTCTCTTCGTTTCTGTCGAATTCTCTATCATTAAACTGTTCAGACATTTCCACCGCTGCGCGTTTTGCAAAAACCATACTTTCAAGTAATGAGTTACTTGCTAATCTATTTCTTCCATGAACGCCATTACATGCTGTTTCACCAACTGCATAAAGTCTGTCCATTGAAGTTTTACTTTGAAGGTTTACTTTTATGCCACCCATAAAATAGTGCTGTGCAGGCACAACAGGTATCATTTCTTTTGGCACATTGTAACCATGTTCCTTACAGTGTTTTACAATGTTAGGAAAATGATTTGTTAACTGCTCCTCATCAATTGGTTTCATTGAAAGCCAAACATGATTAGTGCCATCCTTCTTCATCTGCTCTTTAATTTTTCCTGTTAAAATATCTCTAGGTAGAAGTTCATTTGTAAAGCGTTCCTTATCCTTGTCAAACAACTGGGCGCCTTCACCTCTTACAGATTCTGAAATTAAGAAACTTCTGTCTTCTTCTTTTTCTGAATAAAATGTTGTTGGGTGAATCTGAACATAATCAATATCTTTTAACTCTATATTATGTCTTATTGACACTGCCACTGCATCACCTGTTAAATGTCTGTAGTTAGTTGAATATCTATAAATTCCACCAATACCACCACTGGCAAGTACAGTATAATCTGCGTAAATAGTATCTAAAGTTCCGTCATCTTTCTTTACTACTATACCAAGGCACTCATTTTGTTCTTTGCCATTTTCAGTTTTTGGAATAATATCAACCATGGTCCAATGTTCCTTGATTGTAATATTATCTCTCTTCTTACATTGTTCGTAAATATGGCTTGTTATTTCCTTGCCTGTAATATCTTCGTGATAAAGAATACGATTTCTTGCATGAGCACCTTCTCTTGTGTAAGCCAGATTTCCATCCTCATCTCTTGCAAAATCAACACCGTAACTTAATAAATCTTTTACAAGATCCGGTGATGAGTTAATCATAGTTTCAACTGCTGCTGTATCATTTTCAAAATGACCGGCTTTCATTGTATCGTAGAAATAGCTATCAAAATCTTCTTTGTCCTTCAACATGCACATACCACCCTGTGCTAAAAATGAATCGCTATGTTCTACAATGTCTTTTGTAATAATTAAAATATCTTTGTTTTTTGGCAGGTTTAATGCACAATACATACCTGCGCATCCGCTTCCTACAATTATAATATCTGTTCTCATTTTAATTTCACTTCCAGTGTAAAAACACTGCCTTTTCTTATTTTTGTGTATATTTGCTTTTTTTTACAAACATTGCTTGAGATTATAGCACATGTTTTTACATCTGACAAGACAGTTGTAAATACAATATTTTCACCAAGTTTAACAGATTATTTTTGTCATACACCATAGGTTCTTTGTTTGGATAGCAGAAAATCATTCTGTATATGTAAACAGCAATGACTACAGCTATTGTTGTAAAAATCATTATATCTATAAGCTTCAAAAGCCTTTTTCTTTTTTTGAATGCCATTTCTACATAACGATAAAAAAACACCATTACTATAATTACCAAAAGAAAAATCCATATAGGATTAACCATTGCCGCCTCTGTTATTTTTCCTTTTAATAAAAGACCTACTGCTCTTGTGGTTCCACAGGTTGGACATGGAATTCCAATGAGCATTCTTAAGGGACAAATTTTTCCAAACTTACTATTAATTATTATTATAAACAAAGAAATAGCGACTATAGGAATCGCTATTTCTTTTATGTCTTTTTTTAATTTTTTTATATCAAATTTCATTTTCTATTTTAATTTTTCAAGAATCTTTACAATAAGTTCCCATGTTCTTTCAGTTGATGAGATGCTTAACATTTCATCTGTTGTATGAACATTTTTCATTGTTGGGCCAAATGAGATTGCATCTAAATCTTCAATCTTGTCTGCAAACATACCACATTCAAGACCTGCGTGAATAGCTTCGATAACAGGTTCTTCATTGTATAATTTCCTGTAGGCTTCCACTGCAGTATCTCTTAATTTTGAGTCTTCTCTGTATGCCCAACCAGGATATTCTCCTGAAACAACAATCTGACCACCAAAGATTTCTGTAAGTGAACGCATCTTTTCAATTAGGGAATTCTTCTCACTTTCAATTGAACTTCTTACTGAATATGATAATGAAACGTTGTCTTTTTTGGTTCTTAAAATTCCCAAGTTAAGAGAAGTCTGTACCATGTGTGGCATTTCAGGATTCATTCTCTGAATTCCATTTGGCATATTAACTAAAGAAATAATTGTTGCCAATGTGGCTGCACCCGATAATGCTTCTGAAATTCCTTCATCCATAACATTGATTTGAAGCTTCATGTCAGGATCTGTAAACTTGTATTCTTCCTTAACATCTTCAAAAGTTTTTTCGATAATTTCTTTTGTTTTATCTACAACTTCAGGTAATACTGCAATTGCAGCTTCGCTTTCCTTTGCAATAATGTTATCTTTTTCGCCACCGTTAACTGCCATTATACGCATACCAACATTTTGAAATACATTTAATAAAATACGACCTAAAATACAGTTTGCATTAGCTCCCCATTTAATAATTTCCATACCGGAATGACCACCGGCAAAATCTGATAACCTAAGTTCAATAATTTTTGCATTAATAGGTTCTGTGTTATAAGGTAGTAAACATTCTACTGTAGCACCACCTGCACAACTAATTGTAAAAATTCCTTCGTCCTCAGAATCAAGATTGATTAACTCTTTGCCTTTTAAATCTGATGTATCAATGAAGTCTGCACCTAAAAGACCAATTTCTTCATCAACTGTAAATACAGCTTCAATTGGTGGATGTGCAATGTCGTTGCTATCTAAAACTGCCAAAGCATAGGCTACAGCAATACCGTCATCACCACCAAGTGATGTACCTTTTGCACTTAAATAGTCCCCATTAACTTCCAAGTCAAGTCCATCTTTTGTCATGTCCTTGTCACAGTCATTTGTTTTTACAGCAACCATATCCATGTGTCCCTGTAAAATAACAGGCTTTGAATTCTCGTAGCCCTTTGTGCCACCTTTCCAAATGATTACGTTTTTCTTTTCATCCTGACGGCACTTTAATTCTCTATCATTTGCAAACTTTACTAAATAATCACTTATCTGTTCCACATTTCCTGAACCATGAGGAATAGATGCTATCTCTTCAAAAAATTTTAATACATTTTCAGGTTTCTTTCCTTCTAAAACTGACATATCCTTACACCTCGCATTATATATTTTAATTATTATTTATTTTCAATCATTAATTTATAATAATGATATTTAAAACTCTGTTATTCTTATACTTTTAGTCAAAACATTTCTGCTTTACTTTGTAACTATATTTATTATTTTTACATTTACCCTTCTAACATTTGTTATGTGTTTAATTTCTATTAACTTAGCCTTCTTTAATCTTTTTATTAACTTTGGTTTGCTCAATACTTAATTCAATTACTTTGATTTTTTATAGCTTCCGTTTTCTTCTTCCACCTGGCCGGTTTTAACCATATACTGCATAAGCTGTTTTGCAAAATCATTTTTGTCTTTTACAATTGCCTTGTTTTTCGAAAAAGGAAGCTTCGCCTCTATGCCATCACAAAGTTCTGCAACCTGTGGCAATGTAATATACTCATTTTTCTTTAAATATTTTTTTACTTTACTATTGCCCTTACTAAAAAGCATGTTCATCAAATCAGATGACTGGTTCTTCTGTTTAACCAGTCCCCAGCCATAAATAATCATTGTAGCTATGGCAAATAAAATTATCCCAATAACGACTGTACTAATTTCCATTATTTTTCCTTATCTATAAATCTTATATATTTATTATGTTCTAATATGCCAAAAAATTTTGCCAATCTTTCATATAACTGTGTTGAAGCTTTTTTGTGCTGTTTCTTTAAAACGGCTCCAATTTCATACAATGTTTTCCTGCCGTCTATCTGTTGCCACACACAACTGCCATACTCATCTAATTCAATAAAACTATATCTTGGTTTCTTAAATACTTTCTGTGCAATTACATTGAAGAACCCAGTATTTTCAACTGTAACTTCAACTAAACCTTTTTCATTTACTTCCCATTTTTTCTGTATCACCGGCACTTTATCCAAATAATTTTCCTGTGATTTTTGATTTTTATTTTCTTTTTTCATTTAATACCGCCTTCTTTAAATCTAACCATTAGTATACCACATTTGTTTATACAAGCACAGTATAAATCTTTCTATAGAAGAAAGTGGAAGCACCAAAAATCAGCACTTCCACCCCTCTAAAAAACATTCTAAAATTATAAAATGTTTAAATTATTATTCATATCAAAAATTTATTTGTCTGATGTTTTCTTTCTTCTGCAGAATAAGAAAAGTGAACCTACTAATAAGGCGAATGCTACAAGAGCAACCCAGTTACCAACTGTGTTGAAGTTGTCTCCGTAAATTCCTGATAAATTAATTTTGCCATCTAATTTTGCTACTGCAAATATTGCAAGTAAAATTCCTACGATTCCTTCACCTGCAATCATACCTGCAGAGTAAAGTACACCCTTGTCAACAGATTCTTTCTGTTCTTTTTCTGATGAATATTTTCTCTTTTCAATAATCCATCTTACGGCACCACCAAGCATAATTGGTGTGCTTAAGTGAATTGGTAAATATAAACCAATTGCAAATGCTAATACAGGGATTCCAAGGATTTCCACGACGATTGCAATAAATGCACCAACGATAATAAGAACCCAAGGAAGAGTTCCACCCATAACACCTTCTACTACCATTTTCATCAAAGATGCCTGAGGAGCTGGAAGCTGTGCTGAACCGAATCCACCCCATGCCTTGCTTAAAATGTATAATACGCCACCGATTGTTAAAGCTGCAACAACTGCACCAAGTAATTCACCGATCTGCTGTTTTACAGGTGTTGCACCAACAATGTAGCCTGTTTTTAAATCCTGTGATGTATCACCAGCCATAGCTGCGATAATACAAATAACTGTACCAATTGAAATAGCTGCTATCATTCCTGCTGAACCAGTTGAACCTGTAGCCTTTAATACGAAAGATGTAAGTATTAAAGTTGCAATTGCCATACCTGATACAGGGTTGTTACTACTTCCTACAATACCAACCATTCTTGATGAAACTGTAGCAAAGAAGAAACCAAATACAACTATTAATAATGCGCCAAGTAAGCTAACAGGAATTTCAGGGATTAACCACATTCCAGCAGCGATTACTAATGAACCAATTAAAACTACAGATATTGGTAAATCCTGCTGTGTTCTATCTCCACCTGATACATTTTTTCCAAAACCTTTAATAGCTGACTTAAATGTTCTAAACATAGTTGGTAAAGTTTTAATTAAACTAATGATACCACCTGCTGCTACTGCACCGGCACCAATATATCTAATATATTTGCTCCAAATTGTTCCCGGATCTAACTGGTTAAATGGAAGTAAATTTCCTGCATCATCTGCAACAGATGATAAGCTGTCTCCTCCAAAGAACGCAATTGCAGGCATAAGCACTAAGTAAGATAAAATACCACCTGCAAAAAGGTAACTTGAAACCTTAGGTCCGCAAATATAACCTACACCTGATAATGCCGGTAGCACATCCATACCAACAGCACATGTGTAGCTTCCCTTAAATGAGAAGTCAACTTCACTTGGGAATAAACAAAGACCGTCTGCGATAAATTTATATACAGCTGAAATTCCTAATCCTGAGAAAACAAGTTTTGACTTACTTCCTCCTTCTTCTCCCGCAAGAAGTACCTCAGCACAAGCTGTTCCTTCAGGATATGGTAATGTACCATGTTCTTCAACAATTAATGCTGTACGAAGTGGTACCATGAAAAGTACACCAAGTATACCACCACATAATGCGATTAATGCAATTGTAATAAATGATGGTGATGTTGCCTTTCCTTCTTTTGCCCACATAAAAATTGCAGGTAATGTAAATACTGCTCCTGCTGCTAATGACTCACCAGCTGAACCAATAGTCTGTACCATGTTATTTTCAAGAATAGAATCCTTCTTCATAATAACACGAATAACACCCATTGAAATAACAGCTGCCGGTATAGAAGCAGAAACTGTCATACCAACTCTTACACCAAGGTAAGCATTGGCTGCACCAAATATAACTGCTAAAATAAGACCGATAATTACAGATGCAACTGTAAATTCAGGCATAACCTTATCAGCAGGAATAAATGGCTTAAACTCTTTCTTGTTATCCATTTTTTCTCTCCTGTTCTTTTTTATTTTGTGTTAACACACTTTGTTACCAAAAAAATACAGATGGCGCGTATTTTTCCCGTAATGTATTTCATACTATTTTACTTAACTTGATTAGTATACCTGAAAACTGAAAAAAAATAAATGGAAATTTAATAAATTAAAGTAATAAATTAATTTTTTTAACAATTTATGGAAATAAGAATGTCGCCTGCGACATTCTACACACCGAGTGCGAGCCCGTATGCAACTACTTTCTTTTCCCACGAGTGTGCATCCCTTTCAAGATTATTATTTAATCTCAAAAGGGATGTTTATGTTTCTTTTATAAACTTTTATTCTCCTGCTGTTTCTCCACCATCTTCATTGTTGTCCTGTGGTGCATCTGTTTCAGGTGCTGCTGTCTCAGGTTCCGGTGCTTTTGTTTCCACTACTTTCTTTGTTGTTGGAGCCTGTGTCTTTGGTGGCTTTGTTTTTGGTGGATTAGTTTCCGGTGCGTCTGTTTCAGGTGCATCTGTTTCAGGTGCTGCTGTCTGTGGTGCATAAGTTTCAGATGCTCTTGTGTATTCTTCTGTGTGATTATTATCGTCGTCATTATTTGCTTTTTCTTTTGTAGTTTTATCAACAGTTGTTGTTTCCTCTGCTGTTGTTTCTTCCGTCTTTGTTTTACCAAATGTACTTGATAAAAATATTGCTGCCACTACAACCACAATAATAATTCCTGCTGAAACCGCTATTGCAATAATGTTCATTTTTTTATTTTGATTAATTATCTGACTGTCCGGTATTTCCGTATCATATTCATCCGAATCATCATCATAAAATTCTTCATCTTCGTCAATTTGATTCTCATCTTCAAAAACGAAATTTTCATCTTCCATTTCTTCTGGGAAGTCAAAAGAATCCTCTTCTTCATATTGGATTTCGTCAGGCAAGTCTTCAAACTCATCATCCACTGTATCTATTCCGTCGAAGTCATCTGATACTGTTGGTATTTCTTCAGCATTGTCATCATCAATATCCAGATTTCCAAAGATTTTAGTTTCTCCAAAATCTTCTTTTGGGTCATCAAAAATCTTAGTTTCTCCAAAATCTTCTGACGCATTTCCTGTACCATTGTCAGCCTGATTATTCACAGTATCTTCCATTATTTCTCCACAATATGGGCATTGTTTTTCAGTTGGCTGTACATATTTACCACACTTTTTGCAAAACATATTAATGTCCTCCTTGTTTTTTCTTTTCGTTTTATGTGTTATATAAATTCACAGGTCTTATTTTCCCTGTTTAATATATAACGTATATTTTTTATCATTTATTTCACATTATAATTCAATTTTTATAATCAATGCAAGTAAAATGTAATTCTATTGGTGTTTTAAACTTTTATACACATTATAGTTTTATCAAAATTCCTTCTATCACGCTATCATTTAGTGCCACGAAAATATTTCCTGCAATTCTATAATACTCATCTGGTAAACTTTTCCTTGCCAGTGGTAAAATGCATATATATCTATTAAATTTATCATACATAATCTCATACTCTAAATTTATACCATATCCTATCCCTGCCATAAACGCTTCATCTGCATCCACTACTAATTTTGCATCGTATTTTGTATTAACATTAGAAACTTTTACAGATTTTAAATCAGCTAAATTGCCTACAAATCCGGATATTCCCTTGACTTCTTGTGTCTTAATATCGAAATCTAAACAAATATATGTTCCATTAACAACTAGGCTACCATCAGTGCTACAATCTGATGTGTATAAACTCAATTCGTCCATGTCGTATATACACACAAATTCGTCCTGATGCGAATTATATGATTTAAGCGCAAACTTCATATTTTTCTATTCCTTCATTCTAATATTCATTTTTTATACAGCATAAATAATTATTTTTGCTTTGCACATAAATATGAAAAAGCCTTGCCGACTTCAAAAAATCAGTAAGGTTTTTTCCAAAAATCTAATATTTTATTTAAGCTTCCTGTTCTACAATCTGAGCTTTAATGTATTTTTCAACTTCTCTTGGTTCAATACCAAGGGCAATTGAAAATTCGTCATTTAAATTCTGCTTTGCCTCTTTTAAATATCTGTCATCCACGTATGTGATTCTTTTTCCTTTGGCAATACGCTCTTTGTTTCTTGCATACATAGTTTTGATAATGCAGATAAGCTGTTTGCAGTCACATGAAACTAACGCTTCTTTATACTTTGCCTCACGCTGTCTGTCGTTTTCAATCCTCATTGGCTCAATGTCTTTTATTTCTGAAACTAAGTCTTTAGCCTGGTCTTTTGTTACAACTGAACGCATAACTACTTTGTCACTGTCCACAGGATAGAAAATTTTGCTATCCTCGGATTTCATTGGAACTAAAGCATAATATAACTGGTCTTTATCAACTCCTGACATATCCAGATGTGTTATGTCAACCACTTTACATACACCATTTCTTCCATGCACAATATAGTCTCCAACTTTAAACAATTCCAACACCTCTATTCTTTTTTTACTATTAGTGCAATACAAAACTTCACGTTTTTACGAAAATATTCAGTCATTGAATTTAACATCGTTTTAAGTGACTCAAAATTCTACAACAATGCATAAAATAATTTCCTACTATACTAAGATATTATCTCAATATATGTTGTTTTGTAATACTATTTATGTATAAATATATAGGTACAAATTTAAGCTGTACCTAAACCGATCTTCCCACAATATAATTCTACTACTTTTGAAAATAAATTGTTATAGGCAGAATAAACAAGATTTTTAGGTGTGTAATTGTCTAAATCCGTCAACTTTGATTGATATATTTTATTCTCCAGAGAACATTTCCTGGTCATCATCATCTTCTTCTGACTCATTGCTATCCAACTTTTCTGCTTCAACCATATGTCTTATATACGCTGATTCAGCAGCCTTTTCGTCCTCATCTATAATTCCATTATGGTTGTAGTCAAAGTCTTTATCGTATGGTCCGTAAGAATCCCCACCTGCAATGTACAACACTCCAAGTGTTCCCGGTCCACAATGACTTGATATTACGCTTCCCGCTCTTGTTTCAACAATCTTCTTAAATCTGTTAAGACTTTGAAGATATTCTCTTACAGCCTCCACGATTTCTGCGTCACAACCTGAATGCGTAATAAAAACCCTGTCTTTTTTAGCATGTCTTAGTTCCTGCTCCTGGTCTTTTACATAGTCGAGAATTACCTTCTTTATTGGACCACGATATTTCTTATCAGCATCCATCTTACCATTTTTAACAACAATACAAGGTTTTACCTTAAGAATACTGCCGAATAATTTTGATGTTGCTGAACATCTTCCACCTCTATGAAGATAAGTTAATGTGTCCACAACAAAGCTTGCTCTTACATAAGGCTTAAGAGTTTCAATTGTTTCAACTATCTCTTCCGGCTGATATTTCTTTCTTGCCAAAATAGCTGCCTCAACTACTAAATGTCCAATACCTGTTGAAAGGCTTTCTGAGTTAATAACAAAAACGTGTTCTTCGTAATAAAGCTCTTTTGCTGCAAGTCGCATTACATTTGCTGTTGTTGACATGTCTTCTGAAATAGCAAACATAATTACATCGTCGCCTGCTTCTTTGTATGGTTTTATCGCATTAACCGCATCTTCAATTGATGGTGCCGCTGTTTTTGGTGTTGTTTTATTTTCATCGCTCCATTTATAAATATCATCCGGTGTAATATCCACACCATCCTTATATTCATTGTCACCCATGTGAACATACAGCGGTAAAACATCAATATTGTATCTTTCTAATATTTCCTTTGTTAAATCACTTGTACTGTCTGTAATAATTTTTACCATAGTTCCTCCGTTGTTATTCGTTCTCTACCTCATTAATATTGTAAGGTGTTGTCTGGTATACATAATAGTTAATCCAGTTTGTCCACAAAAGCTGACCTGCCGCACGCCAGTTAACAATTGGCTCTTTTGTTGGATCATCGTCTGGGAAATAATTTACCGGAATAATCGGGTCCATACCTTTTGCTAAATCTCTTTCGTATTCCAACTTCAATGTATCTGCATCATATTCTGAATGATATAAAACAAAGAACTGTCTGCTGTCTACTGATTTTACAACACCAACTCCTGCTTCATCTGACTCTGCCATTAATTCAAGGTCCGGACATTCAAGAATCTGTTCTCTTGTAATTTCTGTTGCTCTTGAGTGTGGTGCATAATACACATCATCAAAACCTCTAAACAATGGTGACTTTTTATTTAAAATATGATGTTTGTAAATACCTGATAATTTAGGCACTCTGTCTCTTTTCTGTATTCCATAATGATAATATAAGCCTGCAAAAGCTCCCCAGCATAAATGGAACGTACAGTGAACGTGTTTCTTTGACCACTCCATTATTGTACAAAGTTCATCCCAATACTCCACATCTTCGTAAGCTACAAAGTCAAGTGGGGCGCCTGTAATAATTAAGCCATCAAAATGATGGTCTTTTACTTCATCAAATGTTTTGTAAAATTCATCCATATGACTTGGATCAGTATGAGTTGAACGGTATGTTGCTGTCTGCAAAAATTCCACTTCTATTTGGAGTGGTGTATTTGATAATTTTCTTAAAATCTGTGTTTCTGTTACTATCTTTGTAGGCATTAAATTCAATACCAACACCTTTAGCGGACGAATGTTCTGAGTCATTGCTCTGTTCTCCGTCATAACAAATATATTTTCATTTTCTAAAATATCCCTAGCAGGTAAATTTGATTTTACTTTTATTGGCATGTTTATATCCTCTTTCCTACATTTAGTTTAATAATATGAAATAATACGTGCAAATTTCGTAATTCTACATTATGTATTGTGCAATTATATTTCATAATTTTCTCTTAATCAATCGTAAATTTCATTTTAACATAATAGTGAGATTTGTTCAAATTTTTGTATTATACATATTTATACATATTTATACATATTTTTACAACATGCTTATTAGCATATCTAAAACATGCTCCACGCTTTTCTCCCTGACCACGTTTCTTCCGAGATTGCCAAAGTGTACTGTCTCCGTTTTTGTTTCACCATTAATTGTATAGCCAAAACATACAGTACCAACAGGCTTTTCCACAGTGCCACCTGTAGGACCGGCAATTCCTGTAATACCCACTCCTACATTTGCCTGATTAGCTTTTGCTACGCCCTCAGCCATTTCCTTTGCTGTCTGTTCGCTTACTGCACCTAATGTATCAAGTGTCTCCTTTGAAACATTTACATATTTCATTTTTGCCGCATTTGCATAAGTGACAAAACTTGCGTTTAAAACCTTTGACGCATCTGCCACATCAACGATAGTCGCTGCCATCTTTCCTCCGGTGCAGCTTTCTGCAAAAGATATTGTATATTTCTTCTCAATTAATTTTTTTACAAGTATTTCCTGTTTGTTCATTATAAAAACTTCCTTTCTCCCAAAGTCTTTAATCCACTTTTGTTCAAACACAAGTGATTACGAACTTTTTTTGATTTTGAGTTTTGATTCTGGGAATTGTTTCGCAATTCGCACTCCCACAATGATTATACCTTATTTTTCTATGTTTAAAACATTATTTTTCGGACAATATACTAATACTATGTTTTATAAATTTAATGATTTTAAAAATAAGTTAGATATACAGCCTGAACATAACTTCGTAGGGATTATACCACTATCTTCTGTTAATAATTACCACATTATTAATAAGTATGTACCAAAAATACCTAATTTATTTATGGATTTCCATTTCTCTAAATTAGAGAACTCTAAAAATTTTATCTATGGGTACATTAATATACCGGATATTCTTGTTACGACCCGTTCTATTATTTCTTTTATTTTGACTCGGGACTATGTTGTGTTTATTGACAGAGACGAGTATGTTGCCCAGGCTTTTCAAAAAATATCTGAATCCAGCAAGAACCAAGATGCTTTTCGGGATAGCGGGTGTGTTTTGTATTTTCTTCTTGATTATATTATGGCTAAGGATTTAGAGAAGATTAACAGCCTTCAACAAAATCTTGTACAGTTGGAGTTGGAAGTTTTAAATGAAAAAAATTTAGATATTATAAAAGAAATTACAAATTATCGGAGCCGCACAATGAAGCTTCACCATTACTATGTACAACTTGAGGGAATTCTTCAGGATTTGGAAGATGATATTTCTGATTTAATTAGTAATGAAGCAAAAGAGTATTTCAATATTCTTATAAGAAAAACTACAATGTTTGGTCACGAATCGGAACAGATATGGGAATACACGTCACAAATAAGAGATATTTATCAGCAACAGTTGGACGTGCATCAAAATGCGGTTATGAAATTTCTCACTGTTGTAACCACGCTATTTATGCCTTTAACTTTAATTGTTGGCTGGTATGGTATGAACTTTGAACATATGCCTGAGCTTGAATTCAAATACAGCTATCCTATAGTTTTTGGTTTTAGTCTTCTTCTTGTTATTATTATGTGTGTAATTTTCAAAAAGAAAAAATGGTGGTAATATGCCACCATTTTCTAAATTACTCTTTATATTTTGTGCCTATTTTTCTGCCATATAGAACTCTTGTCTCAATATCTTTTGAAGTGTTATAGAAATATGTTTCAGGAAGTTTTACTTTGTCCTTTTCAACTAAAACAACAATAGTTGAACCGCCATATAAAAACATACCCTTTTCTTCCCCACGTTTTATCAAACCTGATTTTTGGTGGTTTTTGATTTTTCCAATCATCATTGCACCCACTTCTATTTGAGCAACTGTTCCAAAATTCTCAGTTTCAATAATTGAATATTCTCTGCTATTTTGTGCAAACACCGGATATTTATTTACGGCAATAGGTCGCACTGTATGAAGTATTCCCTTAACCGGCTTATTTTCCACAATCTCGCCATTGTCAACATAGCCGTATCTGTGATAGTCATCCACACAAAGTCTGAACACCATACAAATTCCACCATTATAGTCAGGCGCCTTCTTACTGTCCGGTATTAAATCTGCCACTTTGTAATGACTTCTCTTAATATTAAAAGTTGACTTTTCATCAATCCTATAAACTGACAATCTGCTGTCGCAAGGCGAAATAAAAGCATCGCTACTGTATTCCACCGGTCGCTTCTCCGGCAAAATCTTTCTTGTAAAACATTCATTAAAAGAATGGTATTTTGCCTTTTCATAATCCGCCATGTTTATACCGTTGTTTTTGATGAAATTTTTAATATGAATTTTAGATATTGGAGAATCCATATAAGCCCCACCAATTTTTGAAATGATGGGGCTTGTAAGTATTTTCAGCACCACACGACCTGGCACTGTATTATATAAAAATTTTAAAATTCCTGATTCGTTATTATTTTCCATGTTACTCTCTATTATTAATAAACTAATCTATTTGTTCTATGCTTACCGCATTAACTCATTTATAAATTATCTTGCAAAATGTTTTACAACTATCATAGCTATAAATTCTAATGCACCTAAAAATACCATAAAATACAACATTGCAGTACCCGGTTTCTTAAGCTTGAATTTCAAAACAAATAAAACCGCTACAATTATAAGAACTATGTAGTACGCAAAAGAAATGTTAACACTGTTAATATATAAAATATGTCTTAGTAAAAGAAATGCCGGGAAAATAAGTGCTGTAGATGTAACAGGTAAACCATAATAATACTTGTTATCTCCTACGCAATCTCCCTGTGTTTCTTCAACAGTAATGTTAAAATATGCAAGTCTGATTAACGCTGCTAATACAAAAAACGCACTTACAATAACGATAACTGCTTCAGGTATTGTGCATAAAACACTAGGTTGCTTAACCATTGTTGCACCAGCCACTCTGCCTGCGTCAAACATATCTCTTTTCCAAAGTCCCATACCTATACAAACCGGTAAAACACCAAATGCTACCAAATCTGACAATGAGTCAATTTGAACACCAAAATCTTTTTCTTTTTTTGTTCTATTTTTCTTTGATCTTGCCACTCTACCATCAAAAGTATCAAACAATCCACATAAAAGCAGAAACAATACTCCAAAATATGGGTGACCATGTCCTGAAAGTGATACTAAGATTCCCATTACTGCAGAAAGTAGTGAACCGTATGTAAGTATCACAGTATAATCCCAAATTCCTATCATTTTATCTTGTGTTTCATTCCTTTCATTCCTCTTAACAAATATGCAACTAAAGTAATCAATCCACAAATTAGTATACAACAGTAGAAAGAAATTCCTCTACTTAAAAGTTCAATGCTAATACTGTCTTTAACCAAATGTCCAAATCCGTCAATGAACAAATAATCTGCTGCTCCAACTGCTCCCGGTATTGGCACGCTGTTAGAACCGATTACAACAAATCCCTGAGCTGCAAAAGCATCTACCACCTTTGTTCCACCAATTCCAATAAACACACAAATAGAAACACCAATCAGTGACAATCTTTGTAATAAGTTGTAAATAAATGCCACGAAAATGTGTTTCTTATGACTGCTTATTGCCTGAGCACACTCTTTATATTGCTTTTCAACATGCTTTAATTTTTCCTGTCTTTCCTTAATGTTTTTAACTAAATGTAGTTTTTTAAACAATCTTAAGAAAAAGTCAGCGCACTTTGTAATGATTTTTTCCTTATAAACTAACAACAAAAAAGTTGTTAATAAAACAAATTGTACTAACGCTCCAATAAATATCATAATTTTTGAAACGATACTAAAATGCACAACCATAGTTGGTCTTAAAATGAAGCAAAGTACTCCTATAACAATAATTGAAACCGTATATAATGTCAAGTTTACCAGCAATATGATAGTAGTTACAGCCCCTGGAACCTTGTCCTTCATCATAAAATATGCTGATGCCGGCTGTCCACCTGTTGCTGATGGAGTAATTGCTGAGAAATAAATGTCAGATGATGAATATACAAGACATTTTCTAAAAGGTCTTTTGTAACCAAATGTTCCACACAAAACCTTAAGTGCCATACCTTCGAATACAAAAAATCCGCACATACACACAAAAGCCCCAAAAATCCAGCCTGGGGAAGCTGATTTGATATAGGAAATAAATCCATCTATTGTAAAAGATTCATTTGTTCCAACAATTGCGTATATTGTTAATCCAATTAGTGCTAACAATACTAATGACCATAGCACTTTACTTTTCATATCTTTCATAAACACCTTTTCTATTAATAGTAAGCCTGCAAAGGCTTGTTTACAGTTACCTAATTAGTTTTTTTGAAAAGCCTATCTTCTATTATAAAATAAATCTTTGATAAATTAAACCTTCTTGATAAAAACAATCCAAGTTCCACTACCACAATGGCTGCCACAACATCTAAAACTACATGCTGTTTAACCATAAGTGTTGAAGCAAACACAAGAATTGCTGCTACAAACGTAAATATTTTGTAGCCCTTTCCAACCTTTTTGCACTTCATTGCTCCTCGAAAACAAATCCAGTTTTCAAGACAATGTACTGATGGCAATAAATTATCAGGACTGTCCATACTATATATTAATCGTGATAACCACTGAAAAAATCCTGTTCCTGTTACCTCCGGTCTTATAATTGTTGTAGGTATTGCAATGAAAGCAACTAAACAACATAACTTTGCAATCTGCTCTGCCGTCAAAACTTCATAACAGACCTCTCTGCTCTCTCTTCCTATTACAATAAATCCCACAATCCAAACCACGTATGCCAACACATAAACTGACATCATAAACGGTGTAAACGGAATCATATAATCTATTGGTAAACTTAAATCATAATGATACAAGCCCGCTGTAAACAATCTGGTACCAAAATATGTAAACGCATTTAATCCTAAACATATTATTAAAGGTAAAAACGCATATTTTGGCAAAATCTTATATATTCTTTGCAAAATCCAAACCTCTTTCCTTTTAGTTTATATTTCTAAGTTTTTGCCCTTATGGTAAAGTAACACACTTTATCTATAACCGCAAGAAACTTAAGAATTTGTTTACAATTTATTAACTTTTCAAAGTGGCAAATTTCTAGTTGAAATTCCCCTAAAAATATTGTATTCTTTACTTGTAAATTGAAAATCGTCCATGCGACTGGCGGATAAGTGGAGTTCACCACAGGGAGCATGGTTTTAAGAATGTAAGTCGACCGCCTGGGCAACCTCTCTGGTTACCCAGGTGGTTTTGTTATTTTAAGGAGGATTTATTAAATGGAAATGTTATCTCTTGAAAATGAATTAAAAGAAAATTCATATCCGGGACGTGGAATTGTTATTGGAAAGTCTCCAAACGGAAAGTTTGCAGTAACAGCTTATTTTATTATGGGTCGTAGCGAAAACAGCCGTAATCGTGTTTTCGTAACTGAAGGTGAAGGAATTAGAACACAGGCTTTTGATCCTTCAAAGTTAGTTGATCCAAGTCTTATTATTTACGCACCTGTTCGTGTTCTTGGAAATAAGACAATTGTAACAAATGGAGATCAGACAGATACTATTTATGAATTAATGGACAAGCAGCAGACTTTTGAACAGTCACTTAGAACTCGTGAATTTGAGCCTGATGGTCCTAACTACACACCTCGTATTTCAGGAATTATGCATGTTGAAGACGGAAAGTATAACTATGCAATGTCTATTTTAAAGAGCAACAACGGTAATCCTAACGCTTGCAACAGATACACTTTTGCTTATGAAAATCCTGTTAATGGAGAAGGACATTTCATTCACACTTACAAATGTGATGGTAATCCTCTTCCTTCATTTGAAGGTGAACCAAAGTTAGTTCCTATGATGGACGATATGGACGAATTCACTAACATGCTTTGGAACAGCTTAAATGAAGACAACAAAGTTTCTCTTTTTGTAAGATACATTAATATAGAAGACGGAACTTATGAAACAAAAATTATTAACAAAAATAAATAATCAATTATGCTTATTATCATAAAATTATAATTTATTAATATTTTGTTCAGGCTCTTTTTGAACAAATGCTGTTAATGATTATAATTATTAGTAGCCATTAAAATTGTAACTAAAGAATTTAATAATTATAACTAAAGAATTTAATTAGGAGTGCTTATGAAAGAATTAGAATTAAAATATGGATGTAACCCAAACCAGAAACCTTCACGTATTTATATGGAAGAAGGTGAATTACCAATCAAGGTTTTAAATGGAAAACCTGGATACATTAACTTCCTTGATGCTTTTAACGGCTGGCAGTTAGTTAAGGAATTAAAGAAAGCTACAGGTCTTCCTGCTGCTACTTCTTTTAAACATGTTTCACCAGCCGGTGCTGCTGTTGGACTTCCTTTAAGCGAAGTTGAAGCTAAAATTTACTGGGTTGATGACCTTGGAGAATTATCACCACTTGCATCAGCTTATGCAAGAGCCAGAGGTGCTGACAGAATGTCATCTTATGGTGATTTCATTGCTTTATCAGATGTTTGCGATGTTTCTACAGCACAGGTTATTAAGAGAGAATTTTCAGACGGAATTATTGCACCAGGATATGAACCTGAAGCTCTTGAATTATTAAAGGGTAAAAAACGTGGTGCTTATGCTATTATCGAAATCGATCCTGACTATGTACCTAAGAAGCTTGAAAGAAAAGAAGTTTTCGGTATTACTTTTGAACAGGGACGTAACGAATTAAACATTGATGATGATTTCTTTAGCAATGTTGTTACAGAAAATAAAGAACTTACAGAACAGGCAAAGATTGACATGGCTATTTCAATGATTACATTAAAATATACTCAGTCAAACTCAGTATGTTTTGTTAAAAACGGACAGGCTATCGGTGTTGGTGCCGGACAGCAGTCACGTATCCATTGTGTAAGACTTGCTGGACAGAAGGCTGACAACTGGTTGCTTCGTCAGTGTCCAAAGGTTCTTAATCTTCCATTTAAAGAAGATATGAAGAGAGCTGATAGAGACAATGCTATTGACCTTTACATTGGTGATGAATATATGGATATTTTAGCTGATGGCGAATGGGAAAGAGTATTTACAGAAAAGCCTGAAGTATTTACTAAGGAAGAAAAGCAGGCTTGGCTTGCACAGGCTGAAGGAATCACATTAGGTTCTGATGCATTCTTCCCATTTAGCGATAACATTGAAAGAGCTGCAAAGAGCGGTGTTAAATATGTTGCTCAGCCAGGCGGTTCTATTAGAGACCAGGATGTTATTGATGCATGTAACAAACATGATATGGTAATGAGCTTCACAGGACTTAGATTATTCCACCACTAAATCACTAAGATTTGATTAATTTATAGCTATTTATAAAATTCCACCCCTTTAAGATTTTATTAGTTGCAAGGGGTGGAAATTTTTCTTTTTGCCATTTTCTGTTTTTACTTTGTTTGAATTTTTCCACCCCTTTTAAATTTTATCATGCTCAAGGGGTGGAAAATTTTGTTTTGCCATTTTCTGTTTTTATTTGGTCTGAATTTTTCCACCCCTTTAAGATTTTATCATGCTCAAGGGGTGGAAATTTTTCTTTTTGCCATTTTCTGTTTTTACTTTGTTTGATTTTTTCCACCCCTTTTAGATTTTATCAGTCTCAAGGGGTGGAAATTTTTCTTTTTGCCATTTTCTATTTTTATTTAGTTTGAATTTTTCCACCCCTTTTAGTTTTTATCATGCTCAAGGGGTGGAAAATTTTGTTTTTGCGTTTTTCTATTTTTACTTTGTTTGATTTTTTCCACCCCTTTTAGTTTTTATCATACTTAAGGGGTGGAAAATTTTGTTTTTGCCATTTTCTGTTTTTATTTGGTCTGAATTTTTCCACCCCTTTTTGATTTTATCATGCTCAAGGGGTGGAAAATTTTGTTTTTTCGTTTTTCTGTTTTTACTTGGTCTGAATTTTTCCACCCCTTTTTGATTTTATCATGCTCAAGGGGTGGAAATTTTTGCTTCTTTATTTTTCGAACTTTTCTTTTGTCTAAATTCGTTAATATTTTCCATTTATTTCTTAATTCTTTGTTAATTTTTTGTGTATTGTATGGATTTACCATTGTTTTTTTGGTATGATGTTGTTCGGTATGAAAAAGAACTACGGAGGGATTTTATATGAATATTTTATTTTTTTTAACACCAAAAGAAAAAGTTGCACATACAGATACTGATGATACATTACGTCAGGCTTTAGAAAAAATGGAACATCATGGCTACTCAGCCATTCCACTTTTAGATTTAGATGGTAAATATGTTGGTACTATCACAGAAGGTGATATGCTTTGGTATATTAAAGATAATGATTTTCCAAGTTTGAAAGATATGGAAGATATTTCGATTTTGGATGTGAAACGTAAAAGAGATAATGAAGCTGTTAATATTTCAGTTTCCATGGATGAGCTTGTAAACAAGATTACTAACCAGAACTTTGTACCGGTAGTAGACGACCACAATGTATTTATAGGCATTATTACCCGTAAAGACGTTATTCTTTACCTTGCCAACAAGGAAATGATTGAAAACAAAATCGTCAGCTAATAATTCGAAAAGATAATAATTTGAAAATGCTGATTTAACCTGATGCTTCAATATGATAATAGCTAAACAGCTATTACATAATTTAATTTATGGATATTAATAAGTAAAAAGCTGAACAGCTTATATAATTCAGTTTATGAGTACGAATAAACAAAGAGCTAAAATTTGTTTGAATATGATACGCAACCTATGCAAATCTATGCAGGGGCAATATCAAATTATCAAACATTTTTAGCTCTTTTTTTAACAACTTAACAATTTATTTTAATTAATTTTTTTTATTTATCTTATTTTTTTCTATTTGTTTATTTGTATTTACTATTTTTCTCTTGTATCTTTTTAGTGTCTTTCTTTTTTAAAAAACTCTCAGATCACGTTAATATTTTTATAAATTATAAATGATTATTATAATTCTTTATGCTTTTTGAAATACTCTTTTGTTTCTTTTGCCACAACACCACTTAATACAAACAATGCGATTATGTTAGGAATTGCCATTAAACCATTAAAGATATCGGCAATTGTCCAAACTGCTTTGACAGTCATGTATGGTCCAATGAATACTGCAAGTATGTATAACCATCTGTATACTTTTACTGCTTTTTGATTTCTATTTGTTAAATATTCTAAGCATCTTTCACCATAGTAATTCCAACCAAGGATTGTTGTAAAAGCAAAGAATACTAAACATACCATCAATACAAATGCTGAAACTTCTGCAGGTAAGAAGCTTAAGCCCTTCTGGAATGCATCAGTTGTAACCTGTACACCTTCGATTCCTTTTACCTGATATGAGCCCATCATTACAATTGATAAACCTGTTAAAGTACATACAATAATTGTATCAATGAATGTACCTGTCATTGTTACTAATCCCTGACGTACAGGTTCGTTTGTTTTTGCTGCAGCTGCTGCGATTGGTGCTGAACCAAGTCCTGCTTCATTTGAGAAAATACCTCTTGCAATACCTTTCTGCATTGCAATACCAATTGCTGCAAGCACACCACCTGCTGCTGCTTTTGCACCAAATGCATATTCAACGATTGTTGCTAATGCACCAGGTAATTTTGCTATATTTGCAATAATTAACACAAGTATAGTCACAATATATAAAACAGCCATAAATGGAACTATTACCTGTGATACTTTAGAAATTCTCTGAATACCACCAATTACTACCAAACCTACTACAAAAGCTAAAACTAAAGCTGTAATAACTGTTACGATTGAATAATCATTTCCAAGTATATTAACTGCATGTTCTTTGTTTGGATCAAAGAATGATAATGTTGCTGATGCAATTCCGTTTACCTGTGTAAATGTTCCGATACCAAATAAACCTACGCAAGCTCCAAAAAATGCAAAGATTTTTGCAAGCCATTTCCATTTGTGTCCCATACCACTTTCAATGTAGTAGAAAGGTCCACCAAGAACATGTCCTTCCTTATCAATTGTTCTGTATCTTACTGCCAAAAATCCTTCTGCGTACTTTGTTGCCATTCCAAAAAATGCCGCAACCCACATCCAGAATAATGCACCGGGACCACCAACTGCTGTTCCAAGTGCTGTACAACCAATGGCTGTAGCTACACCAACAATGTTACCTGTTCCTATAGTCGCTGATAAAGCTGTACAAAGTGCTCCAAAACTACTTACTTCCCCTTCACCTTCCTCTTCATTTAAAAACATAAACCTAAGTGCCTTTGGCAAATGCACTATCTGTAAAAGTCTTAAACGAAAAGTAAGGTAGATGCCTGCTGCGAGAATTAACACTATAAGTGGAACTCCCCAAACCAAATCATCTACCTTAGTTAAAAAGTCTCCTATTGCGTTCATAACGTCCTCCTGTCCTTTTGCCTGAGAGATTAACAGAATTCATAAAAGATTTAAATTCTGCCGTACACCTTCGGCGTCTGAGTCAACAAAAATCTTTGTCATCAGACCTCTCCAGTTGTTGTCTATATTCCTTTTTGACAACGCACTTTCTATTGTAAGACTATAGAGGAATTAATGCAATAACATTTTTTACATTTTTTTCATATTTTCGACACAAACGCTAACCTAATGCTACATCTAATGTCATCATTACCGTAAATCCTAATGCGAAAAATATTGTTCCCCAGTTAGAATGTTTTCCTTCCGCCATTTCCGGAACAAGCTCTTCCACAACAACATACATCATTGCTCCTGCTGCAAAACTTAACAGATAAGGAAGTGCTGGAATTATAAAGCTTGCCGCCAATATTGTAATTACTGCCGCTATTGGCTCCACTGCCCCGGATAAAACTCCATACAAAAAAGCCTTTCCTTTTCCATTACCTTCTGCTTTCAAGGGCATTGACACAATGGCACCTTCCGGAAAGTTTTGAATTGCAATTCCAATGGAAAGTGCTAAAGCACCCATTTCAGTAATGCCACTTTTCCCTGAAAGCACACCTGCAAAAACAACACCGACTGCCATTCCCTCAGGTATGTTGTGAAGAGTTACCGCTAACACTAACATGGTTGTTCGCTTAATCTTCACTTTGGGGCCTTCTGTTTCATTACTGCTTACGTGTAAATGGGGAATTGTTTCATCTAATAGCAATAGAAACAGGATTCCTAACCAAAAACCTATAAAAGCCGGTAAAAAAGCGAATTTCCCCATATTTTCCGACTGTTCAATTGATGGAATAATAAGACTCCATATTGACGCTGCCACCATTACGCCAGCTGCAAAACCTGTTAATATTTTTTGAATTTTTATATTCAAATCTTTTTTCATAAACAATACACACGCTGCTCCTAAAGACGTTCCTAAAAAGGGTATTAATATACCCTGAATGATTTTTAAATCCATATTTTTCTCCTCATATAAGTTATTGATTTCATACACTAAAATACACTTATACTAACCTGTATTAATTTCTACTTACATAAATTACATTAATTTATTTTTTAATCCTTTTATCATATAAGTTTTTATAGTATATGCATTTTACTTCATTCTTTTTTATAAAACTTATATGATTTTACATTTATTAGCATACCACATTATCGAAATTTTTGTTTTGAGTTTTTTGTATGATTAATTATTTTTTTGCAATACTAATATAGAAATTTATTTTTAGGAGGTCATTATGGAATTATCAGAAAAAGAATTATCAGTAATTCAGGATTTATTAAATGAAGAAGAGCTATTAGTAAAAAAGTTTACAATGCTTGCTAATCATAGTCAGGACGAAACAGTAAAACAGCAAATGCTTGATATTGCCCAGAAGCATCAGGGACATTTTAATGGAATTTATTCTTATTTGAATAACTAATCATAATTTGTTTGATACTCAAGCAGAATTTATTTTGATGGCTAATTAAAACTTATTTCAGTAGCTAAATAGTCAGGAGGTTTTTATGGAAGAAATTTATACAGAAAAAGAAATTTTAGGGGATGCCCTTAACACTGAAAAGAATGCAACTGCATTATATAATCTTAGTGCAAATGAATGTGTACACGAAAATTTAAGATCCACAATGATGGATTTGTTACAGAAGGAACACGAAATCCAGACAGATGTATTTAACCAAATGCATACAATGGGCTTTTATCCTACACCTGCAGCTGAGTCAAAGAAAATTCAGGAAGCCAAAACCAAATTCCAGTGTGGATATAAAGCTGTGTAGTAGATGATAGCATTGTAATTGCAAAACTATATTGCATATAAACAGTCTAATAATTCCAAAGCTACATGGCATATCAGCTGTAGCATAATTAACAAACTATACAGTAGCTATAAACTACATGGTAATTACAAAATATATAATAAAAAGAAACCTTCTCATATATTCCCGAAAAATCATTACTGTAATTTTTCAGAATCGCTATGAGAAGGCCTCCTTTTTATTTTTAAAATCTTTTATGCCTTTATGGCTCTTTTATACTGTTGCAATATCATCTGCTAGCATTATGGTCACTGCATTTTGTTGGGATGTCATCTGCTGGCATTGTGGCTCCTGTATTCTGTTACCATAATGTCCACTACCATTCATATTCTACAATCTGGCAGTTTTTAATTCCAAAAGCTGCAAATTCTTCATTGCTCATATTATAAAAATATGACTGCACAATTCTTGAAATTCCATTATGAGCAACCAACAAATATGTTTTGTCTGTCTGTTCCTTTAGTTCATCCAAAAGACTATATATTCTTGCTGCCATTTGTAGCATTGTCTCTCCACCATCAAAATCGTAAATAAAATTTTGTTTTGCCTCTTCAAATTCTTCTCCATGTCTTGGAGTTGATTCATACTTGCCAAAATTCTGTTCTTTCAAACGCTGTTCTACACGTAGTGGCACACCTGTGATTTCTGCTATGTGTTTTGCAGTGTCAGCCGCTCTTGACAAAGGAGAACATAGAATTTCATCTATCTGTAAATTTTCTGATTTAATTTTTTCTCCAAGTTCAATTGCCTGTTTGTGTCCTAATTCTGTTAGTGGACTGTCTGTTGCTCCACAAATCTTGTTTTCAACATTCCAAACTGTCTGACCATGTCTTGTAAAATATATATGCGCCATTATTTTTTAATCTTCACTTTCTTTGGTTTTGACCATTTATTGCTGCCTACAGCTTTTACTCTAACATAAAGTTTTGATTTATTTTTCAAAACTTTCTTCTTAATTGTAAGCTTTGTCTTTTTAACTGTCTTCTTTAATATTATCTTTTTAAACTTTTTGCTCTTAGAAAACTGTACCTGATACTTTTTAGCACCTTTTACTTTCTTAAACTTTAAGCTTACTTTTTTAGAATTTTTCTTCTTTGTTGCCTTCTTTACAGTAGTTTTCCCTAACTGTTTCTTTGTAGCCTGTATGCCCTTAGCAGATGTAACCTTATTTGTTGTACCTTCATTTGATGTAACCTTATTTCCGTTACCTGTAGTTGTTGGACGATTAACTGTTTCTGATTCAATTACTTTTCTTGTTGTTGAAAAGCTTACATTTGAAATGCGAATTGTATTCTTTGCATTAGAATCTACAGTTTCTTCGTTTCCTTTTCCAAGACCGTAATATAAATACAACTCTGAAGTATAATCTTTAGGTATTGTTACGTAAAGACTTAAATGGTAAGGGACACCTGCTTTTACATTAATTGTTCTGTTCTCTAATACAGGTGAGTCATGTTGTCCATCATCATTTCCTACTACTTTAACCACAAGAGTTCTATCTATGTCTGATGTAATAGTTGCATTGTATTTGTATGTATAGCCCGGATAATATTTAAGAGTTCCCAGTGATGCCTGTGCTGCCCATCTGTTAGTTCCTAATTTATCCAAAGCAACTGTTATTCCTTTGTTTGTTGCATCAGTAATTGTACCTGTAACTCCACCGCCCCAGCTATTATCCTGTGTATCAAAATAGGTTCCAAATTTTTTGTCTGTATTAGCAACTAAGTCTGTATCTTCGTATGAAACTTTTGTTATTGTTTCAACAGGACTTGTTGCAGGCACCTTAGTAGTTGTAGCCGGCTTTGTTGTTGTGTTAGCTTTTGTTGTTGTTGTGTTAGCTTTTGTTGTTGTACTAGGAGTAGTTGTATTTGTTCCATTTCCCTGCTGATATACTCTTAAATAATCAACATACATTGTTGCTGTCTTAAATGTTGCATCGTTAGCTGTAACATTGTTAGTAAATCCTGTATACGGTCCGGCAATAGCAAGGTTAAATAAGAAAAACTGGTCCTTCTGGAAGCAATATGCATTATTACTTGTAATTGACTGACTTAAGTATGTCTTTCCGTCTAACTGCCATTCCATATGATTAGCATCCCATATTAGTGTATATGTATGCCAACCGTTAATTCCATTATTTTCATTGTCAGTAAAATATCCAAAAGCTTTTTCTGCACCATCAAAACCACTTCCGTATGAGCCATGTGAATACTCACCCTTTAAACCGTTTGTATTCCAATGAAGACAACCACCTACATAGTTGTTAGAATTGGCATGTTCCATAATGTCAATTTCCCCACAATATGGCCAATTAACTCTAACTCCTTCATCCATTTTGCCCATGTTTTCGCCCATCATCCAATATGCAGGCCAAACACCATCCTGGTTTCCATTTTCTACTTTTATTCTGGCTTCCATTTTTCCATATTTAAAATATTTCTTGCCCTTTGAAATAATTCTACCTGATGTATATTTCTGTCCACCATAATTTTCTTTTTTTGCAATAATCTGTAATGAACCGTCTGCTACTCTAACATTGTCAGTTCTGTTTGTATAATATTCAATTTCTCCATTACCCCAGCCCCAGTCTCCGTTTCCAATTTCGTATGACCATACAGAGGTATCAAGAGATGTGCCGTTAAACTCATCTGACCATACCAAGTTCCAATTGTTTGCAGCTTTTACACTCTTTGTTTTTGTTTCACCAATTGTAATTCCTGATACAGCTACTGCCAGTGACATTACAACAGCCCCCACTTTTTTCGCTATTCTTTTCATGTTTTTGTCCTTGTACTTTTGCTACCTGATATAATGTAACAAATAACTTCCTTTCCCAATCATAATTGTTAATTAAAAATTACTTTCCGTCTTTTCTGAATTATCTGTAAAATTCATTCAACAAAACTTTTCAATAAATTCCCCATTAAACAAAAATTATATTTCTATATAAACAAAGAAAAATGTTTTTATCAAGTATTTTTATGCAATTTTTCAAAAAAAAGCAGCTACACTTTTGTGTAGACACCTTTTTGTACCCTATATACATTTAAGAAACAAATATAACAGGGAGTGTGTTATTTATCTGACATCAACTTTTTAATTCCTGCCTTTAAGCCATTAACTGTCAATGGATACATGTCTATGATTTCCTTAATGGCTCTTTCTGATTCCATCCAGTAATTCTTTGTTAAATCACCATGGAATGATGGATTAAGCCAAATGGTATGTGGATATTTCTTCTTAAACAACTGAATCCATTCATGTCCTGAAAGTCCATTATTAGGCCCACTGTAATTTCCGTTTTTGTCGTAGTATTCTTCCGGCGCCATTCCAGCATCACCTACAACTATAACCTTGTAATCCTTGTCATAGTTATTAAAAGCATAAGTTGTGTCAATCCATTCTCCCGGAGCACACTCAGGTGTTTTGTATAACTTTGCGTAAATACAATTGTGAATGTAGAAAGTTTTTACGTCCTTAAAATGATTTGCTTTATTTACTGCCTGAAATAGCTGGTTGCACAATTCACTGTAAGGATACATTGACCCACCACTATCAAAAATTAGCATAAGTTTAACAGAATTCTTTCTAGGCTGCTGAAACTCAAGTTTCAGATAACCACCCTGATTACAGGTAGAAGAAATGGTCCCGTCAATATCTAACTCTGTCTTTGGCAAATCCATTTTTCGTGAATACTGGCGTAGTTCCCTGAAAGCCACCTGAAACTGTCTCATTGTAAGTTTAGTGTCTCTTCTGAAATCTCTGTAACGTCTCTCACCCATTACGGCAAATGCTGTTTTCATTCCGGCTTCATTTCCAAGTTGGATGCCACCTGCTACATGACCGTTTTTGCCAAAAGCCGAACCACCGCCTGTACCAATCCAGTGATTTCCACCGTTATGCTCAGTGTGTTGCTCGCCTAATCTTTCACGAAACATTCTGTGAACTTCTTTTGCCTCACGCTCTGTACGTTTATCTACAAAATCTTCAGGATTAGTTAAACGAACTCTGTCACTGTCGTTATGGAGCCATTTGTTTAATTTTTCCATATTTAATTTATCAGTTTTGATATTTTTAAAATACTCTAAAAAAGCAGAATCTAATTTATCGTAATCAGCTTCGCTTTTTACAAGCACTGTTTTACACAAGTAATAAAAGTCAGTAAAATTAGAATGTGCCAGCCCCTTATCTAAAGCTTCCATAAGAGTAAGCCATTCTGTTGTAGATATATCCAATCCCTTACTTTTCAATGTGTAAAAAAATGGTGTAAACATATTTCCTCCATATTATCTGCTAACAAGTCTTACTGTTTCTAAATCTTCATCTTTTTTAATAAGCACACCTAAATATGGCAACTTAACGCTTATTGTTTCAGGATCAACGCCACCAATCATTAATGCTCTAATCCAGTCAATAAATTCCGATGTACTTGGTTTCTTTCTTAAATCCCTAATCTGTCTGATTTTATAGAAAGTATTCATTGCCTGATCTAATAGATTCTCTTCTAAATTTTCAAAGTGAGCATCTACAATCTGCTTCATTAATGCCGGTTCAGGGAATGTAATGTAATGGAATACACAACGACGTAAAAATGCATCAGGCAATTCTTTTTCCGCATTAGATGTAATAATAACAATTGGGCGAACCTTTGCCTTTACTGTTTCCTTTGTTTCGTTAATATAAAATTCCATTTTGTCCAATTCCCAAAGAAGGTCATTAGGGAATTCCAAGTCTGCCTTGTCGATTTCGTCTATTAAAAGAACAACCTGCTTATCCTTCTTAAAAGCTTCACCAAGTTTTCCAAGCTTAATATAGTGTCCAATGTCATCTACTCCAGCTTCACCAAACTGGCTGTCGTACAATCTCTGAATTGTATCATAAATATATAAGCCATCCTGCGCCTTTGTTGTTGACTTAATGTTCCAAATAAGTAACTCCATGTCAAGAGCCTTAGCAACTGCCTCCGCCAACATTGTTTTTCCTGTTCCTGGTTCTCCTTTAATAAGAAGAGGTTTCTGCAATTCTCTTGCCACCTGCACTGATGCCATTAAATCATCTGATGCTACATAAGTATCTGTTCCTGTAAATCTTGCTTCCTTTGCCATTTAAATTCCTTTCGTTTTTAGTTTTTTATTATAAAGTCGGTTCTTAAATTATTTCTTAACTATAAAATTATATTAATCCCAAATTTATTATTAAGAAATTATATATTCAAACCATTATTATTTTCCAAAATATTCTGCCACTTTCTTTAAGTCTTCAATAATTGGTAAGTTCTGTGGACAAATTTTCTGACACTTACCACAGGCAATACAATCGCTTGCCTTACCAAAAATTCCTGTTAATCTGTCATAATATTCACCCTGTGGTGTCCAGCCTTTTTCTTTTACTTCCTGTTTATCTGCATTGTATAAAGAAAAATACTTTGGTATAGCAATTTTCTTTGGACAACCCTCAGTACAGTATGAACAACCTGTACATGGAATTTCTATATTTTCATTTAAAATATCTGCAGCTTTCATAACAAGGTCAACTTCTTCTTTTGTTAATGGTTTAAAATCCATCATATAATCAGTGTTATCAAGAAGCTGTTCCATATTACTCATACCACTTAAAACCATCATTACATTATCAAGACTTGCCACAAATCTAATTGCCCATGATGGCACTGACATTTCGCTATTGTATGCCTTGAAATGTTCTTCAACTGCCTCAGGCACATTAGCTAAAGTTCCACCTTTTACCGGCTCCATAACAATAACCGGCTTCCCATGTTTTGTAGCTACTTCATAGCATTTACGTGACTGAACGCCTTCACTTTCCCAGTCAAGATAATTAATCTGAAGCTGAACAAATTCCATTTCCGGATGTTCTGTTAGAACCTTGTCCAACAACTCTGCATTATCGTGGAATGAGAAACCAATATGCTTAACAAGTCCTGCTTTCTTTTTATCAACCAACCACTGAAAACATCCAAGGTCTGTGTACTTCTTGTAATGATCTAAACCAATATCGTGAAGTAAGTAGTAATCAAAAAACTCTACACCTGTCTTTTCAAGCTGCTGATTAAAAATCTCATCTGCTTCTTCTATTGTGTTAAAAAATCCACCATGCAATTTGTCAGCCAAAGTAAAGCTGTCTCTTGAATGACGTTTTACCAAAGCCTCTTTTGTAGCATTCTCACTCTTGAATCCACAATACATCCAAGCTGTATCAAAATATGTAAATCCACGTTCCAAAAATGTGTCCACCATTTTGGACATTTCTTCTATATCAACATCTGCTGCTTCATTTTGGTCTACAAGTGGTAATCTCATCAAACCAAATCCTAACTTCTTTTTAGCCATATTTCCTCCTTATTAAAATTGTAGAAATCATTCTTTAGCCATAAATATTTCTACTAATATTTTTCCTAGACATTTACTTCTATATTTTAATAATTAATGAATTATTTGGCAAGCAAAGTTGCAAAAAAGTAAGAAGCCCTTACTAGACTTCTTACTTTCTAAATAAATTACTTTTTAATTTTTACTTTTTTAGGTTTTGACCATGTTTTGCAACCAACAGCTCTAGCTCTTACATATAATTTCTTCTTGTTTTTAAGCTTCTTGCTCTTAATTGTAAACTTAGTCTTCTTTACAGTTTTCTTAACAAGAATCTTCTTGAACTTCTTGTTCTTAGAAACCTGTACCTGATATTTCTTTGCATTCTTAGCTTTCTTTAATAAGATACTAATTTTCTTCGCTTTAATCTTCTTAGTTGCTTTCTTAACCTTTGTTTTGCCAACAGTCTTCTTAACAATAGGTGTTGTTACCTGTGGCTTTGTAGTTTTTTCCGGAGCCTTTGTTGACTCTGGTGTTGTTTCTGTTGGTGCCGGTGTTGTTGGTTCAGTTGTAGGATTTGTAATTATCTTTGTACCTAACTTGTAATCACCGTATAAGCCATCGTTTGCACCATCAGTTTTTACATTTGCATTCTTATCATTCTGTTCATCTTCATTTGATGCAACTTTTCTCTGATATACTCTAACATAATCAACTTCCATCATGGCCGATGTGAAATTGTCATCAGGTACATAACCACTATCAAAAGTTCCGCCTGCTGCTAAGTTTAAGATAAGGTAAAATCTCTGATCAAATGGTGCATATGTATTACCTCTGTCTGAACCTGAGTACCATTCTCCAGCTGTACATTTGAAGTAGCATTTACCATCACAGTAAATCTTAATATTTTCTGCATCCCAAACTACGCTGTATACATGCCAATCATCAATACCTGTTTTAACATTTCCATTTTTAGTCATGTCAAACGCATCAGATGAGTTAATGTTGTTTGGCCACTGTGAACCATAATGTAATGTACCAAATACCATATTTGGTGTACGTCCACGTCCTTCAAATACATCAATTTCTCCTGATAAAGGCCATGAACCATATACTGAATCATTTGGAAGCATCCACATTGCAGGCCATACACCTGTACCTGTTGGCATTTTTGCTCTAAAATCTACTCTTCCGTATTTAACTGAAAACTTGTCCTTTGTTGTTATCTTACCTGAAGAATATTTTGCTTCTGCTTTCTTAGAAGAATCGTTTTTCTGTGTAAATATCTTTGACTGTTTTTTCAAATTGATATTTAATTTACCATCATTTACTGATACATTGTCTTTTGTATAATATTCAAGTTCCTGATTTCCCCAACCGGCAGTGTTAATGTCGTTTTCATCAATAAGGAAACCTTCGTCGTATGACCACTTATTAGTATCAAGCTTGTCTCCGTCAAATTCATCATGGAAAATCATTTTCCAGCCTGCAGGAGCATAATCCTCTGAACTGTTTTCTACTTTAATATCTGTCATGTCAGCAGGTAACTGTGCTTTATATTCTGTGTTACCCTTAATTGTGTAGATTATTGCATTGCTGCTTGCATCGCCACCTTTTTTGCCATCAATAGGGTAGCTGATTCTGATTTCTGTATCTTCTCTTACAGGCTGAAACCATAAGCCATAAACATGATCAATGAAATATCCCCACTGACTGCTTAATGAATATTTGTTATAGCCATTTCCTTCGTAAACCCAGCCACTAGCTGCTACGTCTGTAAGGGCAATCCATTTTCCGCCGACTTTTACTTCATATTTGAATAAGTCTAAATCATCCTTAATTGCTTCTGTTCCACCAATCTTTGGAAGTGGAATACCAACTGATGCTGTTTCAACTTTGCTTGCATCGTATGAAGTTCCCTCATAAGCTGTTAAAGCATAACTTGTTCTAACAGGCTTCTCATAAACAACTTTTACATCCTGCATTACATTAGGATTTGACTTTGATTTGAAACGAAGTGTAAATGACCAACTGATGTTTGTAAACCAATAACCGCCATCACCCTCTGAATAATAACCAAAGTTCTGATCCCATTTGAAACCTGAATTTGCATTGCCAAGGAACTTTACAAATCCTTTGCCATCGTTATTGTCAACTAAAATTTCAACATCATTCTGAATCTGTTCATACTTAATATTTTTGTCACCGTTAAAAGTCCATGCTCCCCAATGTGTAGCTGAACCACCTGTTGTGTCTGCCTTAATTGTTTCTTCTGTAGTAGAAATACTTGTAAGCTTATAAGTTGCAAGTTTTTCTAGTTCTAAAGTGTAATCCAAGTTTACACCACTTGATTTGCTATGAAATCTGAATTCTGTAGTTTCTGAAACTTTCAACCAGCAAACCCAGCCATCCCAGTCAAGCTGATGTTCAATACCCCAAGTTTCATTCCATACAAAAGACTTAACTTCTTCAATCTTCTTCCATTCGCCGCTTGTGCCGTTCTCCTGTTTAACGTACAACTGAATGTCATCTCTTACATTATCATAATTCAATTCTTTTGGTTCTTTTCCATTAAACTTAGGTAAAACAAATCCAAAGCTTACTGCACCTGTTCCTGATTTCTTAATTGTTGGTCCCTGTTCACTGTTATAATAGTCCATTGATGTGACTGCTGTTGCGGCTGAAACCTTTGAGCTGTTACTTACTGAAACAACACCGATTGTTGTAATCATAAGTGCAACAGTTAATACCATTGAAACAAGTCTGCTAAACCAATTTTTCTTACTAAACCCTCTGTTCATAATAACACGTTCCTTCCTTTCTCAATATTCTTCTGCCCAAATACTTTAAAATTTTTATTCGAGCTTCCCCATGTTAAATGTTCTTTTATTATATCGCTCACATTTTATTCACAAAATTCTTTATTTTTTATTTAGTTCACTTTTTTTATAAAAACATTTTTATTTTTTAAGTTTTAATGCTTTCCCCATAAACTATTCCCCAATTTATATTGTTCTTACGGAATTTCTTATTTTTTAAGTAATAAAAAATATTTTTGGAGATAAAAAAATCTGTATTAAGTTCACTGGTAATCTACCAGGTTAACCTAATACAGATTTTTTAAAATTTATGTTTTTATTTTGAAAGCTTATACTTGGCTTTTACTCCAATTTTATACTATTCTTTATCTTCTTGAACAATGTTAATTAAAGCAATTACCACAATCATCATAAGAATTGCAATCGGTAGCACAATCCATGCATTGCGGACAAAGCCTGCAATTATAAATGAGAAAAATGAAACTGCTGCCGCCACAATAGCATAAGGTAACTGAGTGGATACGTGATTTACATGGTCACACTCTGCACCCGCCGAAGCCATAATGGTTGTATCTGAAATTGGTGAACAATGGTCACCGCAAACAGCACCTGCCATGCAGGCTGAAATTGAAATAATCATTAACTCATAATTGCTGCCCTCAAATACTGCAACTACAATAGGAATAAGGATTCCGAATGTTCCCCATGAAGTTCCTGTTGCAAACGCAAGGAAACATGCAACTAAGAAAATAACAGCAGGCAATAATGAAATAAAATCTCCTGCAACAGATTTCATTGACATTGCAACAAACTCTTTTGCTCCAAGAGAATCTGTCATTGATTTTAAAGTCCATGCCATTGTTAAAATTAAAATAGCAGGAACCATTGCCCTAAATCCATCAACTAAACAATCCATGCAGTTTTTAAACGGAAGAACTCTTCTAATAACATACAAAACAATTGTAATTACAAGTCCGAAGAAGCTTCCTATTGCAAGTCCTACTGATGCATCACTGTTTGAAAATGCTGTAATAAAGTCTTTTCCTTTGAAAAATCCACCTGTGTAAATCATTCCAATTACACAACAAACCACAAGACATAAAATCGGAATAACAAGGTCGATTACTTTACCTTTCGAGCTACCCTGCTCATCTTCCTGAATGTTCTGTGTTCTATCGCCCATTGAAAATAAGTCACCGTTGTCAGCGTTCTTCTCATGTTTTGCCATTGGGCCAAATTCAACTTTTAAAAGAACCATCGTCACCATCATTACTATAGTTAAAATTGCATAAAAGTTATAAGGAATGGCTCTTACAAATAAAGTTAAGCCGTCCTCCCCTTTTACAAAACCACTTACTGCTGCCGCCCATGAAGATACCGGTGCAATAATACAAACCGGTGCTGCTGTTGCATCTATTAAATATGCAAGTTTTGCACGTGATACGTTATGCTTGTCAGTTACCGGACGCATTACACTACCAACTGTAAGACAGTTAAAATAATCATCAATAAAAATCAAAACACCCAATAAAATAGTTGCAAGCTGTGCACCTACTTTTGTTTTAATATGCTCGCTTGCCCATTTTCCAAATGCTGCCGAACCGCCGGCCTTATTCATCATAGCGACAATAGTTCCCAAAATAACAAGGAATATTAAAATACCTACGTTGTATGAATCTGTTAAAACACTTACAAAGCCGCCATTGTCATCTCCGAAAGCATGGAGTATTGTTCTTTCAACATTGCCACTGCCATAAAGAACGGCACCAACAACAATACCTATAAACAATGAACTGTAAACTTCTTTAGTTATTAACGCCAGTGCAATAGCTACAACCGGTGGTAATAACGCCCAACCTGTAGAAAAAACTACAGGGGAATACTTTGCCTTGTCTGCGCCTAAAACAACTGTGGCACAAACAACCACTAAAAGTGCTGAAACACAAAAAAGTGCCATAAGCCTTCTAGCTGTTAAACCTTTTCTTCTTTCCATAATGTTTTTTAGTTAAATTAGCTTTAACTTTCTCCTCCGTTTTCTATTTTTTACCTTTGCCTTTTTATATTATCACTTTTTTATTAATAAGAAAATTGTTAAAAAGGAATTTATGTATACTTTGTTTGATTATTACATGTGATTTTCCTTTAACTTAATTTTACAATCATTGATACATACTATTTTTATGTATTAATTTTCTATTTAACATTTCTGTTATAAACGATATATCAACTTGAATTATATGCATTACTTATACTTGTACTTTGCCGGCTAAAACATTCTTGTAATCTTCCAGATTCTTTCTAAGAAGTTCCGGTGTGTCTAATTCATAAGGACATTTTCTTTTACATTTGCCACAATTAATACAGTTTTCTATTTTTGCCATTTCAGCCTGCATCTCTTTTGTAAGCCATGCCTTAGATGGTGCTCGTCGTAACATTAAAGACATTCTTGCACAATTGTTTATTAAAATTCCCTGTGGGCAAGGCATGCAATAACCACACCCCCTGCAAAATTCTCCCACTAATTCAGTTCTTTCTTTTGCAATAAAATTTCTTGTCTCCTGGTCTAACACCGGATCCCTGTCCATAAATTGAAGCCATTGCTCAAGCTCTTCCATTTTCTGTATTCCCCAAATTGGAAGAACATTATCGTACTGAGAAATATATGCCATTGCCGCATTTGAATTGTGAATCAAACCACCTGCAAGTCCTTTCATTGCTATGAAACCAACATTTTTTTCTTTGCACAAATTCACAAGTTCAATCTCTCTGGCTGAACAAAGATAACTAAATGGAAATTGCATTGTTTCATATAATCCTGAATTAACACATTTAAAAGCTGTTTCAATGTTATGTGCTGTCACACCAATATGTTTAACTATTCCCTGCTGTTTTGCACTTTTTAGGCACTCATACATTCCAGTACCATCTCCCGGTTCATAGCACTGTGGAACACAATGAAGCTGATATATATCCAAGTAATCTGTTTTTAAATTAGTTAATGTAGTATCTAATTGAATCCAGAAATCTTCAGGATTTTTTGCCATGGTCTTTGATGCAATAAAGATTTTTTCTCTCATTCCATTAAATGCGACTCCAAGTTTTTCCTCGCTATCACTGTATGCCCTTGCCGTATCAAAAAAAGTCATGCCTCCTTCGTAGGCTCTATGCAAAATATCAACTGCTGTATTCATATCCACTCGCTGTATTGGCAATGCTCCAAATCCATTTTGGGGTGTAGTGATATTTGTTTTTCCTAATGTAACTTGTTTCATATACTAGTTTACCTTCTTTCGTTTAAAAATCTCAGAAAACCTCTGCAACCTTTTTCCACATCTTCATATGTTACGTCAAAATTGCCTGTATACCATGGATCTGCAATATCTCCTGACTCTCCGGCAAATTGTAAAAGTTTGTAGACTTTTCCTTTGTAATCACTTCCGACTATACGTGCAATATTTTTCATATTGGCACTGTCCATGCCGATAATATAATCGAATTGGTCATAGTCTGACTTTTCTAAATGTCTTGCCTTATGATTACCACAGTAAATACCTACCTGTGCAAGCTTTCTTCGTGTACCTGAATGTACACCATTGCCAATTTCCTCGTAACTGGTTGCTGCCGAATCTATATAAAATTGTTGTGCCATGCACGCCTGCTCTACCATGTGCTGAAGCACGTATTGCGCCATAGTTGAGCGACAGATATTGCCGTGGCAAATGAATAGTATTTTTATCATTGTTGCATAACCTCGCATTTCTTAGTTTTTCTTGGTATTTCGGGCT